>Ga0115549_1002222_pt1 | contig 11184 bp, 9 predicted proteins | sample COGITO_mtgs_1004_2_FD_87176 | JGI IMG/M metagenome (GOLD analysis project Ga0115549, IMG submission 87176) | Pelagic marine microbial communities from North Sea - COGITO_mtgs_100430 | ecosystem: Environmental > Aquatic > Marine > Epipelagic | place: Germany:Helgoland, sampling site Kabeltonne...
TATCATATAAAATTACAGACTGCAACTAAACTAGTGCCATGATTACACTTAAGGAAATGACTACAAAAAAGGAGATGAAACAATTTGTTCAATTTCCTTTTTCTATCTACAAAAATAATCCTTATTGGGTTCCTCCTATTATTAAAGAAGAGTTAGATGTTTTAAATAAAGAGATTAATCCTGCATTTGAAAATGCTGAAGCATTCTTTTATGTAGCTATCCAAAACAATAAAATAGTAGGTAGAATTGCTGCTATAATAAATTGGTATGAAGTGAAAAACCAACAAATTAAAAAAATGCGTTTTGGTTGGTTTGATGTGATAGATAATATAGATGTTACCAAACTTCTTATTCAAAAAGTGCAAGAAATTGGCAAAAAAAATAAATTAACATATATGGAAGGCCCTGTTGGATTTTCTAATCTTGATAAGGTAGGTGTTCTTACAGATGGTTTTGATCATATTGGAACTATGGTGACTTGGTATTCTAATGCTTATTACAAAGAACATCTAGAACAACTTGGATTCATAAAAGAAAAAGAATATTTGGAGAATAAATTTAAATTATCAAAAGTAGATGGTCCTTACTATGAAAGGATCTCAAATTTAATAAAACGAAGATTTAAACTAAAGTCTTTAAATTTTTCAAATACTAAAGAGATTATGCCTTATGTGAATGAAATGTTTGATCTTTTTAATAAAACATATGTAACACTTTCATCTTATGTACCTATATCCGAAAATCAAATAGATTATTTTAAAAAAAAATATATCAATTTTATAAATCCAGATTTCATAAAGTTTGTTGTAGATGAAAGCGGTAAACTAGTTGCATTTGGAATTATGATGCCTTCTTTCTCGGAGGCTCTTCAAAAAGCAAAAGGTAAATTATTTCCCTTTGGGATATTTCACCTTTTAAAAGCGAAAAAAAATCCAAAAACTGTAACCTCATACTTAATTGGTGTAGACCCAGAATATCAAAACAAAGGGATAACCGCTATTATTTTTAGTGATTTTACAACCAGTTTTAATGCTATCGGAGTTGAGACAGTAATTAGAACTCCCGAGCTAGAGGATAATAACGCCATACATCAATTATGGAAAAATTTTGATCCTCAAACCCATAAAAAAAGAAGAACTTATAAAATGAACATTAAAGACTATCCAGTTAAATAGAACACATGCAATTATTTTACAATCCATCTATAGACAAGAATACTCATGAAATTACCTTTGATAAAATTGAAAGCAGACATGTAATAAAAGTACTTCGAAAAAAAGAGGGTGATCATATTTATCTAACTAATGGAAAAGGAGATCTATTTCATTGTAAAATTAGTATCGCTAATGACAAAAAATGCTTAATAAGTGTTGTGAATATTGAGCAAAAGAAACAACATAGAAAATATTATTTACATCTAGCCATAGCACCAACAAAAAATAATGATAGACTAGAATGGTTTTTAGAAAAAGCAACCGAAATAGGGATAGATGAAATTACTCCAATTATTTGTGACAATTCTGAGAGAAAATTTATTAAACCGGAAAGGCTAAAAAAAATTATAATTTCTGCAATGAAACAATCATTAAAATTTCACTTACCAAAACTAAATGAGGTGGTTACTTTATCAGAATTTGTAAAACATAATCAGACACAAGGAAAATATATCGCACATTGTGTAGAAAATGAGAAACAATTAATGAAAGATGTACTCCTACCTCAAGAATCTTCTACTATTTTAATTGGACCTGAAGGAGATTTTTCATTTTCAGAAATAGAGAAAAGCTTGCAGAAAGGATATACTCCAATAACACTTGGTGAGGCTAGATTAAGAACTGAAACAGCAGCTTTGGTGTCTGTCATGAATGTTTCATTCATCAATCAATAAGAATTGCTATCTTAGTTTAAAATTACACTTAAATTGAAGTTTACAAAAATTTTTCTTTTGGTTATTGTAAGTTTTTCTGTGAAGATTTCCTCACAAGAAGTAGCAGTTTTAAAATATAACGGTGGCGGAGATTGGTATTCCAATCAAACTGCTGTTCCCAACTTAATTAAGTTTGCAAATAAAAACTCAAACACAAAAATTAAATTAAATCAAGGTACTGTAGCCGTAGGAAGTATAGATCTTTTTAACTTTCCTGTTGTTTTCATGACTGGTCATGGAAATGTATTTTTCACAGAACAAGAAGCACAAAATTTACGTAATTACTTAACATCTGGTGGGTTTCTTCATGTGTCTGATAATTATGGATTAGATAAATATATTAGAAGAGAAATGAACAAAGTTTTTCCTAAATTGAAATTCCAGGAAATTCCTAGTAATCACCCCATTTATAATCAAACATTTATTTTTAAAAATGGAATCCCTAAAATTCACGAACATGATAAAAAAAAACCAAAAGGTTTTGGATTATTTTTCGAAGGTAGATTGGTATGTTTTTATGATTACGAATCTGATTTAAGTGACGGATGGGAAGACAGTTCTATTCATAACAACCCTCAAAATATTAGATTAAAAGCTTTAAAAATGGGTTCAAATATTATAGAATATGCTTTTAAAAACTAATGGTGATATCCTTATTGATAGTATTAAAATTAACTTTGATACAGAGGGACTTTGGATATTAAATATAGCGTTGTCTGTTATTATGTTTGGCGTAGCCCTGAGTATAAAAATTGATGATTTTAAACTTCTTATTAAGAAACCTAAAATTCTACTTGTAGGAGTTTTTTCTCAATTTTTCTTATTACCAGCACTCACATTTGTAGCTATTCTAATCATAAAACCTCATCCAAGTTTTGCTTTGGGAATGATGATGATAGCCGCCTGTCCCGGTGGTAATATTTCTAATTTTTTTAGTAAGATGGCTAAAGGTAATTCAGCCTTATCTGTAAGTTTAACTGCATTTGCAACAGTCATATGTTTACTAATGACCCCTTTAAATTTACAGTTTTATAGTGGATTATACGAACCTACTAACGAAATCATTAAAACAGTTCAATTAGATCCTATTGAACTATTTAAATTAGTTTTATTAATACTAGGGATACCTATTGTACTGGGAATGTTTTTAAACCATTACTTTGAGGAAATTTCAAAAAAAATTGAAGTATTACTAAAGCCCTTTTCAATTATTATTTTTTTAGCATTGATTGTTATTGCATTCTATGATAATATAGATGTTTTTTTAAATTATATTCATTTGGTTGCCGGATTGGTGATTTTTCATAATATTGGAGCCTATTGTATTGGATTCTACACAGCAAAAACATTTGGACTAGAGAAAAGAGATAGAAAAACTATCTCTATGGAAACTGGAATTCAAAATGGCGGATTGGGATTGTTACTAATATTTCAATTTTTTGATGGTTTAGGAGGGATGGCTTTATTAGCTGCTTTTTGGAGTATCTGGGATATTTTCTCAGGACTTGTATTAGCTGCTTTTTGGGCTAGAGATAACAAACAATTAAAATAGTTTAATAATTTTGAAAACAGTTTGGTATTATTTTTTTAAAATTCTTTTAAAGTCTTCTTTATTTTTTATGACAAAAAAAATAATAGTTAATGGAAAAGAAAATATACCAAAAAAAGGGGCCGTTTTATTCATGGTAAACCATCCTAACGGGCTTTTAGATCCTTTAATAGTTACAACAAACAATCCAAGGACTAATTACTTTCTAACTCGGGCAGCTAGTTTCAAAAAGCCATTAGTGAGATGGTTCCTAAATTCTTTAAATCTTATAGCTATTTACAGAATAAGAGACGGTGTTAGTCAATTAAATAAGAATAAAGGAGTTTTTGAAAAATGTTTTAATCTATTAAACAATCACAAAGCATTGATGATTTTTCCTGAGGGAAGTCATGATAAAAGAAGATCTGTAAGAAGCTTAAGTAAGGGGTTTACAAGAATAGTTTTTGGAGCTATAGAAAGAAATCCAAAACTACAAATTCAAATCATCCCTGTTGGGATAACTTATCAAAATTCATCTACTTACCCTTTTAAAGTTTCATTAAATTATGGAACCCCAATTTTAGCAAATGACTTTTATAAACCAAACTTAACTCATTCTGATATAACAAGAATAAAGGATGCTATTTCTGATCAATTAAAAGTACTTTCAGTACATATTCCTTTGAATGAAAATTATGAAAAAAGAGTAGAAAAATTAAATTCTGCAAATGTTGATTTTACGAAAGTTGATGAGGTTAATTCAATGATAAAGTCTAAGATTATTATTGCTAAAGAGAGAGAGGCTAATTTTGTTAAATTTTTAAGACCTATTGTATTGTTAAATAGTTTAATACCCTGGTTGTTGTGGAAATATGTGAAAAATAAGATTACAGAATTTGAATTTATAAGTACTTTTAAGTTTGGTGTAGGCTCTTTGACAGTAATTCCTTTCTTTCTAGTAAATAGTTATATAATCTGCAATCTATTTACTTTACAAAGTAGTATTATATATTTTGCCTGTTCAATATTAATACTAATAATCTACAGTAAATTTCATTCTACTCCGGCAAGATAGCATCTTGTATAATCTGTTGTATTTTTGTTCTAATATCTTCATCTACCAAACCAGTATTTTCCATGGTTGGAAATACTCGATTGGATAGAAAAACATATAAAATTTCACTCTCAGGATCTGCCCAAGTGTAAGCACCAGTAAATCCACTATGTCCAAAACTTTCGTCTGAAACACACCCACATGTTGCCTTAATTTCTGGATCTAATTGAGGTTTATCAAACCCCAATCCTCTTCGTACTTTTTTATCAGAATAATATCGCTTATTAAACTTATCAAACGTTTTTTTCTTAAAATAACGTTTCCCTCCATAATACCCTTTTTGCAGATATAATTGCATCATTTTTGCAACATCATTTGCATTGGCAAATAAACCAGCATGACCTCCTACTCCACCTAACATAGCTGCCCCCATGTCATGAACATAACCATGCAGTAATTGATTTCTATAATATGTATCTTTTTCTGAGGGAACTATTGAAGATTTATCTAATTTATTCAGTGGTAGATAAGTCATCCTGTTTGCACCTAATGACTTATAAAATTGCTCTTGAACTAAATTATCTAAACTACTTTTATATTTCTTTTCTAAGGCTTCTTTAAAGAGATAATAGCCTAAATCACTGTATTTATAATCAGCTTCTAGTCTTTGTTCAGAATCTCTTATAAACTTATAAATAGAATCTTTATAAGAATTATTTAAGTATAAATTCTCAGCAACTTTAACTGAAAATTTTTTAGATTTACTTTGACTGTAAAACTCTTTTAAATTATTTTTTGTAATGCTATCTTGTGTTAGCTTGTAGAAAGGAATCCATGCTTTTAAACGGCCGTAATGAGATAAAATTTCTAGAATAGTTAGTGTATCTTTATTAGAATTTTTAAAAGCTGGCAATATACTTTTAACGGTAGAGGTTAATTTTATTTTCTTATCCTCCTCTGCTTTTATCATCATAGGCAATGATGCTAAAATTTTTGTTAATGAAGCCACATCATAGACATCGGTACTTTTAACAGAATTATTTTTTTTATCTGTGTGAAATCCAAAACTTTTTTCATAAACAACTACACCATGCCTAGCTACCAAAATCTGAAGACCCGGAGCCATCTTTTTTTCTAGTACAACATTCGCTACAGAATCTATTCGTTGTAATTTAACTGATGACATACCAACAGATTCTGGGATAGAATACTGAAGTCTTTTTAAATTTTTTGTTGAAATACCGGTCCCTTCAGGAAACTTATTTTTAATACTTACTGGCAGTAGTCCTTTAGCATCTATAGCTCCAAAAATTGTTTGAGCTGCTATTTTTTGAGCAATCGCACTATTTTGATAAGCAACTAAAATACTTTCTAAATTATTGAATGATTTTATATTTAGCAAACTGTATGGGCTAGCAAAAACAGAGAGAATAGTTTTATTTTTTCTTGAAATTTCATGTAACCATACAGATTCTTTATTTGAAAACTGATAGGGCTTCCAAGGATGAGCATTTGACTTATGAAAACCAACTATTACCAAATCAAAATCCTCTAATGTGTCTATGATTTCATTTAAATTATCTTTTTCTACTTTAAATATCTCAGAATATTTTTGTAGTTCTTTTAAAAAAGTATCGTGACTAGCCTCACCTAATGCTACATATGCTATTTTATGAAGCTTTTTTAAATCTGAGATAGGAAGTAACTTTTTTTTATTTTTAATGAGGGTCATTGAGTTTTTCACCAATTCTCTGTGAAGAACCTCATCTGGTTTAGTATTAATATCTTTTTCTAGGTTTAATAGCTCAATTGGTTTGAATGTTTGTAAACCAACTTTATACTTTGCTAACAGAATCTTACGAACAGATTCATCTATTCTTTCATAACTTAAAACACCTGTTTGTATAGAGGTTTTAAATAAATTAATTGTTTCAGGAATATCATGTGGTATCAATAAAATGTCATTTCCTGCAAGAATTGCCGCTAAATTAATTTCTGAAGGGCTTGAATAATTAGCAGCTCCTTTCATGTTTAGACCATCAGTAAAAATCAAACCTAAAAAACCTAATTTATACTTCAATAAATCTGTTACAACATTTGATGACAATGAAGTTGGTAATTTTGGATTTGGTTCTAATACCGGAATACTAAGATGTGCTGTCATTACACTAGCCATCCCTGCGTCAAAAACTCTTTTGTAAGGGTACAACTCTACTGAATCTAGACGTTGTCTATTAAAATTTAAGACAGGTAATTTTAAATGAGAATCTGTAGAAGTATCTCCATGACCTGGAAAATGTTTTGCATTCGCTAAAACTCCCATACTTTGCATCCCTTTACTAAATGCTATGGCTTTTTGAGTAACATTTATTTTATTTTCTCCAAAAGAGCGATTTCCTATAATTGGATTTAACGGATTCGTATTGATATCTACCACTGGGGCAAAATTCACATGAATTCCAATTCGTTTAGCATGATTTCCTATATGCTCTCCAAACTTATAAATCAAAGAATTATCCTGAATGGCTCCCAAAGTCATATTCCAAGGAAATCGGTACGCATTTTTTAACCGCATATCTAACCCCCATTCACCATCAAAACCAATCATTAGAGGAACTTTAGACAACGATTGGTATTTGTTGGTTAATTCAGCTTGTTTGGTCGGAGTTCCTTGCATAAATATCAAATTACCAACATGATATTCTTCTATCATTTCTTTGATCTCATTCTCGTGAACAGAATCTAAGTTTGAATATGCCTGAATCATAAATAGCTGACCAATTTTCTCGTCAATGGTCATTGAACTCAATATACTATCTACCCATTTTTCTTGTGAAAAATAATCATCTGTTCTAAGCGGATCTAAATTTTGACCTACCAAATTGAACAACGTCAATAAAAAAAATATAAAAAAGAGTTTTTTCAACATTAATCTAAGAAACTAAAAAACGTTTATGCCAACTATCATTTACAGAAACTTCCCATTGAGTTTCCAACTCATCTATGGTTGAAACCATATTATTAAAAACAATGGTTTCTGATGTTATCTTATTTGATTTAGTAAATTCTTTAAAATCTGACATTTTTACAATATTGATACGGTCACCATCTTTAAATGAAATATTCATTTTGTTCATCATATCAACTTCCAGTGATGTTTCTAATTCTTTCACAAATCGGACAGATGAATCAATAGAACATCCGGAAACATTGTTAAAACCTTCGTCTACAGCTAATACTAGAAATTGGTTGTATTTAAAAGTAAAAGACCCTTTTAAATTAGATCCGTGTTTCGTCCATTGATCTATAAAATCAATAGCTTTTTCTGCTATGAAATTAATTTCTTGGTCAGAAAACTCTCTTTCTGATTGGTATACCCAAACGCGAGAATTACTAGGTAAATATTCAAACTTTACATACATACTAATTATCGTAAATTAAATTTTTGTTGTAATGCATTAAGCTTTTCAGCATCAGACATTCCTTTCTTAGGAATAGACATTCTTTCTTTAATTGCTTTTAATACCTTTTTAGTATATAATGGGAAATCTGCATTTTGAATCCATGCATTGTAACCAGGGTTTTCTTTAAAAACATCTTCAACAATTCTACCTTTATATTTTCCGAAAGAGAAAATTTCTTCTTCCTTGTCATTAAACAGGATAAAACCGGCAAAATCTGCTCTTTTAGAATGAGTTGAATAGTCACTCAAAGCTTCTACTGAATTTTCAATATCGTCATATCTATCTAATTGAGCTTTTAAAATTTCATAAGTTGCATTGGTGTCTGCCTCAGCAGAGTGAGCATCTTCCAATATTTTATCACAATAAAATTTGTATCCAGCACTAAGAGTTCTTTGTTCTTTTTTATGAAATATTACCTGAACGTCAATTGCTCTTTTATTGTCCATGTCAAAATCTACACCAACTCTCAAAAACTCTTCTGCCAACAATGGTATATCAAAACGATTGGAATTAAATCCTGCTAGGTCTGAATCAGAAATCATAGCATTTACCGTTTCTGCTAATTCTTTAAAAGTGGGTTCTGTAACAACTTTTTCGTTGGTAATACCATGTATAGCACTAACCTCCTCAGGAATTTCTATTTCTGGATTTACAAGCCAGGTTTTACTTTCTTTATTCCCATTAGGAAATATTTTTAGTAAAGAAATTTCAACAATTCTGTCTTTACCAATATTGATACCTGTTGTTTCTAAATCAAAAAAAACAATCGGTTTAGTCAATTTTAAATCCATATACGAGCAAGTTAGTTTTATTGTTTAAAAGTACTCATTTTATATAAATTAAAATTATAAAAAAATAATAGTTTTTACTTATTTACTTATAAGAAGTATAGATAAAAATATTATAAACTTTATTGTAAATTTGAATTATAATTTTTTGAATAAAAGTTTAAAATATGGAACATAACGGAAAAGGAGACATTACAAAATGTCCTTTTATGAGTGGAGCTCAAAAGAGGCCTGCAGGTGGTGGAACTAGTAATAGAGATTGGTGGCCAAATGAATTAAAATTAAACATTTTACGCCAACATGCATCAAAATCAAATCCAATGGGAGATGAATTTGATTATGCAAAAGCTTTTAATAGTATCAATTTTAAGGAACTCAAAAAAGATGTCATTAACTTGATGACAAATTCTCAAGATTGGTGGCCAGCAGATTATGGGCATTATGGTCCGTTTATGATTAGAATGGCTTGGCACAGTGCTGGAACCTACAGAGTTGGTGATGGACGTGGTGGAGCAGGTACTGGTACTCATAGATTTGCTCCTCTAAATAGTTGGCCAGATAATGGAAACTTAGACAAAGCTAGATTACTTTTATGGCCAGTAAAAAAGAAATACGGTAATAAAATTTCTTGGGCAGACTTAATGGTTTTAGCAGGAAACTGTGCATTAGAATCTATGGGATTTCCAACTTTTGGTTTTGCTGGTGGAAGAGAAGATGTTTGGGAGCCTGAACAAGATATTTATTGGGGATCAGAAACTGGTTGGCTTGACAATGATGATCGTTATGATACCAGCGATGGAGAATTAGAAGGTCATCTAGGTGCAGTTCATATGGGATTAATTTACGTAAACCCTGAAGGTCCAAATGGAGACCCAAACCCTTTAAAATCAGCTCATGATATTAGAATTACTTTTGGTAGAATGGCTATGAATGATGAAGAAACTGTTGCTTTAGTTGCCGGTGGACATACTTTTGGTAAAGCGCACGGTGCGGAAGATCCAGACAAGTATGTAGGAGCGGAACCTCATGGTGCTTCCATTGAAGAAATGAGTACAGGTTGGAAAAATTCATATCAGAGTGGTGTGCTTGATGATACTATTACAAGTGGTTTAGAAGGTGCATGGACACCAAATCCTACACAATGGGATGATCAATATTTTGATGTTTTACTAAATTATGATTGGGAATTAACAAAAAGTCCTGCTGGAGCTCATCAATGGACTCCAACTGCGGCATCGAATGCTGAAAGAGCTCCAAAAGCTGGTGATGCAAACGGAACTCAAGCTTTAATGATGTCTACAGCAGATATGGCTCTTAAAACAGATCCTGCATATCTAGAAATATCTAAACGTTTTCATAAAGATCATAAAGCTTTTGAAGACGCTTTTGCAAGAGCCTGGTTTAAACTAACTCACAGAGATATGGGGCCTATTCACAGATATCTAGGGCCTGAAGTACCAAAAGAAGAATTAGTTTGGCAAGATCCTATTCCAACACCTGACTACAAATTAACTGATCAAGATATTTCTGATTTAAAAGCTTTAATACTTAATGCTGATTTAACAATATCACAATTGGTTACAACAGCTTGGGCATCTGCTTCAACTTACAGAGATTCTGATAAAAGAGGAGGTACAAATGGAGGTAGAATTCGACTAGAACCTCAAAAAAGCTGGGCAGTAAATAACCCATATCAACTTAATAAAGTATTGTCTGTTTACTATGGGATTCAGAAAAACTTCAAAGGTGAAATTTCAATTGCTGATCTAATCGTACTTGGAGGAAATGTTGGAATAGAAAAAGCAGCTAAAGTAGCTGGAAATGATGTTTCAATTCAATTTACTCAAGGAAGAGGAGATGCATCTCAAGAACAAACAGATATTACATCCTTTGGATATCTTGAACCCTTAGCAGATGGATTTAGAAATTATATGAAAGCTGGTTTAAATGTTGCTGCTGAAGATTTATTAATTGATAAAGCAAATCTACTTTCTCTATCTATTCCTGAAATGACAGTTTTAGTTGGAGGTCTTAGAGTATTAGGTACTAATTACGATGGATCAAATCATGGTGTATTTACTCATTATGTTGGAAGCTTATCAAATGACTTCTTTAAAAACGTTTTAGACTTAGAAACTACCTGGAGCGCAACTTCAGATAATCAAAATCTATTTGAAGGTCGTGATCGTAAAACAGGTGCTGTTAAGTTTACTGGAACACGTGCTGATTTAATTTTTGGATCTAACACAGAACTAAGAGCTGTTTGTGAAGTCTATGGTGCAGATGACGGTAACGAAAAATTTGTAAATGATTTTGTTGCCGCATGGTCTAAAGTAATGAACCTAGATCGTTTTGATTTAGTTTAAAATTTTAAAGCTCTCTGTAATTAAATTCCAGAGAGCTTTTTTATAGGACTACCTTGA
>Ga0115549_1002224_pt1 | contig 11176 bp, 7 predicted proteins | sample COGITO_mtgs_1004_2_FD_87176 | JGI IMG/M metagenome (GOLD analysis project Ga0115549, IMG submission 87176) | Pelagic marine microbial communities from North Sea - COGITO_mtgs_100430 | ecosystem: Environmental > Aquatic > Marine > Epipelagic | place: Germany:Helgoland, sampling site Kabeltonne...
CCGGGTTGCGCAAAGTAATTGTAAACAAAATCATTTGAACCAATTACAGCAGCAAAGAAATATTTCTGTATAAAAGAAACCCAACCACCCCTTGATAAAAAAGACATTTTTTCATCCAAACCTCTTAGCCTTTGTGTCTCGTAAGGGTCATCAGAAGTGCTAAAGGCAACAGCCTGGTATGAGCTATTATTCATCATACCGCCTTGCGTTATTTCTGTTTTTAAGTCCAAAGACCTACCCTCTGTTCTATAAAGCGAGGCAAAAGCCTTTCCGGCGCTCCCGCTTTCTACAGTGTCTTTGATTTGTATTTCGTATGTATCGGGCAGAAAACTAATTTCTTTTTTAACACCAAGACCTTCATCGTAAAGAGCTACAGAGCCCTGACCGTAACTTAAAAGTTTGTAGTTTGTTGCTTCGCTGGTAAAACCAGACTTGAAGTAGTATTTAAAAAAACCATTTTCATCCGAACCAAAAACCCTTACACCAAGGGAGCCAGGAATATTTTCAACACCGTATTCTTTTAGTCTTGCCTCCACAATTGCACCAGAATTTACAGCAATTTTTAGTTTTAAAAGATCATTTTCTAAATAGACATAACTACCATCCGAAGTTACAACATCAATAGAACCCTCAGATTTAGCAACCTCTAAATGTTTGGCCTGGGCATCCGCCTTGCTTTCAGCAGTCCATTGATAAAAAAGGGACGCTGACAAAACAACAATAACGGCAAGATAAATTCTTCTTATATTCATTTTTTAATATCCATTAACAGGTTTGATGATTCTACAGCTTTAACGATTTCAACAGAAGGGGTTGCCCCGCTAATATCAAAATACCCTTTATAAACAATAACAACAAAACATCCATCTGAAGTAAATAAGTTATTTTTTCTAAAGGTTTCTTTTATTTGTCTTTTGATCTTGTTGCGATCTACGGCGAGCTTAAAGTTTTTTTTTGATATGGAGACCCTTAGGTTATCAGCATCATCCTTTATGAAGAAGATTCTAAAACGCTTAGAGGAATAGAAATGTCTTGGAAGCCTTGAAAAAGCCAAGTTTTAGGCACTTAATACCTTGCGACCCTTTTTACGTCTCGCAGACAAAATAGCTCTACCAGCTTTTGTTGCCATTCTCGCTCTGAAGCCATGAGTTCTGCTTCTTTTTAATACACTGGGTTGAAACGTTCTTTTCATAAGTCACCATCTAAAAATTAGTGGCGCATTATAGCCCAATAATTAAGAGTTTTCACAAATTAATATAAAAACATAAACTTATTTTATATAAACAAGTTATCCACAGAAAATTCATGAAGTTATCCTGTAGATATCTTGTGGATTTTTTTATAGACTAGACGTTCATAAAAAAGGAGAAGAGATTGGAATTTTGGAATAAGTGCTCAGAAAGGTTGGAAAATAAACTCTCACAAGACGATTTTAACACCTGGATCAGACCATTAAAAGCAAATTTAAATGAGAATATTTTAGAGTTAGTAGCGCCAAATGATTTTATTTTAAATTATGTTGAAACTAATCTTGTTGACGAAATCACCAACATGGTTAAGTCCCAGTCAAAGAAAAATATCAACCTTGTGTTTAAGACGCACACGAAAGAAACATTTGTCGATAAATATAAAAATAAAGCAGAGGACACAAAGCTTGTTCCATCTTATGTTTTTGAGACATTTGTCGAAGGTAAGTCTAATCATCTTGCACTAGCCGCATCTAAACAAGTCGCGTCAAACCCAAAGGGGGACTATAACCCTTTGTTTATATATGGTGGTGTTGGTTTGGGTAAAACCCACTTAATGCATGCTGTGGGAAATGAAATACTCAAAAACGAACCAGGAAAAAGAATTGTTTATGTTCATTCTGAAAAATTTGTTTCAGACATGGTAAAAGCCCTTCAGCTTGGCGCTATGAATGAATTTAAGTCATTTTATAGAAATGCAGATGCTTTACTTATCGACGATATTCAGTTTTTTGCAGGAAAAGAGCAATCACAAGAAGAGTTTTTCCACACATTTAACGCATTATTAGACAGAAACAACCAAATGATTCTTACTTGTGATAAATATCCTAAAGAGATTGATGGTTTGGAAGAAAGGCTAAAATCTAGGCTTGGCTGGGGATTGCCTGTGGTTATAGACCCGCCAGAGTTAGAAACAAGAGCCGCGGTATTAATGCAGAAAGCCTCTTCAATGGGTGTAGAGATGCCCAATGATTGTGCTTTTTACATTGCACAAAGAATAAGATCTAACATCAGAGAGTTAGAGGGCGCTCTTAAAAGGGTTATAGCTAACGCAAGGTTCACTAACCGGCCGATTGATCTGGCTTTGGTTAAGGATGCTTTAAAAGATTTGTTTGTTATATCTGCAAAAATGGTAAGTATAGAAAATATTCAAAAAACTGTAGCAGAATACTACAACATAAAACTATCTGATCTGTTATCTAAAAGAAGAAGCAGGTCCATAACAAGACCCAGACAGCTTGCAATGGCTTTAACCAAAGAACTTACAAATCACAGTCTTCCAGAAATTGGAGAGGCTTTTAATGGCAGGGATCACACAACAGTTCTCCATGCCTGCAAAAAAATTGCGGAGCTTAGAAAAGAAAACCCCTCTCAAGAAGAGGATTACAGGAACCTTAACAGAGCACTTACAAATTAATTATGGATTTTTATATAACCAAAGAAGAGGTGGTAAAGTCGCTTAATTCAACACTTGGTGTTGTTGAAAAAAGACAAACATTACCCATACTTGCTAATGTTTTATTTGAAGTTGACGAATCATCCCTTCGACTTACCGCAACAGATTTAGAATCAGAAATTTCTACAATTTCAACAATTTCTAATTTTAAAAGCGGTGGAAAAACAACAGCCCCAGCAAAAAAACTAAGTGAGCTTTGTAGGCTTTTTAGCGATGGTTCTGAGATACATTTTTTTCTTGATGGCGACAATTTAAGAATCGAAACCAATTCAGGAAAATACAATCTATCAACATTGCCAAGTGAAGATTTTCCTGTTTTTGAAAAAGAGGAGGCTGGTGACTCTATAAATATTACACCTAGCAATCTTAAATCCCTTATAGGCAAAACGTCATTTGCAATGGGTAATCAAGACTGGAGGCATTACTTAAATGGTCTTTATTTATTTGTTGAAGATACAGTTATAACAAGTGTAGCCACAGATGCTCACAGGCTTGCTATGGCTACATTGCCCTTAAATGAAGGTGTTCAAGAGCAGATAACAGGAATTGTCCCTAGAAAATCAATAAATGAGATAGGCAAGCTTGTTGGAGATAACTCAGAAAATGTTGTTTTAAAATTAGGCCCCAGCTCTATCATTGTAGATATATCAGGAACAACATTTGCAAGTAAACTGATTGAAGGAAAGTTTCCTGATTATGAGCAAGTAATTCCATCAGGAGATAGCTCAACTCTTTTAATAAATAGAAAGCTGTTCTCAGAAAGCTTAAGCAGAGTTAGCGTGCTTTCAAGTGAGAAATTTAGGGGCGTTAGAATAATTACATCTGATAATTCAATCAATATATCAGCAAACAACCCCGAAAAAGAACAAGCAGAGGAGTCCATAGAGTGCTCTTATAGTGGAGAAGCAACAGACATAGCCTTCAATGTTAATTATATTCAAGAGATTCTCTCATCAATTGATGACGATAGTGTGGAGATCCATTTTTTTGGCTCAAACAAAAGCTGTCTAATAACCAGCCCAGGGTCTGAAAGCTTTAAATATGTTGTAATGCCACTTCTCATATAATTACAAAGAAACTGTTTATTCTGAAAAACATACCTAAATGATTAACGACTTAACACTTAATAACTTTAGGTGCTTTTCTTCTTTAAAAATTAAATTATCACCCGGAATTAATTTTTTCTATGGAAAAAACGGTTCAGGAAAAACATCAATTCTTGAAGCAATCAACTTATGCTCTAGTGCCAAGTCTTTTAAAAGCGGCAATCTGCAATCTCTGATATCTATAGGAGAGGAGGCCTTTAATATTAAAGGTTTTGATAATACATCAGGCTATTCTTTAACAATCACTAAAGAAAAAACGAAACCTATATCTATACAACTCAACAATACAAAAACCACAACAAGCAAACTTATCAGGGAATTTCCATCTACCTCTATTCATAACAATACTTTTTCATTTGCGGATGCTCCACCAGACTTTAGAAGAAAGCTTTTAGATAAATCTCTATTTATAGCTGATAAACAATTTTCTGAAACATGGTTTGCCTATTACAGGTGCCTTAAACAAAGAAACGCTTTATTAAAAAGCGGCTCGATCACAAACATTGACCCATGGGACAAAAAGCTAGCTTCACTTGGAAATGAACTTACAAACCTTAGAGGCGCTTTTTTTGATGCAACCCTAATAGAGCTAAAAGACCTAATCAAAAACCTAGATAAATCAAGCTCAACTAAATATTTAGAACACATCAATGTAATTTTTTTCTCTGGATGGGATAAAGAAGAAGACCTATATCATCTCCTAAAAAATAAAAGGGATATTGATCTTAGAAGAAAATCTACAACAACCGGACCACACAAGTCTGATATTAAATTTTTAATAGAAGATATTGAAGCCAAGCAGATTCTCTCAAGAGGAGAGCAAAAACTTTTTTCTATTCTATGGTGTTGCGCTCAGCACGAGGTGCTTAGAAAGATATATAACATCAATGCAGTTTTAATAATCGATGACATTAAATCAGAACTAGATGACAATACTTTTAAGGTCTTTATAAACCTTCTAGACTTTCTTAATAATCAAATTATTTTTTCCTGTATAGATGATCATTTTAGTAGTAAAATAGAGTCAGATTTTAGAGACTTTAAAAAGTTCCACGTGGAACAATTAAAATAGAAAATATGCCAAAAAAACCAGCAGAAACAACCTACGATTCATCAAATATCCAAGTTTTAAAGGGTTTAGAGGCAGTTAAAAAAAGACCTGGCATGTATATAGGAGATACCGATGACGGTTCTGGACTTCATCATATGGTCTTTGAAGTTTTAGATAACTGTATTGATGAAGCAATGGCTGGCCATTGCTCTGATATTAATGTAATTATTAACAAGGATGAGTCAGTAACAGTAAAAGATAACGGCAGAGGTGTTCCTGTCGATGTTCATAAGGACGAGGGTATCTCAGCTGCTGAATTAATCTTAACAACCCTTCACTCAGGTGGTAAATTTGATGATAACAGCTACAAGGTTTCAGGCGGCCTCCATGGTGTAGGCGTTTCTGTTGTAAATGCTCTATCAGACAGATTAATCTTAAGGGTTTGCAGAGATGGGGGCGAGTATTTCCAAGAATATAAACATGGCGTACCGTTGGCCAAGCTTAAAAAGCTAGGAGCATCTGATGAAACAGGAACAGAAATAACATTTTATCCATCAAGCACGACATTTTCATCTGTAATATTTGAAATAGATAAAATCTATAAAAGAATACAAGAGTTATCATTCTTAAATGCTGGAGTTTCAATAAATGTAACCGACGAAAGAACAGGTAAGTCAAAGAAATTTAAAAACAGTGGCGGACTTTCTAGTTATGTAACTTACTTAAAAGGAACAAAAAAACATGTTACAGAAATTTTTGAATGCTCAGCAACCGAAAATGATGTTGGTGTTGAAATAGCCCTGCAATGGACTGATTCATATACAGAAAACGTTTTATGTTACACAAATAACATTCCTCAAAAAGATGGTGGAACCCATTTAGCTGGGTTTAGAGGAAGCCTAACAAGAGTTTTAAAGGCTTTTATAAAAAAAGAGAATGCCAAAAAAACACCAACTGACCTTTTGGGCGAAGATGTAAGAGAGGGAATAGTAGCAATAATCTCAGTAAAAGTGCCTGACCCTAAATTTTCATCACAAACAAAGGAAAAATTAGTCTCATCAGAAGTCGAGAGTGTTGTTAGCTCCGTTTTTAGTACTCATTTTAATGATTACCTATTAGAGAATCCAAAGGATGCAGCAGGTATTTATGCAAAGGTCGCAGAGGCTGCGTTAGCTAGAGAAGCCGCACGAAAGGCAAGAGAGATGACAAGAAGGAAGGGGGTTCTAGAGATAGCCGGACTGCCTGGCAAGCTTGCAGACTGCCAAGAAAAAGATCCAGCTCTTTCAGAAATTTATATAGTTGAGGGAGATTCAGCTGGAGGCTCAGCCAAGCAAGGAAGAAACAGAAAAAACCAAGCCATCCTTCCGTTAAAAGGAAAAATTATAAATGTAGAGAAGGCAAGAATAGATAAAGTGCTTGGCTCACAAGAGGTCGGAACGCTAATTAAAGCTTTAGGGTGCGGCATAGGCAAAGATGATTTTGATATTGAAAAACTCAGATATCACAGAATTATTATTATGACCGATGCTGATGTTGATGGCTCTCACATCAGAACACTGCTTCTAACATTTTTCTACAGACAAATGTTTGAGATTGTTGAAAGAGGGCATATTTATATAGCACTTCCGCCTTTATACAAAATTACTAAAGGAAAAGAGTTTGTCTATGCTTCAGACGAAGATCAAAAAGAAGAAGCTGTAAAAGAATTCTCAAAAAATGGCGGCAGAGGCTTAGAGGTGCAAAGATATAAAGGTCTTGGAGAAATGAACCCAGAGCAGCTATGGACAACAACTATGGATCCAGTTGAGAGAAGAATGCAGCAAGTAAATATTAATGATGTTCAAGACGCCAATCATTCTTTTGAAATGCTTATGGGTGACGATGTTGAGCCAAGACGACAGTTTATTGATGAAAATGCTTTAACAGTAACGGATTTAGATATTTAGTTTATTTCTTGGTAGGTGTCCCTAACCCACTCATATGATTGTTTGGTAATTTCCTTTGCATCAGACCCTTTTATTGGAGCTCCTATTCTGACTGTTATTTTTCCCGGTTCTTTTATAAACTTCTTATTTTTCCAAAACCTACCAGAGTTATGACATATAGGAATGACACTTACCCCACTCTTTACTGAAAGAACACCACAACTATTAGCAAACTTTTGTATACCTTCATCTGGTGAGATTCTTGTGCCTTCGGGGAACAATATAACTGAGTAACCTTCATTTATTTTCTCAACCCCCTTTCTTATAACCTTTTTAAGACTTCCGAACTTATTTGCTCTATTAAGTGTAATTGGTCTCATGCATCTTAAGGCCCACCCAAAGAAAGGAATAAGTAATAATTCTCTTTTAACTATACTTGTATTTGGAATGATTAAGGTTTGTATAAACAAGGACTCCCACTGCCCCTGATGGTTCGAAACAACAATACATGGCTCATTTGGAATATTAGATAGTCCCTCAATCTCCCAAGAAACCCCACAGAAAAACCTTAAGGTAAAAAGTAAAAATTTAATCCAGAAGGATGCAAAATTTTGCAATTTTAATGTAGTCAGAAAAGGCCTTAACACTAAAATTGATATACATATCAAGACAAGGCTAATGTAGAAAACTATATTAAATAGAACACTACCTAATATTTTCACCAATTAACCATTAATTTTCTTTATTAGGTAGTTTTGAAGCTCATCAATAGCTACCACCTCTTGTTCCATTGAGTCCCTGTCGCGAATAGTCGCTGTTCTATTTTCCAAACTATCAAAATCAATTGTTATACACAAAGGAGTTCCAATTTCATCATGACGTCTATAGCCTTTTCCAATATTGCCGGTATTCTCTAGAATAATTCTACCCAGGTTTAATTTCTGCAATGAATTTTTAACCTCACTAGCAAGAGCCACAAGCTCCTCATTATTCTTTTTAAGCGGTATCACGGCGGCTTTGATAGGTGAAAGATGAGGTTTTAGCTTTAAAACTGTTCTCTCTTTACCATTTTCCAATTGCTCAACGTTATAGGCCTCATTCATTATTGCCAATATACCTCTCTCAACACCTGCTGAGGGCTCAATAACATAGGGAACAACCCATTCATTTGTGTTTTGATCTTGTATAGCCAGTCTAGTATTTGAAGAGTTATTTTTCATTACATTTGCAGTAATATTAAGTTCATCTTGTTTTTTAGAATGTGAGCCTAAATCAAAATCTGTTCTATTTGCTATGCCCTCTAGCTCTTCTAAGCCATGAGGAAATTTATACATCACATCTATTGTTCCTTTAGAGTAATGTGCTAATTCATCTTTTGGGACATCATATAGTTCGATATTTTCTGATGAAACGCCTTGTTGCTCCCACCATAATAGCCGCATATCAACCCACTTCTTATGCCATTCCTCATCAGTTCCTGGCATAACAAAGAACTCAAGCTCCATTTGTTCAAATTCTCTAACTCTAAAGATGAAGTTTCTAGGGGTAATTTCATTTCTAAAGGCTTTTCCAATTTGGGCTATTCCAAATGGTAAAGATTTTGAAGAAGAGTCAACAACATTTTTAAAATTCGTAAAAATTGACTGAGCTGTTTCAGGCCTTAAATATCCAAATGTTTCCCCATCATCAATTGGACCTATATTTGTTTTAAACATTAAGTTAAATGGCCTGGGTTCAGTTAGGTCTGAAGATCCACAGCCAGGGCACTTATTATCTTCAAGTAAATCACTTCTCCACCTTGATTTACAGGATTTACAATCAACCATTGGGTCAGAAAATGTATCTTCATGGCCTGAATATCTTAAAACTGTAGGATTTGATAAAATTGCAGCATCTAAGCCTTCAATATTATCATTTTCATAGACCATTGAGCTCCACCATGCTTGTTTTAGGTTGTTTTTAAGCTCAACACCAAGCGGACCAAAGTCATACATTCCTTGCATGCCACCATAAATCTCACCTGATTGGAAAATAAAACCCCTTCTTTTACATAAAGATACCAGATCATCCATAGTTTTAGCAGTCAATTCAACCTCCCTTGTTTGTAAACCAACAAATGTCCCTTTTTATAATATTGTAATTTATATTAAATGAACCTATATTGTATTCAACCTTAAAAAGATTATATATCAATCAGAGTACATGCAAGCACTATGAAAGCTTTATTTTTTGTTTTAACGATATTGCCAATAGCCTATGTAAGGCATGCCATTAATCTATATATTTATATGGGATTTCATAAGCGAACAGAGCTTTATAGAATCACTCTGATTAATATCAATTTATGTTACCCAAATCTTTCTAATAGGGAACAAATTAAATTAGCCAAAGAAAGCATAATTGAAACAATTGTTAGTGGATATGAATCTATGCTGTCTTGGTCAAGGCCTATTCATATTTCTGGAAAGAATATTTTTAAAGTAGAAAATAATTATCTGTTATCACAAAATGCTCAAAACAATAATGGTTTGATTGTTATAGCCATTCACAGTCGAAGTGTTGATATGCTGCTTAAGTGGATTAACTCAAAAACAAAAACAACCAGTCTTTATAAAAAAATAAAAAACAAAACGCTAGATAGTTTTATTAGGAATGAAAGAGAAAAAAATAATAATGAAACTTACGAAACAAGCATTAGCGGAGTAAGAAAAATCTTTAAGTCTCTTCTATCAAAAAACGTAATTTGTCTTGCTGCTGATCAGGTTCCACAAGCAGGCATGGGCGAGTACGTTAAGTTTTTTAATAGAGATGCTTACACTACAACCTTGGCATCATCACTTGCCTATAAAACAGGCAAGCCTGTCATATATTGCAGCATGAACTCAGATAATAATAAAAATCTTTTTGTAAGTATAAAACCATGTAATAAAGATATATATAGTGATAGTAAGCGCATACTTTCTATGAATAATAGTATAGAAAATCTTATAAGTATTAACCCTAAAGATTACTCCTGGGAATATAAAAGATTTAAAAAAGCACAGCCAAAAAATGTTGATCCATACCTAAAAGCCTAAGTTATTTATTCCAAAAAGCTGGGGTTAATAATACAAGCAGTGTGAATATTTCAAGCCTACCCAAGATCATTGCAAAAGATAATATTAACTTTCCTATAGGTGTTACAGATTGATAGTTATTGGAGACCTCGCCAAGACCAGGGCCGAGATTGTTTAGACAGGCCCCAATAGCGGAAAAAGCAGATTCAAAATCTAACCCAGTTATCAACAAGCTAAGAAGTAAAATAATAAAAGAGATAACGTATATAGAGAAAAAACCCCACACAGAAGATGCAACAGAATCATCAACACTTTTGCTTCCAATTTTTAATGAAATTACTGCATTTGGATGAACCATTTTTTTGAGTGTTATGTATGCATAATTAATCATAATTAAGACTCTCCATGATTTAACGCCGCCGCCAACAGAGCCAGAGCAGGCTCCAATGAAAGCACCTATTAAAAGAAGAAAGCCAATTGAAGGCGCCCATCCCGAAGTATCACCAACAGAGAAGCCTGTTGTTGTCATTATTGAGATAGATTGAAATAAGAGATCACTTATATCAGCATTGCTATTGGGTGAAAACAAGTTAATTAGTACTGTAATCATAAAAATAAAGAAAATTATTGAGATAAAAAATCTAAATTCTGGATCATAAAAATACTTCAAAGGCTTTTTCATATAAAAAGCAAAGTAATGTAATGTAAAACTAAGGGCTGAAAGTAGCATAAAGACTATACATATAAGCTCAATAACATTGCTATCAAAATAGCCAATACTAAGATCATGAGTCGAAAACCCACCAATAGAAACAGTGCTTAGGCTGTGAGAAATAGCATCAAAACCTGACATTCCTCCAATAAAATACAAAAAAGCACACGCCAGAGTGAGTACTACATATATCGCCCACAAGGCTTGTGCAGTTTCTTTTATTCTTGGAGTAAGTTTTTGGTCATTCATAGCGCCTGGTATTTCTGCTTTATATAACTGTCCCCCACCAATTCCAAGTAAAGGCATGACAGCAATAGCTAAAACAATAAGACCCATGCCTCCCATCCACTGAAGAAGCTGTCTGTAAAACAACAAAGATTGAGGCAAATCATCAAGACCAGATAAAACAGTAGCTCCGGTAGTGGTTATGCCCGACATGGACTCAAAAAAAGCATCAATAAAGGACATTCCGCTTAAATAGAAGGGTATCGAGCCAGCAACAGATAAAATTATCCAAAAGAAAGTGATTATTATAAAACCATCACTTTGGCTAAGATCCTTAATAGACCCCTTAGTAAAATACCATCCAGATAGCCCAAATGTGAATACAATTAGAAATGTAG
>Ga0115549_1002236_pt1 | contig 11128 bp, 5 predicted proteins | sample COGITO_mtgs_1004_2_FD_87176 | JGI IMG/M metagenome (GOLD analysis project Ga0115549, IMG submission 87176) | Pelagic marine microbial communities from North Sea - COGITO_mtgs_100430 | ecosystem: Environmental > Aquatic > Marine > Epipelagic | place: Germany:Helgoland, sampling site Kabeltonne...
AAATAAACCCATCCGCCACTATGATCATGACTAGCCCCTGTTACACTATGGAGACAGTTCGGTAATTCTTTTAACCTAAGAACTCCTAAGAACCCAAAAATTAAGGCTTCTTTGAATTCTATAATTATAGGGTCAGCGGTAGTTATATTCTGTAAACTAAGACTTGAAATACGCTGTATCAGAAAGCTATTATACACCCCACCTCCAGTATACAATCCATTTATCAAGTTGTTAGCTCTTAAAAGGTTTGTAATCTGAAAAGCACAATGTTCTACTACAGTCCTCAAGATCTGATCAACCTCAAGATCATAGCTGTCAATTAAAGGAAATATATGCTCTTTTACCCACTCTAAACCTAATGATTTAGGTGGGGGTGATGCATAAAAATCCAAAGCATTCAAGTCGTCAAGTAAGAGAAAACAAATTGCTCCCTTTGAAGCTATTTGGCCTTCAGAATCATATGGTAACCCCAGATTTTTTACATAGTGATTTAGAACAATATTAATTGGACAAATATCAAAAGCAATTCGTTTTTTTCCTTGTTCAAAAGATATATTAGCAAAGCCTCCTAGATTAATACAATAATCATATTCGGAAAACAGCAACGCATCGCCTATTGGAACTAACGGTGCCCCTTGGCCTCCAAAGTTTACATCTTGAGTTCGAAAATCACAAACGACAATTTGATTTAAATAAGTAGCTATGTCTGGAAGGTTCCCTATTTGAAGCGTTTTCCCTTGGTTAGGCTGATGAAAGACAGTGTGTCCATGGCTGCAAACCGCATCAAGTGGTGCTTTGGGGTTTTTTTTTATAAAGGTGGAAATTACTTCAGATAAAAACCGCGTATAATCATAGTTTAATTGTGCTAGCTTTATAGGACTTAATGTCATTGAAGCCTGTAAGCGTTCTTGCCAATACTTAGAATAACCAACAGTTTGATTATCAATAATTTGAAAGCTCCAAGAACCTCCAAACTTAAAACGCACATAACACAAATCAATACCATCAAGTGAGGTGCCTGACATGACTCCAATGACATAAAAGTCGGTTTGATTTTTAACTCGCATTGTAGTCATAGTATATTTTTTAACATTTACTATGCACGCATAGTAAATTTACCTATATTTGATAGACAAATTAAAAATTATGAATTTCTCTTTATCTGAAGAACAATTAATGGTACGCAATGCGGCACGTGATTTTGCACAAACCGAATTAAGACCTGGTGTAATTAAACGCGATGAACTCCAAGAATTTCCTGACAATTTAGTGAAAAAAATGGGAGCACTCGGCTTTATGGGTATTATGGTAAATCCCGAATATGGTGGGAGTGGCATGGACACGATATCTTACGTTTTAGTTATGGAGGAACTATCTAAAATAGATGCATCTGCTTCAGTAATCGTGTCTGTCAACAATTCACTTGTTTGTTATGGACTACAATCTTACGGCTCAGAAGCACAGAAACTAAAGTACTTACCAAAATTAGCATCAGGAGAAGCTGTAGGAGCCTTTTGTTTAAGTGAACCAGAAGCGGGAAGTGATGCGACTTCTCAACAAACAACAGCGATAGATAACGGAGATCATTATTTGGTTAACGGCACTAAAAATTGGATTACTAATGGGGGGCGCTCAGATGTATACATAGTAATAGCACAAACCGATCGCTCAAAGGGATCTAAAGGAATAAATGCTTTTATTTTAGAAAAAGGCATGGATGGTTTTGAGATTGGCCCAAAGGAAGATAAACTGGGAATTCGAGGGAGCGATACTCATACATTGCAATTTAATAATGTAAAAGTGCCTAAAGAAAATCGAATTGGCGAAGATGGGTTTGGATTTAAGTTTGCTATGAAAACCCTCTCTGGTGGACGTATAGGCATCGCAGCACAAGCATTAGGAATTGCTTCTGGAGCTTATGAACTTGCATTGGCTTATTCTAAACAACGAAAGGCTTTTGGAACAGAAATATGTAACCATCAAGCGATTGCTTTTAAACTAGCTGATATGGCGACCGATATTGAAGCCGCTAGACATATGGTAATGAAAGCAGCTTGGGAAAAAGACCAAGGAATAGCTTACGATACATCAAGTGCTATGGCCAAACTATTTGCTTCAAAAATTGCCATGGAACATACCGTGGAAGCAGTTCAAATTCATGGCGGTAATGGCTTTGTAAAAGACTATCATGTGGAACGCTTGATGAGAGACGCCAAAATCACACAGATTTATGAAGGAACTTCAGAGATTCAAAAAATGGTTATTTCAAGAGCTGTTCTTAAAACTTAAAACTAGTATAATCAGAATTTACTGTACATGTCATCAAAAGAGATTGAATTAAAGTGAGAAGATTGTGTATAAAAAAAGCCTCGCTAATTTCTTAGCGAGGCTTTAAATTTTAGAATTAAATTATACTTTAATTCTTAATCACTCTAACTGTCTTAACAGTGTTGTTAATTGACACTTGTACAAAATAAGCACCTGTCTGTAATGCAGACATATCTACTGTGCTATCCGTTGTGTTTGGCGTCGATCTAACAACTGCTTGTCCTAACATATTATAAACAGTAATACTGTCAATAGAAGCTTGCGCTTTAATTGTCAATACATTGTTTACTGGGTTAGGGAAGAAGTTAAAACTAGATACTGGATTAACATCATCTATTCCTAATGCAGTTGAATTGATGAATCTAAATGCCCAAACACCTCCACCGAAGTTGATGTGTACTGTCATATAAGTTTCATCTACTGATATTACTTCATAAGTAATTGTATCACCTGCTGGTGCTCCATTTTCACCTGTATTATGAACCTTAGCTAATCCTAAGAATGCTCCAGATCCAGAAACTGTAACTGAAGTATCTGTATAAGTATAATTAGCAGCATTTGATCCATCGTGAGGCGCAATTGGTGCACCACAACCTTCGCCTTCTTGGCCTTCTTGCCATCCTTCTAACCATGTTTGGTCACCTAATACATTTTCAAATGTACCATCGGCTCCAAATCTGTAGATGTCATCAAATAAACATGCTCTTGTAGTTACGTCATCTGCACTATTTGACCACCAAGATCCAACTGAACCTGCATCTGGTCCTACTGCTAATGATCCTGCTGTAGGGTCTAAATACCAATCTCCTGCCCATGTTGGCGCAGTGAATGGTGTACATGATACAGTAAATGTAACTGGACCAGAAGTTACCGAAGTATCAGATGCTAGGTAAACATTAACTGTACCACCAGCTGATTCTACACTTTCAGATAAAGTTCCTGAAACTGGAGCTAAAAGTACATTACCTGCACCATCAGTTACATAAACCCAATCGTAATTGTTTTCTGTTGAACCTCCTATATCTAGAGTAAGAACTTCTCCTGCATTGTCTACAGTAGAAGTAAATAATAAGTCTGCTGCATTAGCTTCTGTAAAGTTAGTAGCAAAGCCAGATCCTCCACTTGATCCTGTTGGATAGTCATATGATAATGTCTCTCCACAAGAAGGACCTTGAAGTAGTGTGTTAAATGTGGATGGACCAGCATATTCGCTTAAATCACCCTCTCCACAAATATTTACAACAAAGAAATCATAGCTTGTACTTGGAGCTAATGAACCTTCAGGAATAGTAACGGATGTAGTTGTAATATTTTCAACATCACCTATTACATAACCACCAGCAGTTCCTTGTGCAGAACCAGCAGGTTGAAGCTCAACCATAAAGGCTGTACCACTTGAAACCCAACTTAACGTAGCACCAGTAGGTGAAACACCTGTAGCAGTTAAACCTGTAGGAGCTATACACGAAGGTGCGGCTATAACAGCAGTATCTAAAATAAAGTCTGTAGCCTGAGGAGTAGGCCAAGTTGAAATATGTATGTAGTATACTTCACCAGCTATTAACGGATCAGAAGTAAAGGATAGTGCATCACTTGATGAGCTCGTTTGAGAACCAACACATACTTCACCACCTTCTGTTGGACAACCTTGAGACATAGCAACACCACTCCAACCAGCTTGACCGGATACAGTTACACTTAGTGTTTCTCCATCTGCAGTAGCTGTGTACATAAATAATGCATCGTCACCACCGTCATAAGAACCTAGACAAGTACTATCATCGAAAAGGTCTCCCCATTCTGATGTATTTCCAGTTTGAGTAGTTCCAGGCGTTAATGCTAATGCACTATCACAAGGTCCAACTGGTCCACATGTTCCGTCAATATAACAAGTACCAAAACAGTGCTGTAATGTATAATCGTCAGCTCCTACTGGTGCTAATAAACGATCATCATATTGTCCATCTGCACATTCTTGATCTGTAAGAACTTCTTTAGCTCCCCAATCGCCACCATCATTTGGACTATTTAAGAAAATATAGTTTCCTGTAACACCTTCTTGTAATGAAAGAGTCACTTCCCATGTTCCGTCGCCATCAGCGTCAGTCATTGCATGTGCCGTAGCATCTCCAATAATTCCTCCACCTAAGTACATCCCATTAGCACCTACTTCTATAGTTGAAGTATTTACTGTAAATGTAACATCTGTATAAAGTGTAGCAACTGGCTCTGTATAAGAACCTACCATGTTTTTCATGTAAGCAACTACTTGATCGTTATTGCCTTCTCCATTAAATTGAACAACTATTCTATCAACATCATCACGAGACATTGAAGCGTCGTCATTAAATGCAAATGTTAGTGTTGTCCATGTATCTGCTGTAATATCTTGTATAATTACATTTTGATTCGTCCAAGGAGTACCCTCAGATGAATCTTGAAGCTTTAATGCTAGATTCACTGGTGCAGTTCCTGTCGTTGTAGTACCATCTACATATACATCCACTGTGAATGTGTTCATAGAACTCATGTCAACTTTAGATGTAAATTGGATTTGCATATTTGAATAAGCAAATGTTCCATCGTCAGTATACTTCATGGCAGATGTATCACTACCTGGAACGTTTGAAGCTGTTTTTCTTTCTATTGGAGCTTCACCTTCATTATACCAAAAACCACCTGAAGGAACAACATTCATATCTTCAGAAAAAGCCGTAACTAAATCAGTAGAAGCACCTGTAGCTTGTTGGCCAACAGCTAAAGGATAAGCACATCCTGAATCCCACGTAAAGTAAGAACCATCTGTACAGTTTACAGCTCCATATGTCCATGCACCGTCAACTTTATAAGCCCAAGTGTCTAAATATTCCCAGGCTTCGCCTGTTCCATCTACACCAAGTTCACCATATGTTTCTACTACTGTACCATTCATTGATAAAGTAAGAGGATCATCTCCGTTGAAAACATTGAAAGCTGTATCGTTAACAACAACATCAAAAATACCAGAGGCATTCATGTAGAGGTTAGCAGCATTTTCAGCATTACTGAACCAAAATAAAATATCATCTCCAGCACTAGCAGTACCACTTAAAGGTAATACTGCACTTGGTTCCGTACGTGGTTCAGAAGAATAACTTTCAATAGAATAAACACTCAAATCAGCTATATCAGCAGTAGCCTTAACATGGACTGCTTTCATATATTTACCTGGAAGTGAAAAATCTATAACACCCTGCATGGATAAGTCAGATGATGGAGCTGAAGCACTAGCATAAGCAAAACTAGCCTCATCGATAAACATCAACTTATCTAAGTTACTTGGAGCTGTAGCAGTTCCACCGTTTTTAGCAAACTTTATTCTAACATTTCTTGTTTCAGTATTTGTGTAGGTACCAGTTGATTGAACCCAAGTAAATGCTGCACTAGGCTCAGGCAAAACTGTTACTTGATCAGAAACCCAAGCACCATCTGCGTCTTCATATAAAACAGTAAATTTAGGTGTGCTATCTCCGTCAGCACTCCATGTAGGTAATCCATTTGTACCATTGGCATGACCAACGTCGTTCCATTGAGTGTAGAAACTCCAGTTGTAGTTTCCTGCAGGAAGAGCAGTTATAGTCTGATTTATATACTGTCCATCTGCACCACCAACTTTAAATAACTTAAACATTCTATCTGGAGAATAACAATCTCCGTTTGCTCCAGAAGCTACAGCGTAAGCACCACCATTTCCAGCTCCCCAACCACCTAGTTGACCTGGAAAGTTTCCTTGACCACCGACACCATTTTCTGCATCAGTAGCAGGTGAATTAATACCTGGATTTGCCAGATATTCTTGACCAACCTCCTGGGCATTAATTGTTAAACTAAATAAAAATGCAATAGCTAAAAGACCGCTATGCCAAGATAATTTAGTTAAATTTTGAGTAATTTTTTTCATAATTTAATTTTTGATTAGTTAATGTTTGTCTAAATAAATAATATACGATAACAAAAATAATTATACTTACTCAAAAACTTTGTTAAGTTTGGGGAAATAAGTGTAAAAATTGAAGCATATTTAATTATTTATATGATTTATAAAGATACAACTTACAATTAACAGATCAATAACTAATAAGTCTAAAATCGATTAAATGTTTAATATTTTCGATTAAAAATTACACTTAACCCAAGTTATTTAATAAATATTAAATAAAAAAAAGGAATAAAAAAAAGCCCTACTAACTAATCAGTAGGACTTAATTTAGAATTTAAAAAAAAATTAATTTTCTGTAACCATATCCATTACAGCGTTGCTGACTCCCATATTGCTAAAACCTCCATCATTAAATAAATTTTGAAGCGTAACTCGTTTAGTAAGGTCACTAAAAAGTGTTACCGTATAGTTAGCGCAGTCTAGCGCAGTGGCATTACCTAGCGGAGACATTTTTTCGGCATAAGAAATAAATCCATCAAAACCTTTAACGCCTTTACCAGCAGTTGTAGGAGTTGGCGATTGTGAAATAGTATTTACACGGACGTTTTTATCACGTCCAAAAAAGTAACCAAAACTTCGTGCTATGCTTTCCAATAGTGCTTTATTATCAGCCATATCGTTATAATCAGGAAATACACGCTGAGCAGCCATATAGGTTAAAGCGACAATACTCCCCCACTCATTCATGGCGTCGTTCTTATAAAGAGTTTGCATTACTTTATGGAAAGACATGGCAGAAACATCCGTGCCTTTTTGAGTCCAATCGTATTTTTGATCTGTATAAGCGCGACCTTTTCTTACATTAATAGACATTCCAATAGAATGAAGTATAAAATCTAATTTTCCGCCAAGTATCTCTACAGATTGCTTAACTAAGTTTTCTAAATCTTCTTCAGAAGTTGCATCGGCTGCAATAACCTGAGAACCTGTTTTTTTAGCTAACTCATTTATCTGTCCCATTCGCATGGCAATTGGTGCATTAGACAATACAAATGTTCCACCTTCTTCGTGTACACGCTCGGCAGTAATCCATGCTATTGAATTTGGATCAAGAGCTCCAAAAATAATTCCACGTTTTCCTTTTAATAAATTGTAAGACATAATTATATGTTTTAAGTACCTATGTTTGTTTAATAATTGGTTGCAAAGATAACATTAATTCAATAACTGCTGAGCATGAGCGACTGCAGAGTCAGAAACTTCCTTACCTCCTAGCATTTGTGCAATTTCTAGAACACGCTCCTCATTTGATAATTTCTTAAGGGCAGTTACAGTTGTTTCTCCAATATCTTCTTTATAGACTTTAAAGTGAGACTGACCTTTTGCAGCAATTTGAGGCAAATGTGTGATTGAAAAAACCTGCATCGAGAGACTCATCTGTTCCATAATACTCGCCATTTTATGTGCAATTTCTCCAGATACTCCAGTATCAATTTCATCAAACATAATAGTTGGTAACTGTTGGTAATTAGACAGTATAGATTTAATTGCCAACATTATTCTTGAAAGCTCCCCTCCTGACGCAGCTTTTTTAAGAGGTAAAAACTGAGACCCTTTATTGGCTGTGAATAAAAAATCTAGGTGATCTTTTCCGTTATATAAGTAGGTGTCTATTTGAATCAACTCAATTTTAAATCTCGCGTTAGGCATTCCCAAATCAGTTAGAATCGTTTCCAACTGCTTAATAAGCTTTAAAACCTCCGATTTTCTTCTTTTATGAATCACAGAGGCCGCCGTATCAAGTTGTTTAACCTGGGATTCGAGTGCATTTTCAGCCGCTATAATAGCAGCTTCCAAAGAGGCTAAAGAATCTACTTTTAATTCCAATTCAGATTGAATATCAATAAGTGCTTGAACGGAATTAACGTTATGCTTGGAAAATAAGTCATGAACTTTCTTTAAAATCGTATCTATTTCACTTAATCTTGACGGATTTATATCCAACTTAGATTGTTCGGACTCAATCTCATTAAAAATATCATCTAGTTCGATAGAGATACTTTGTATTCTATCTGATAATGATTGATACGTTGAAGAAGTGTGAGTCAGCTTATGAAATACCTGTTTTAAGCTGATTAAATTTGAAGCGGTTCCTAAATCTTCAGAACTTATTATTTGATTTGCCAAAGTAAGTTCAGCTTGAATGAGCTCCACATTATTCAACGTATTATACTCTACTTCCAAAAGCTCCAAATCTATAGACTGCAAATTAACCTCTATTAATTCGTTCAACAGGAAGGTGTGGTAATCAGCATCATTTTGAGACTGGAGTTTCGAAGCATTCAATTCTACCAATTTTTTTTGTGTAGATTTATATGTTTTCAATAAATGCTGATATGCCTCAATCGAGGTATCGTTTTGAGCCAAGGCATCAAGGACGTGGAACTGAAAATCATCATTTATTAACTCTTGTGTTTGTTGCTGTGAATGAATATCTATCAACTGCTCTCCCAGTCCTGCTAAAAGAGAAAGGTTGACTGGAGAATCATTTATGAAAGCTCTTGACTTTCCTGAAGGTAAAATCTCTCTTCGAAGAATCGTAATTGATTCGAAATCTAAATCATTGGTTTTAAAAAATGACTTTAAATTAAAGTATTCAATATTGAAGCTGGCCTCAATGATACATTTTCTGGAAATATCGTTAATTTGTGAAAAATCGACACGCTTACCAAGCACCAATGCTAAACCACCAAGCAATACTGATTTACCGGCTCCTGTTTCTCCAGTTATCGTGGAAAATCCGCTATCAAACTGAACCTGAAGGGCGTCAATTAAAGCATAGTTTTTTATGGAAAGTTCTGAAAGCAATGGCTGATTTATTTTTAGGAACTAAGATAATCTTTATAGCAAACTAATTAGAAATGAAATAAGAAAAGATTTAAAATTTAATATTTTTCCACTTGTTTGAATGCATAGGGGCTACCTTAGAAAGCATTGATACTAAATCTGCAATATTTACATTAGGACCACCTGAAAAAATATCAGAAATTTCATCTGCTTTTGCATCAAAAAAGACACGTAAAAGAAATGAATTAGGACGTCTTTTATTTAAACTCTCTAATTCCATAAGTGAACTTACTATCGCTGTTTTACCTTTTTTAACATCTTTAGCCATCAAATCAAGACCTTTAAAGTGATAGTTAAATAAGACTGAATGAATCTCCTTAAAGGTTGGTGAAAGAATGTTTTTGATTAAAGCACTACGTGTCTGAGCACCTCCTTTTGGAGGCTCCCAGCCTTTAAAATTACTTTGTTGAGAGTAACTTACGATATCACGAGCTTGCTTGTAATATATATCCCCACCATCAAGCTCAAAAGAATCTGCATCCATCCCTAAAATCATATATACATGAAAGGCGATTACAGAAACTAAGTTAGATTCAAATTGAGTAGTATTGAAATTTAAATTCTGATATTCTAAGTAATTAAAATTAAAGTCTTTGTCATTGAAATTATATAATGAACTTGCATAAAAAGTATTATGAACAGGTCTGGCTGATTGAACCTGAATAGAAGCTTGAAAGGAATCTGACTGGTAGTTTTGTACGTTAATAACCATACTGCACTCTATACGCTCTTGGATCTTAAAAATTTTAGATGTCCAACGAGAATTATTAACAAATTCGTTTAGCTGTTTTTCAAGTGTTTTAAAAACCTGAACATTTTCGTTACCTGTTTGTTGTGCATTAACAACAAGCTTGCAGTTAAGCTCTTGTGAACCAACAGAAAATGAGATTAGTAAAACGGCTAAAAAAATAAGTCTACGCATTAATTATTTTTTGAATTTCGGTCATTATATCTGTAGCAACACTAACCTTTGATTTTAGAGGATAAACGGTTTGTACTAAGTTTTTATCAATCAATGTCACTTTATTAGTGTCACCTCCAAACCCAGCTCCTTCATCATTTAACGAATTTAGCACAATTAGATCTAAATTTTTAGATTTTAACTTTTTTATCGCGTTATCTACTTCGTCATGTGTCTCTAAAGCAAATCCTACAAGAAGTTGATTTGATTTAATGGAGCCTAATGATGCTAAAATATCTTTAGTTTTCTCTAACTCTAATGATAACGTTGCTTCTGATTTTTTTATTTTAAAAGTTGCAATATTTTTTGGCTTATAATCGGCTACCGCTGCAGATAATACGGCGACGTCAACAGAACCAAAATAGGAATGTACTTGCGTATACATCTCATGCGCACTGACAACTGGAATTGTTTTTATACGTGAATCATTTGTCTTATAATGTGATGGACCAGTGATGTAAATGATTTCAGCTCCGAGAAGTGCTGCTTTTTTAGCAATCTCAAACCCCATTAATCCACTTGAATGATTTCCTACAAATCGAACAGGGTCAATAGCTTCGTAGGTGGGTCCCGCTGTAACAAGAAATGTTTTGCCATGAAATGGCAACTCCTTTAAAGTATGTGATTCTATTTGACTTACAATGGATTCAGGCTCTGCCATTCTACCGGCACCTGATAAACCACTAGCCAACTCACCAGAAGTCACTGGGATCATAATATTACCAAAAGACTGCAATGCTTCTAAAGAAGATTTTGTTGAAGGATGTTTATACATGTCCAAATCCATTGCTGGCGCAAAATAAACAGGACACTTAGCTGATAAATAGGTAGCAATAAGTAAATTATCACTACGACCTGAAGCCATTTTAGAAAGCGTATTTGCAGTAGCTGGCGCCACCAAAAACAAATCAGCCCACAAACCTAATTCCACATGATTATTCCAAACAGAGGCGTCGTCATCTGGTTCTGTAAATGATGAAATGACAGGGTTTTTCGAGAGTGTTGAAAGCGTA
>Ga0115549_1002238_pt1 | contig 11127 bp, 8 predicted proteins | sample COGITO_mtgs_1004_2_FD_87176 | JGI IMG/M metagenome (GOLD analysis project Ga0115549, IMG submission 87176) | Pelagic marine microbial communities from North Sea - COGITO_mtgs_100430 | ecosystem: Environmental > Aquatic > Marine > Epipelagic | place: Germany:Helgoland, sampling site Kabeltonne...
AGGCGCGTTTAGCCAATGGTCAGAACAAGACAAGCAAACATTTCTATTGGATGAGCTTGAATCCAAACGGCCATTGATTCCATTTCACTTTAAAACTGGCAGCCATGTTGACGAAATTCTGTTGACCTTTGAGACCATTGCCAAACAACCAGCTGATGCACTTGGTGCGTACATTATTTCTATGGCAAAAAGACCATCGGACGTATTGTTGGTGCGATTACTTCAAAAAGAAGCAGCAGCGCGAACCCAGTCATGCATTGAGCGCTACCAACCGATCGTGCCTTTATTTGAAACCCTTGAGGATTTAAACAACGCCGCTGATACCATGCAAGCGTTGTTCGATGTGCAATGGTATCTTGACGATGTTAATGGTCAACACCAAATTATGATTGGCTATTCCGACTCAGCCAAAGACGCAGGTTTTTTCGCTGCAGCCTGGGCTCAGTACCGAGCCCAAGAACAGCTTACTGAACTCAGCAAACGATATGGTGTTGAGTTGACCCTGTTTCACGGTCGAGGTGGTACCGTAAGCCGCGGAGGTGGTCCAGCTCAAGCAGCGATTCTCACATTACCTCCAGGGAGCGTCGACGGTCGAATTCGAATTACTGAACAAGGTGAGGTCATACAATTTAAATACGGTATCCGCGAGCTTGCGATTCACAATTTAGAGTTGTATTTAAGCAGTACGCTACAAGCAACCTTGCAACCACCAACAGCGCCGAATCCGCAATGGCGGCATGTAATGGATCAACTTTCAACTCAATGTGCAACAATTTATCGCGATCTAGTCCGACATAACCCTGATTTTGTACGCTATTTTCGTCAAGTTACGCCAGAGCAAGAACTTGCTCGATTGATGCTGGGTAGCCGCCCAGCAAAACGACGTAAAGGCGGTGGCATTGAATCATTGCGCGCGATCCCTTGGGTGTTTGCTTGGACTCAATCACGGTTGATGTTGCCGGCATGGTATGGCGCCTCACAAGCATTGCAAACCATGCTGGACTCTGATCAAGCCAATTTGCTCAAAGAGATGACTCAGCATTGGGATTATTTTAAAACCTTAATCAATATGCAAGAAATGGTTCTTTCAAAAGCGCAACCGCAACTCTTTGCATATTATTCTCATCGATTGGTAACTGAACAATCGCTGACGACATTGAGCGAGCAATTGATATTAGATCTTGACCAGGCGCAATCGACAATTTGTGAAATGCAGCAACATCCGCTGCTTGCAGATCATTTGTTTTTGGCTCGCTCAATTGCGACTCGCGAGCCATATATTCAGCCACTGCATGTTATCCAAGTTGAACTTATGCGTAGAATTCGCGAGTTAGAGCAAAGTGATGCTCAAGATTCAATAGAATATCGAGCCATTGAACAAGCACTCATGGTTAGTATTACCGGAATCGCTGCTGGTATTCGCAATACCGGCTAACATTTTCAACAACATGCTTTCAACAACAATAGTGTGAGTGTCGCCATTTTAAGTTGCCGATTATCGACGCGCAATAATCCACACTGCATGAATAACCCCTGGTAGATAGCCGAGCAGGGTTAGCACAATATTGAGCCAAAATGCACCGCCAAGTCCAACCTGTAAGAACACGCCTAATGGCGGAATAATCACTGAAGCTATAAGTCGAATAATATCCATTGCTGTTGTCCTTTATATTCACTACGGCGTATCGCCACCAACGCCTACTATCACATATGTTCTTGTGAATGATCCATGAAAAGCTATAGTGAGTCACTGACGCAAAATGGTCGCTTGGCAACTCGGTGTCAAAACTGCCCTTGAGTTACTTCAAGATACCCCCTGGGCTTTTTCGACCAGTTCTGCCTTGAATTGCCTTCGCTCGCCTATTTCACGCCAGTGACTAGTTATCAGGCTATAGACTTGTAGATTTTCAAAATTAGGATCCCGTTTATGTCAAACGTACATTGGTTTATGTCAACAGTGACTATCGTACTAGCTCTCACGATAGTCACTGGTATCTTACTGGCCTTATATGGCGTGATGATCTATAACCGCTTAATTGCGCTACGCAATCGGTTTAAGAACTCATTTGCGCAAATTGACGTTCAACTTAAACGCCGGCACGACCTGCTACCAAATCTAATAGCGACTGCCAAAGGGTATATGCAACATGAGCAGCAAACCCTCGAGCGCGTAGTGCAGGCTCGCAACCAGGCAAGTGATAGCCTTAAAGCTGCAGCATCCGATCCAACCAATCCTGAAGCCATTGCTCAACTTAGTCAGGCTGAAACTAAACTTGCTGGCGCAGTTGGACAATTTAAAGTGCTGATTGAAGCGTATCCCGTTTTAAAAGCGAGCGAGAATATGCAACAGCTGAGCGAAGAGCTGATCTCTACCGAAAATAGGATCAGTTTTGCTCGCCAGGCCTATAACGATCAAGTAATGGAATACAATATCTATCGCGAAAGTTTTCCGCAAAACATATTCGCCGCTCACTTCGGACATAAACAAGCCGCGCAGTTGCTCGAACTCGGCGAGCGCGACCAGCTCGATCAAGTTCCAACTGCTCAGTTCTAGCGCAATGGACTTTTTTGGCGCTCAAGACCGGGCTAAAACACTCACCAAACGCTTACTTATTTTGTTCGTCATTGCCTTGTTTGTCTTTGTCAGTGCAACTGCATTTGTACTCACATTTGCGTTCACGGCCCTGACTACAAGCTCCACTGGAACCATCCTATTTGCCTGGCCAATATTTTGGAGTTGCGCTGGCGCGCTTGTGCTCATTATATTTTTTGGTATTAGTGTCAAAAGCATACAACTGCGCGATGGTGGTCGCGCTATCGCTGAAATGCTCGGTGGTGAAAAACTCAGCCACACCAGCGCTACAGCAGTCGAGCGTATCCTGCTCAACGTTGTCGAAGAAATGGCTATTGCCGCTGGCACTCCAGTACCACCTGTGTATATATTGCGTCGAGAAGAAGCGATTAATGCCTTCGCTGCCGGTCATTCGCGTTTAGACTTAGTCATTGGCATCACCCAAGGCGCTTTGACTGCGCTCAATCGGGAGGAACTACAAGGTGTGATCGGCCACGAATTTAGTCATATTTTGCGTGGCGATATGGCCTTGAATATGCAGCTCACCAAGATTATTCATGGTCTAGCCTGTATCTATGGTTTGGGTCGCATGCTCACCCATAGCTCACCACTACAGCGTCGCAATCAAACTCAAGCTCTACTCGGTCTAACGCTTGTCAGTGCTGGTAGTCTTGGTCAATTCTGCGGTCAATTACTGAAATCGGCTGTAAGCCGACAGCGTGAATTCCTAGCCGATGCGAGCGCTGTGCAATACACCCGCAATCCTCAAGGTATAAGTCGTGCCCTGCAAAAAATAGGCGGCGCCAATGCAATTGGTGGCGCCTATTTATCGACCAACCAAGCCCATCAATTCAGTCATGCCTATTTCGCTAACGGCGTTTACTCTCGTTCAAGCTGGCTTAGTGCCAAGCTTACGACTCACCCACCGCTTGAACAACGCATTCAACGAATTGACCCACGCTGGAATGGGACTTATATTCCAGTGATTCAATTGAAGTCGACCCAGAATTATCAAGACACCCTTGGCGTTGCACTTAAACCTCGCCAAGCCTATCAAGCTGACATAGAACTTAACGCAGTGGCCGTCAGCGCCGGCTTTGCACCGCTTGCTAATCAAGAGACTACCCAATCGACTAATTCAGATACTAGTATAAACACGGCCACTAGCTCCGCCTCAGCGAGCCCAACTAATTCAGCGCAAGCGTTCAAGCCGCAACACCAGCTTCCAGATGAAGCGCTGCGACAAGCCCAAGCATTAATACACGGTCTTGAGCCAAACTTGATCCAGGCCAGTCATCAACCTTTAAGTGCTTGCGCTTTAGTATGCGCGTTATTGCTGCACCAAAGTTGCGATGATCAACATCGCAATGAGCTGCATACAATTCAAGCCCGCTTGATCACAAGTGCTTTTAACGAACATTTATTGGTAATGACCAAGCAACATGCGCCTTTAGTTGCCGCTTTGCACGAAAATCAAAAGTTTGCGCTACTCGATCAATGCCTACCAACGCTCGCTGAGCTTTCAAAAGCGCAATTCAAAAAATTGAGTGCATTGATCAACGCACTGATACATACCGATCAACATGTGAACTTATTTGAGTGGTTGCTAGAAAAGCTGGTCACGACTACCGTGAGTCGTCAACTCGGTATCGTCACGACTCCAAATCTCTGGTCCCGATCAAAAGTCATGCACCAGCAGCTTGGTAAGGATCTGAGTCTGATACTTAGCGCGATGATCCATTTTTATATTCCAACCGCTCAACAGCAAAGTATTTTTGAGAAACTGTGTACGCAAGCCAAACCATTGCCATTGCTTTTTTATGCCCCGGCCAATATCAAATTCCAACAAGTCGATCACGCTATCGATCATTTAGCCCAGGTTAAGCAAAGCGAAAAACCACGTATCCTCGCCCTTGCGAAAGCTATTGTTGAATTCGATAACTTGCGTGAGGAGCGCGAACTCGCCTTTATTCGCGTGTTAGCCTGTGTGCTCGATTGCCCTATTCCTCTCGGAACGACCCGAGGCTTGGTTCATTCGCTTGTTGGTCCTAACGGGACTGCGTAGAAGCAAATCAAGCCTTCACTTTTTATCACCTAGAGATTCTCATATGAAACTTTTAAGCCCAATCCAATTCGACCCCTATGCACTTAAAGACCGCGTGATTATGGCGCCCCTAACCCGAGGTCGCCCAGGTGAGAACCGCATCCCCAATAGCTTAATGCAAACTTACTAGGGCGCGTAATAGGCCAGCGACTCAAGATCGAGGCGAAAATGTTCGAGAAAGCGCAATTTACGTGTTAACACGTCCGGTAAAGTAAGGCAACGCTAATGCATCTGCTGGTAAGATGCGAGTAGTTGAATCTTGATCGAGCAATAGGGCAATCACCTCATCGAGTGTTTCACCCTTGTTGGGGTGGATATTGCCATGCTCGTCAGTAGTGTGTTGTGGATTATTTATGCCCTCAAATCGAATGATGTTGGTCGGTACTATTCTGACAATTTCTTGTAGATTGCCATCAATTTCTTCGTGGACTAGCTTTGGAACATCAACATTCCCAGAATATCTATTAACCGGTATCGGTTGATTGTTCACATTCAAGGTTGTGATCTGTGGGCTTTGTGGATCGAATTGTTGTGCGGCAAGGTACTCACCTTTACTCCATTGCAACATGACCAACCCTGCACTAAAGCTATCACGCTTGAATGCACTACTTACTTGGCCTGGTTGCATCACTTCTGGTGGCCAATATGATGGCGTACCGGCCATGTTAATATCAGTGCGATCACCTTGCCAGCTTGCACCGGCATTATGGCGCTGCAAAGTCCCGTAATCACCAAGCTTGGCAACAATTCCACCGCTGTGTTGCTTGATAAATATATTGTCGAGTTTTACATCAACGTGTTCAATATTTTGTCCATGGAGATCACGCAAGCTAAGTAACAGCCCTTGGGATAGCTCAAGACACTGCTGCTGTCCATGTGCAGGATGTACGTCATGGGCAAATTCGAGATGAGGCAGTATTTTTTTGCCGTCTTCTTCACCGAAAAGCTCCATCATTTGGTAGCCTTTAAGGTCATCGCCGGTACTCGATTTGTTAACGCAAATTTGCGCATAAGTCTGAATCAAATGTGGTGTGGCCGACATCATTTTCGCACGGTCGAACTCTCGAATTTGCAACAGGTGGCTTGCATATTTTTTTACCGCAACGATTTCGTTAGTCGCTTTATTTCTCGCTAAGCGTACTTTACCAAAGCCCCCTGCACCCAATACAAGCTTGACGTCTCCGTCTGGACGGCCTGCAAGGTTCGTGGGATCTGGCGTTGGGAGAGTCCTAAAATGGTGTTGTTGACGAAACGCTTGTTGTTCGGCCCGATTGAGCGTGCCGAGCAGTTCAAATTCTTGGCCATCTGGAGTCGTTATGGTCGAATGGCTTGGCTGGCCTGTAATATGATCTCGGCTCTTATCAGCTTTAAAATATTGGCCCTGAACAATTGCTTGCTCTGCGGGTCCATTATCAGCTGAACTATTAACTGAACTATTAACTGAACTATTAACTGAACTATTAACTGAAACTGGCGGCGCGCCGGACCGACTCTCTAATGCAGTCGCTGACGCGTCAAGAGCTGATCCAAGGCTTGCAGAATGATCTATAGAGTCGAACTTAACTTGTCTGAGCAAATTAAGGCTCAAAGAATCACGCATTGTAACTTGAGGTGCGGCTACCAGCCTTTGACTTGGACGATTAGCAATAACTGGCGCAATCAAACGCAAAATGCTTGCTTTAATTCGTTCAGTGAGGGCTCTGGGTTCAGATGCTTGGACAGGTATTTCTTGCCCTGCCCCTGGGATAGTCGGAGGTATCATCGCGATTCATGCCTATGGATTCGTATCTTGTCGCTGGCGCGAAATAGGCGAGCGACTCAAGATCGAGGCGAAAATATTCGAGAAAGCGCAGTTTACTTGAGGCAAGTATACTTTTTCCATTTCGAGGTCATTTTCAACAATGATATTGCGAGCGCAGCCATTTCGCACCAGTGACTATCAATCGCCAATGATACTATTTTTATGCCACTAGAAGCGTAGCGTTATGTCACCCTGCGTGATGTTGAGTGTAGGACTGTAGCGATATACACGTGAACTCTCTCGATTCGTAATACATGACGAGCCAAAAATCTAGACTCATCCCGTTTACAAGTGATCAATGTCGTTCACTTGTAAACGGGATGATCATTGGTGTTACCTTCCCACAGCAAATAGTACGTGCCTAGTGGTCCGTCAATCGACAATGGATGGGTAGATTGACGGACCACTAGGGCGCGTGGATGAGACATTTAAGTTGCGAGCGGTGTAGCGAATTCGAGTATACGTCAACCCAACCGCCAACGTATCGGCAACCCCGCTCGCAACGGCACCACGCTACGCTCACCAATGTGATATTCGAGCTCGCTTTGCCATTGCGTTTCAATGAGAGTGATACGCTGCTCATTTAGTGATAGCCCGTAAAAAGTTGCGCCATTAATACTGCTAAACGCCTCGAGCTTATCGAGCGCTTGCTCCTCGGCAAAGACCTCAGCATAAAGCTCAATGCCGGCATGCGCAGTGTAACAGCCTGCGCAACCAGAGGAACACTCTTTATCGTTGCGGGCGTGAGGCGCAGAATCGCTACCCAGGAAAAAACAGGCTTGAGCCGATGTGGCAGCGTTACGAAGCGCCTCTTGATGCCGGCGGCGTTTTAAAATTGGCTTGCAATAGAGATGGGGCTTAATGCCATCTCCAAGCATGTCGTTTCGGTTATACATCAAATGATGAGCGGTGATGGTTGCTCCGACCTGCTCTTGATTGGCTTGCACAAAATCAACTGCATCGGTGGTGGTAATATGCTCAAGCACTAATCGCAGCTTTGGAAAGCGGCGCAACACTGGTTCGACTTGCTCTGCCAGAAAACGCTGCTCACGATCAAAAACGTCAACATCTGGCGCCGCGCACTCACCATGTAGCAGCAGTGGCAACTGATGCTCTTCCATATATTCTAAAATTGAGTAGACATCTTCAAGACTATTAATCGACGATACCGAATTAGTGGTTACTCCCGAGGGATAGTATTTTACCCCTAAAAAATGTTCGCTCTTTGCAGCAATCTGAATATCGCTCAAGGCAGTATCACGCTTGAGAAACAAAACCATCAGTGGATCGAAATTGCACTCAAGCGTAAGCGCACTTAGAATACGTGCTCGATAGTCCATAGCCATAGCGGCGGTTGTAATCGGTGGCATTAGATTTGGCATGACTCCCACTCGAGCAAATCGCTTGGCAGAATGATTGACCGTTAACGAAAGCATTGCTTGATCACGTAAATGCACATGAAAGTCATCGGGTTTACGAATTGTGAGTTGTCGAGGTGCAGTCATAGTTTTTCCTAAGCGTTTGGTTAGAGGTTCTTGAATGCGCGAGTATAAAATTCACATTTTTGGGGCTTCAGGTAGTGGTACGTCCACGCTCGGTCAAAGCTTAGCGCTAGCACTTAATTGTCGCTGGATCGACACAGATAGCGTCTACTGGCGACCAACTAATCCACCCTACACAGATGCCAGGCCTCGCCCAGAGCGATTGGCACTGCTCAAACAACAACTCAATGAGCAGCATAATTATATTTTGTCTGGTTCGTTGTGTCGCTGGGCCGATAGCATCAAGGGCGAATTGACTCTCGCAATTTTTCTACAAGTGCCAACGCTCATTCGCTTGCAACGCTTGCGCGAGCGCGAAAGCGCTCAATTTGGCGATCGCATCAAGCCAAATGGCGATATGGCGCAGATTTATAGTGATTTTTTAATCTGGGCAGCTCAATATGACACCGCCGATGAATCTATGCGTAGCCTGCGCCAGCATCAAGCTTGGATCAAAACGCTCACTTGCCCTATACTTGAACTCGATCAAACGCAAACGAGTGCCAGTTTGGAAAAGCTGACACAAGTGGTGCGCTCGTATATGAACGTACTCGCACTCAAGGCTAATCTTCAGGCAATGGAATAAACTCTTCGCTATCCTCTGGCACTGTTGGAAAACGCCCCGCTTGCCAATCAGCTTTAGCTTGTTCGATGCGTTCAAGTCGACTTGAGACAAAATTCCACTCAATATATCGTTTGCCAAGTGGTTCACCTCCGATCACCGCAAACCGCGCACTCTGTTCGGCGTGCACCGGTATTTCCGCCATAGGTTTATCGCCTTTTAGCACCAACATTTGATATTGCTCAAGACTTTGCCCATCAATTACGAGAGCGCCTTCGATAAGATAAATGGCGGCTTGCTCAACAGTCGGTAATACAAAACTCGCTCCCGCGAGTAGATTCACCTCCAAATACAAAGTTTTTGCAAAGGTTTTTACTGGCGAGCTCGCACCAAATGCCTGGCCCATCATAATGCGAATTTGCGCGCCCTCACACTCAACAACAGGCAGATCAGCAGCAGCATAATGATGAAATGCAGGTTCACACTCCTCGTCTGTCGTTGGTAGTGCTAACCACAATTGTAAACCGTGCTGACGATGACCTTGGCTGTGGAGCTCAGGTCGTTCACGTTCGGAGTGAGTAATTCCCCGCCCTGCGACCATTAAATTAATATCGCCAGGCTGGATAAACTGGTCACTCCCTAATGAATCGCGATGATGAATTTCGCCTTCGAAGAGATAGGTTACAGTTGCTAGATTAATATGCGGGTGCGGTCGCACATTGACGCCCTGACCGGGGGTAAATGTGGCTGGTCCAAAATGATCAAAAAAGATCCAAGGACCAACCATCGGCTGTTTAGCACTTGGCAGTAGTCGACGCACCTCAAACTCACCCAGATCTTTAATTTTTGGCTCAAGCCGTAAATGTCGCAGCATAGAAATCTCCAGAGCAGTAAATTTGCCAAAAGCCAAGAGTATACCGAGCTTAATGGACACTTAGGGAGTGCAAGCACCGACTTGCGACGGCCTCATAAGCTGGCTACACCAGTGTGATAAAATGTCGGGCTCGAACCTCGAGATCATCGGCGTGCAGCGCTTTGACTTGCGTATACAAGTCTAAGTCGGCTTTTGAAACGCGCTCGTGATGACGGAGATGGGCAATCCAACTGCGTTCCATGAATTGCTCGTAAAAACGCCCAGGCAGCGCAAGATCTTCAAACACTGACCAGTTATAGGCCCCTTCCCGTTGTCGAATGGTTTGCACGCGTTTCATCAGAGCTAAAAAGGTAGCGCGATCAGCTACTTCGATAAGGTATTCAAGCTGTACCACTACAGGACCTGCATTCTCGGCAGGGCTTTGCTCAACTCGTGGTGCCTGCCATGCATTTGCAGGCCGTAAATCCATCGCTTGAGCTTGTTGTAGCTCAATCCCATAAGTGACAATGGTGAATAACGCTAAACCGACTGCCGCAGTGAGTAAACTAGTTTGCAAACCAGCAAGTTGACCAAGATAACCCCAAATAGCTGCGCCAAGTGATAAGCCACCAAAAAAGACCATCATATAGACTGCTAGACCCCGAGCGCGGACCCAGTTAGGTAACGCTTGCTGAGCACTCACGTGCAAAGTCGACAGCACCATAGTCCAGCAAAAGCCGAATACAGCGCTTGCCCCAAAAGCCAGCCATTGCAGTTGATTCACCGCAAACAACCCCATATTCAAGGCAATTCCAAAGGCTCCAATAGCCATAATCTGATTGGGTTTGCACCAGCTGCGCAATTTCGGCAAGGCTAATCCACCGAGGACAGCGCCAGCACCGACCATAGCCATTAATAACCCAAACCCTTGCGCATCGGTATTGAGTTGCTGCTTGGCAAGCAAGGGCAGTAAGCTCCAAAAGCTGTTAGCAAACAGCATAAATCCAAACATGTGGGCCATAGTTGCAAGTAGTGGTCGGCTAAAGCGCGCGTAGCGAAGCCCAGTAGCCATAGCGCCGACGATTTGCTCCGGTGGCAGTGATGATTTTTCATCAGTTGCCCGCTCCCGATTACGTCCCCACCATATAAGCGCAAAAATCACTGCCCCAAAGGAAAGGCCATTTAATACGAAAGGTGTTGCAAATCCAAAAGCACTGATCAACAAGCCTGCTAAGGCTGGTCCAATCGCCCGACTCAGATTAATACTGATACCACCAAGTGCTACCGCTTGCGGTAAAGCATGTTTAGGTACAAGTTGCGGCACCACCGCCTGCCAAGCTGGCGCTGTGAACGCGGCGCCAGTCCCCAACAGAGCGCTGAAAAGCAATAATAGTGGACCAGACTGCCACTCCATATATACAACTAACGCAAAGCCCGTGGCCGTGAGTAGCAATGCTATATTGCTCCATAACAAGATACGCTGTCGATCAAACAGATCCGCAAGTGCCCCTGCTGGTAGCGCGAAGAAGAACACAGGTAGCGTGGTCGCTGTTTGCACCAGGGCAACCATTAAAGGTGACGGCTCAAGCGTGGTCATCAGCCAACCAGCGCCAACCGAGTGCATCCAAGTGCCGATATTGGAGATTAGCGAAGCTACCCAAAGCAGCGTAAAGTTTCGGTAGGCAAATGGGAGA
>Ga0115549_1002260_pt1 | contig 11059 bp, 10 predicted proteins | sample COGITO_mtgs_1004_2_FD_87176 | JGI IMG/M metagenome (GOLD analysis project Ga0115549, IMG submission 87176) | Pelagic marine microbial communities from North Sea - COGITO_mtgs_100430 | ecosystem: Environmental > Aquatic > Marine > Epipelagic | place: Germany:Helgoland, sampling site Kabeltonne...
AAAATGGAAAAAGTATACGTTTACTTACCCCAAGTAAACTGCGCTTTTTCGAACATTTTCGCCTCGATCTTGCGTCGCTCGCCTATTTCGCGCCAGCGACTATGTACATCATACCTTTGTTGGTATTATAGCGTCTGTTAGTGGTTGCATAAAATATTGTCTACCTGACAGGCACTCCTGCCATATACCTCGAACCCACCCCAAACTTCAGATTTGTGAAATATTCTTGCTCGAATAGCAAAATAGCATTATTGGTTGAGGTTTTAAATTCAAATTATCTCTTGCAGCTAGCGTTCAAGCTTGTACCTTGAAAAGGTAGTACATTATGTTCAATACAATACAAAAATCATCTGATCAGTCTACCGCCTACCAGCAGGCAAATTCTACCAACGAGCCGCTTACTGGCTTGACTCCAACCCAACCACCAACTCAAAGCCATAACGCTGTACAAACAGCAGCAATCCATTCACCTGCTTCAACAAGTTATTTCGTCCATCATGCAACTGCTAGGCAACAAAAATCGGTGGCGTTGTTTGAGGCTGTCGAAAGCGGGGATGTGCAAGCTGTAAAAGCATGTTTGGCAGCAGGGGTTAATATTGAGTCAAATAATGATAAAGGTGAGACGCCACTACAGATGGCTGCTCGCAACGGTCAGAGCGAAGCCTTGAAAGCCTTTCTGGCGCCTGGGATTGACGTTGATGCTAAAGCTAAAAAAACTGACGGTCGAATAATTACTACATGTAGCAGCCATAAACGGTTTTGTGGCAATCTTACGCACCTTGCTTGCCGCTAAAGCCAGTGGGCAGCTTGGCAATTTAGTGTCAAAATGCCCTTGAGCTATTTCGCGCCAGCGACTAAATAAACTGTGCTTTCTCGGCCGCCGTGGTAATAATGGCTAGCAGCGTGTAAATCCAAACCATGGATTGCATTGTACGAACTTCAGGCTCGCTATATGCACGCACGCATTGTATTGAACAGACCAAGCTTTTGAATCGTTAGTTTTTTGTAAATGGCTTGGCTATCGATCAAAAAAAATTGACAAGGTCCGGTGCTTGGCGCAAGGTACGATTTACTCTGTTTTGACACAGGTTTTTGCTCCATGTACCTACAACCAACCGAGAACTTGTCTATGAAAAAATTAGCGACTCTAGCGACAGCAGCTATGCTCAGCTTTGGCTTGGCCATGCCAGCCAGTGCAGTTGAACTCGATACTGTGATCGATGCCGAGCATCGGCAAGAAAGTGCTAAGCGTGATGAGTATCGTCATCCGCAAGCAACACTTGACTTTTTCGAGATTAAACCAGATATGACCGTGGTCGAAATTTGGCCAGGTGGCTCGGGCTGGTACACGGAAATCCTGGCGCCTTATTTACGCGATGCTGGCACCCTTTATACCGCCCACGTTAATCCAAAGGCTGGTGACTACTATAAAAAATCCAGGGCGCAGTTTGAGAAAAAGCTCACTAGTGAGCCAGAGCGTTATGACCATGTCAAAATTACGACCTTTGATCCTCCCAAGCTGATTGATATTGCCCCTGAGGGTAGCGCTGATCGTGTATTGACCTTTCGCAATATCCATAATTGGTATCAAAAAGGCGGCGGTGATGAGCGTGTGTTAGCGGCTTTTCAAGCGTTTTACAAAGTGTTGAAGCCAGGCGGCATGCTGGGTGTGGTCGAGCATCGCTTGCCTGCTGATCAGGACAAACAATCTCAAGAAGCAAGTGGCTATATGCATCAAGCCTATGTTGTTGACATGGCAAAAAAAGCCGGCTTCGAATTGGTCGAGGCCAGTGAAATCAATGCTAATCCCAAAGACAAAGCCAATCATCCTGATGGTGTCTGGAGCTTGCCACCGGGGCTGCGCGCTGGCGAAAAGAATCGCGATAAATATCAAGCCATCGGCGAGAGTGATCGGATGACTCTTAAGTTTAAGAAAGCCGAGTAAAAAAGCCAAACATACGAAGGACCTAGCGATGAATATGGCATTGAGTACTAAACATGGCTTGCTGGCACTAATAGGGCTGATCTTGAGCTGTTCCACAGCTCTGGCAGCAAGTGATCGATTATCCTTGACCGGCTCCAGTACCGTGGCACCATTACTATTGGAAATCGGTAAGCGATACGAGTCGCTCAATCCAGCTGTGCGAGTCGACGTGCAAACAGGTGGCTCGTCCCGAGGCATTCAGGATGCTCGAATGGGGACTGCCGATGCTGGCATGGTTTCTCGGGCGTTGAAACCAGCAGAAAAAGATTTGACGCCATTTCTGGTCGCCATGGATGGCATTGGCATGATCGTGCATCAGTCGAATCCCATCAAAGCATTAAGCGATACCCAGATCAAAGCTATTTACACCGGTAAGATCAACAATTGGCAGCAAGTCGGTGGTAAAGACCAACCTATTACGGTGGTCACTAAGGCTGAAGGTCGCTCAACTCTGGAATTGTTTCTTGAGCATTTTGAGCTCAAGAACAGTCAAATCAAACCCCAAGTGGTAATTGGTGATAATCAGCAGGGCGTTAAAACCGTTGCTGGTAATCCTGGCGCCATTGGCTATGTTTCTATCGGTGCGGCAGAGTATGAGCATGCTCGCGCAGTACCGATAAAGCTGTTGCCAATGGATGGTAAGCCTGCAAGTGTGGCAGCGGTTGCCAAGGGTCAATATCCGTTTGCTCGGGAGTTAAATTTAGTGGTCAAAGGAAAACCGTCAAAGCAGCTGCAAGATTTTATCGCTTTTGCCCAATCAGCAAAAGTTAATGATCTTATCGATGCCCAGTTTTTAGTGAGCCCAAGGACGGTGACAGCGAAAGCCAAAGCTGGGGCCAGTGTTGGGGCCAGTCAGGCCAAGCAATAGCAATTCGACTAAGGCTTAAGCGTGATTATGTATGGTAAACCAAGCACATCAAGAACCGATCGATGGTTGGCTGCAACCCTGCAGCTCTTCACAACGATCACCGTATTGTTACTCATTACTATTGTCGGCTTCTTGTGTCTGGAATCCTGGCAATTAATCAGCGGCAGTGGTCAAAATACGGGAATTTTTGCATTATTAAGTGGCCAGGACTGGTATCCGCTTGAGGGTAAGTTCGGTATGGGGCCAATGATTTTGGCTTCTCTGGCTGTTACCTTCGGCGCGATCTGTTTGGCGCTACCAATTGGTTTGGCTTGCGCAATTTGTTTGCAATTTTATGCCAGTAGAGGTATCGCGCGCTGGTTTGAGCTCGCGTTGATTTTGCTGGCAGGGATTCCTTCGGTGATATTCGGCTTGTGGGGATTGACTCGGCTCGTACCCATAATCGGCAGCTGGCAACCGCCAGGTGCGTCAATGCTCGCAGCTATTTTGGTGCTCGCATTGATGATTTGCCCTACAGTTGCGCTCACAACAACTGCTGCGCTGCGAGCACTACCGCTCAGTCTGACCGCCGGTAGCGAAGCCCTCGGATTAAGATTGCCAACTCAAATTATACAAGTGTATTTGCCAGCGGCTCGAAGCGGTATTATCAGCGGCGTATTGCTTGCGACCGCCCGCGCGCTGGGTGAGACCATGGCAGTGCTCATGGTGGCTGGCAATGTCGTGCAAAATCCAAGTGATTTATTTTCACCAGTGCGAGTGCTGACCGCGAATATCGCCTTGGAAATGGCGTATGCCATGGGCGATCATCGTGGCAGTTTGTTTGCGTCGGGTTTGCTGCTCACTGCACTTGTTTGGATATTATCGCTATGGGCTAATCGTGCAAGTGGCCAGCGATTACTCCGAGCCCCTTATGTCTAAACGTTGGTTTGAACGTTGTTTTCAACTTTTAATCTGTGGTTTGGCCGTCTGCGTGGTTGCGGTGATGGGCTGGGTTTTGATTGATGTGATTATACAAGGACTAGGCCATTTTTCCTGGCAGTTTTTAGTGACAGCGCCAATCGATGCAGGTCGCGCTGGCGGTATTGGACCGATTGTTGTCTCGACTTTGCTCATCTTAATCATTGCCTTAACTGTTGCACTGCCGCTCGGGTTAGCCGTTGCTGTATGGCTGGCTGAATTCGCAGCTCGCTCAAGCCGATTTGCAAGGATCAGTGGCGTCGTGCTTGATGTGCTTGCTGGTGTGCCATCCATCGTCTTTGGGTTGTTTGGCAACGCTTTTTTTTGTGTGTATCTCGGTTTGGGCTATTCGCTGCTGGCTGGCGGACTCACGTTAGCGTGCATGATTTTACCGATTTTCACTCGCACTTGTGAAATTGGCTTGAGAGCCGTCAGTCAAGACTGGCGGCGGGGTACAGCAGCATTAGGAATGACCAAAGCCAGCGCTGTTTGGCATGTATTATTGCCAGCGGCGCGGCCGGCGGTATTGGCTGGAATGGTCTTGGGAATTGGTAGAGCTACGGCAGAAACTGCTGCGCTGTTGTTTACGAGCGGCTATGTCGATCGTATGCCTGGATCAGTACTCGATTCAGGTCGAGCCTTGGCGGTCCATATTTTCGATTTATCGATGAACGTAACTGGTGGTGATGGCGCGGCTTATGCGTCGGCACTTGTGTTAGTTGTACTAATAATAATACTCAATATTTTGGCTCAGCAATTAACCGATCGCTGGTTGCAGCAGCATTCGCGAGCATAGCTTTGGCGGTTGTGAACCGATAATCTAAGGGTACTTGTTAAATGCGTGACAAGATTGAAAGTCCATATACTGTTGCCGAACTTGAGCAAGGGCCGCCATGCTGTGAGCCCGAGGCAATTTTTAAAATTCGGGATTTAAGTGTTGTCTATGAATCGAAAACGGTACTGTCCAAGGTGTCCCTTGAGATCTATCGTGGCTGTATCACGGCGTTGATCGGTCCGTCTGGATGCGGTAAAACCAGTTTTCTATCAAGTTTAAATCGATTGACGGATTTGTGTGATGACGCCCGGATCGAAGGTTCTATTGAATTCGATGGTCAGAATATAAGCGATCGGTCAACGGACGTACTACAGCTACGCCGTCGAATTGGCACAATTTTTCAAAAACCAAATCCCTTTCCATTGTCGATCTGGCGTAATTTAGACTTGCCACTTCGAGAGCATGGCATCAAAGATCGACGCCTACGCCGAGCTAAAATTGTGCAAGCGTTGCAAGATGTTGGTCTATGGGACGAAATCAATGATCGACTCGATTCATCGGCGCTCGCGTTATCTGGTGGTCAGCAGCAGCGACTTTGTATCGCTAGAGCTTTAGTGCTTGAGCCAGAAGTGCTGTTGATGGATGAGCCTTGTAGCGCCTTAGATCCGATTTCGTCGCGACTTGTTGAACAGCTTATTCAGAATCTCAGCGGTCGCTATACGATTGTCATCGTCACCCACAACTTGGCTCAGGCTAGGCGAGTGGCGAATTATGCTGGTTTTTTCTGGATGACTGAGCGGGTTGGTAAATTGATTGAGTTCGGACAGTGTCAACGACTGTTTGACAAGCCAACCCATGAACTTACTAAGGCATACGTCTTTGGTGAGCAGGGATGAGCACCAACGAGAACGAACTACGATTTGTGAGTTCGACGCCATTGGTTGCAACTGATTACACCTGGATGCAGCTTGCTTTAGCAATGGCGGCTCGCGCTGGTGCTCGCGCTGAAGTGCCGGTCGGTGCTGTTCTAGTGCGCGCAGGTCAATTACTTGGCTGTGCTGGCAATTGTCAGCGTGCAAGTTTTGATCCAACCGGGCACGCCGAAATTCAAGTTCTGCGGCAAGCGAGTTTATCGCAAGGAAACTATCGCCTCGTCGGTAGCGAGTTGTTTGTCAGCCTTGAGCCGTGCGTGATGTGTTTGGGAGCGATCATGCACGCTCGGGTTGAGCGAATTGTCTTTGCAGCCACCGAGCCCCGAGCGGGGGCGCTTGTGAGTCGTAATTGTTTAAGTCATGCTTGGTTTAATCATACGATTAAAATCAGCGGTGGCTGCTTGGCCGATTCAAGTCGGCAATTACTTCAAGCATTTTTCAAAGCAAGGCGGGTGAAATGATCGACTGGCAAGCCCATATCGATCAAGCTGCAAGTCAATTGATCGATATCTTGCGTGATAATAACTACTCAATTTCTGCCGCTGAATCCTGCTCAGGCGGACTGCTGGCCGCTGGCCTTACTGAAGCGCCAGGGAGCTCTCAGTGGTTCGCTCAAAGTTGGGTCACTTATTCAATTGCCGCTAAACAAGCACTCGGGGTAAGCGATCACGATCTACGCTTTGGCGTAGTAAGTGCTGAGCTGGCAGCAGCTTTAGCACACTGCGCTCGTCGCCAAGCCCAAAGCGATATCGGCTTGAGTATTAGCGGCAATGCCGGGCCAAGTCTTGCAACGCCAAACTCTGAGTTAGGGCTTGTGTATTTTGGCGTAGCGCTCGGGGACTCGTTTGCGCCTTTATTGAAGTCAAAATTGGTAGCCGAATTGGCAGTAGAACCGCTCAAACAAGCCTGGAGTGCCTTGCTCGCCGACTCTGTTATTGTACATTGCCTCGATCCTCATCGACCCCAAGCGCCGGTGCAATGTATTGCACCCCACGGTGCGCTTGGCTTTGGGCTCAATTTTACTGGCGATCGCTTTCAAGTGCGTCGAGTCAGCGTTTATACAAGTTTAATGTTCACGCATAAGCTGTTAGCGAGTTTTGCCGCTGTTTGTTAAACTTGCGACTTACTTCGCATTGCGTGCACAGTGGAATGGCTACACTCAGCTCTGGTAGGCAGATGGTCGACCTGCCATAATACGGGTGGGAAAGATTTGTTCGAACAATACTTGAGCGCGCCCTAGGCGCCGGCGCCAAAGAGGCGAGCAACGCAAGATCGAGAAGAAATTGTTCGAAAAAGCGCAGTGTACTCGAGGTGGCTTGAAGTAGCTCAAGGGCATTTTTGACAATGCCACTTAATATCGAGAGTACAAGCGCAGCCATTTCGTGCCAGCGACTACCTACTGTTGATATAAAATCTTACATATGCTGATCGAGCTTATTTGATTAGCTTGCGAGCCAAATTTGGAGACTATACATGGACCAGCAAAAGCAAAAAGCCCTCGACGCAGCGCTCGTACAGATTGAGCGTCAATTCGGCAAGGGTTCGATCATGCGCTTGGGCGACAAGCAAGAGAAGGTGCCAGCGTTATCCACTGGCTCACTGGCACTCGATATCGCGTTGGGTATTGGTGGCATTCCAAAAGGCCGAGTTATTGAAATTTATGGGCCAGAATCGAGTGGCAAAACCACTTTAACGCTCCAAGCCATCGCCGAATGTCAAAAACAAGGCGGCACAGCTGCATTTATCGATGCCGAGCATGCCCTTGATCCAATCTACGCTGGTAATTTAGGTGTGCATATGGAGGATTTAATCGTCTCCCAGCCTGATACTGGTGAGCAAGCCCTTGAAATCGCCGATATGCTGGTGCGATCTAATTCTGTGGATCTATTGGTCATTGACTCAGTGGCAGCGCTCACACCACGAGCTGAAATCGAAGGTGATATGGGCGACTCACATGTTGGTTTGCAAGCTCGTTTGATGTCCCAAGCACTTCGAAAAATTACCGGTAATATTAAGCGTTCAAACTGTATCGTTATTTTCATCAACCAGATTCGAATGAAAATCGGCGTGATGTTCGGTAGTCCAGAAACGACCACGGGCGGAAACGCTTTGAAGTTCTACGCATCTGTGCGTTTGGATATTCGTCGTATTGGCGCTGTCAAGCAAGGTGATGAAGTCATTGGCAATGAAACCCGAGTTAAGGTCGTCAAAAACAAGGTCGCGGCGCCATTTCGTCAAGCAGAATTTCAGATTCTGTATGGCAAAGGCATCTATCGCATGGGCGAAGTGCTAGAGCTTGGAGTTGCTCACGGTTTTGTCGATAAATCTGGCGCGTGGTATGCGTACAACGGCAATAAAATTGGTCAGGGTAAGGTTAACGCGGCTCAGTATCTCTCTGAAAATGCGGAAATGGCCCAAGAGATCGAGCAAAAAATTCGCGATAAATTTTTCAAACTCGATGAAACTGTGCCGGTCACTGACAAAGCTACGGCCAAAGATGCTGAGCAAGCGCCGGATTTGGTAGACTAACTTTTGCGTCGGCGAGGAACCCAATCGCTCTCATTAGCTTTGCAAGGCTATGCCTATCGGCTGGTGAGCCAGCGTGATTATCCAGTTGCCAAGCTGCGCTTGAAGCTGCTAGAGCGCTTTAAAAATGAATCTCAAGACGAGCGCCAACTTGCAGCTGCGGTTGATGAGCTCTTGATCGAGTTTTGTGAGGCGGGTTATCTTGATGATACTCGGTTTGTCGAAGGCTTTGTGCGCAGTCGAGTTCGTCAATTGCAAGGCCCATACAAAATCAAGCAAGGCTTGCGCCAGCGCGGTCTTGATGAAACGCTTATTGACCAAGCACTCACAGATATTGACTGGGCAGCGCTTTGCCAAGCCTGTCTAACAAATCGATTGCAGCGCAAGTCAATACCAAATTCTAATGAGCTGCGAGCTTTCAAAGCCAGTTTGAGTCGGTTTTTACAAGGACGTGGTTTTGCACCGACGCATATCATAAGTGCCCTTGAACAGATCGACTTTGAGACTGCTGATTCATATTGACGTGCTAGTTTTTTCGGGGCATTTTTAAGTATTTTTAATAAATCATTGAGTAAAATGCCTGCCGCGCAATCAAATCAACAACATATATATTTATGCAAGCGTGTACTACTTTCGAATTTTCTCAATAATAAAGCGGATGATCAATTATGAAAAGTGCTGCAATACGCCAGGCGTTTCTCGATTTTTTTCAAGCAAAAGATCATAAATTGATTCCTTCTGGCTCGCTCATACCCGCCAACGATCCGACCTTGCTATTTGCAAATTCGGGTATGGTGCAATTCAAAGAAGTTTTTGATGGCTCAAGTGAGCCGGTATACCCGCGGGGCACTTCATGCCAGCGTTGTGTGCGCGCCGGTGGTAAACATAACGATCTTGAAAATGTTGGCTATACCGCGAGGCATCATGTCTTTTTCGAGATGCTCGGTAATTTTAGTTTTGGTGATTATTTTAAACTTGAGGCAATTCAACTTGCTTGGGAATTCTTAACGACGGTGCTAAAACTGCCAAAAGAGCGGCTTTGGGTCACGGTGCATCATGAGGATCAAGAAGCTCTGAACATTTGGGTTCAACAGATAGGTGTTGCACCAGATCGAGTTTCAAAGCTCGGTGCTGACAATTTTTGGCAAGCCGGTGAAACGGGTCCTTGTGGCCCGAGTTCAGAAGTATTTTATGATCACGGTCCTGAAGTCTGGGGTGGACCGCCAGGTTCAGCTGACGAGGACGGTGATCGATATGTCGAAATCTGGAATTTGGTGTTCATGCAGTTCGACCGCCAGCTTGATGGCGAGCTTAAAACGCTGCCGAAACCGAGTATCGACACAGGCATGGGCTTGGAGCGTGTGACCGCAATAATGCAAGGCGTGCACTCGAACTTTGAAATCGATACCTTTGCGTATTTAATCGAATCCATTGCAGAAATTATCCATTACGATGAAGTTTCTTTAGTCGAAGCCGGCATAAGTGATAGCATTAAATCGCTGCGAGTTGTCGCAGATCATATTCGCGCGATCGCGTTTTTAATGGTTGAAGGTATAGTGCCTTCGAACGAAGGTCGTGGCTATGTGCTACGACGTATTATGCGCCGTGCTATGCGTCATGGGTACAAAGTTGGTCGTAAGCAAGCGTTTCTAGCTAAGTGTTTAACGCCTTTGATCGAGCAAATGGGCGAGGCTTATCCTGAGCTTGCCCAGCATAAGCCTAAACTTGTTGAGCTCATTGATCGAGAAGAGCAGCAGTTTCAGCAAACTCTTGAGCAAGGCATGAAGATACTCGAAGGCGAGCTTGCACAGGCGAAAGCTGATGGCCGCAATGTCAGTGGTCAAAGCGCGTTTCTCTTGTATGACACCTACGGGTTTCCAGTCGATCTTACCGCCGATATTGTACGTGAGCAGGGCTTAGAGCTCAACATGACTGAGTATGAGCAAGCGATGGAAGCTCAGCGTAGTCAGTCACGAGCAGGTAAGCATTTTGCCCAGTCCCAATTGATCACCAAAGACCTCAGTGGTCAAACTCGTTTTACGGGTTATGAATTGCTTGAAGACAAGGGGTTAGTGATACAGCTCTATTGTGATCAAGCCCCGGTAGATCAGCTGGGTGTCAACGAAACAGGTATTATGCTCGCTGATCAGTCGCCATTTTACGGTGAAAGTGGTGGTCAGATTGGCGACACAGGGGTGATCAAAACTGACACTGGTGAGTTTGAGGTTTTCGATACTCAAAAAGAAGGTAAACACCATCTGCACCATGGTCGAGTGCGTACAGGCATCATCAAAGCTCAACAGGCTGCGCAGTTTTTGGTCGATACTCAGCGGCGCGCTGAAATAAAACGGCATCATAGCGCAACCCATTTACTCGATGCGGCGCTGCGAGTGGTGCTAGGTAATCATGTTGTGCAAAAAGGCTCCTTGGTAGAAGCAGGTCGGTTGCGCTTTGATTTTGCGAATCCCGATCCCTTGACACAGCAGCAGCTCGCTAAGATTGAGCAGCTCGTCAACGGACAGATTCTAGCCAATCAAACAGTGCAAACTCGCCATATGCCGATTGCTCAAGCCAAAGAACAAGGTGCAATTGCGTTATTTGGCGAAAAATACGAAGCAGAAGTGCGCGTCTTGTATATGGGCACGCTCAGCGAAGCAGTCGAGCAAGCAAGTGAGCCGCGCCATTTTTCCATAGAGTTATGTGGCGGCACCCACGTTGACGCCACCGGTGATATCGGGTTGGTAAAAATTCTAAGCGAAAGCGGCATCGCAGCTGGTGTGCGCCGCATTGAAGCGGTAGCGGGTCAAGCGGCGCTTGAGCTGGTGAATCAATTACAACGCACGCAAAGTGAGCTCGCTGGGCTATTAAAATCAGAGCCTGGTCGGCTCATTGAGCGGGTTGGGCAATTACAGCAAGACCTTAAAGCTCAATCTCAGCAAGTTGCGACCCTTGAACAGAAGCTGTTTCGCTTTAAGGCAGAAGAGCTAGTCGCTTTGGCAGAGCCTGCTGGCCAGAAC
>Ga0115549_1002273_pt1 | contig 11015 bp, 9 predicted proteins | sample COGITO_mtgs_1004_2_FD_87176 | JGI IMG/M metagenome (GOLD analysis project Ga0115549, IMG submission 87176) | Pelagic marine microbial communities from North Sea - COGITO_mtgs_100430 | ecosystem: Environmental > Aquatic > Marine > Epipelagic | place: Germany:Helgoland, sampling site Kabeltonne...
ACGGATAGTTTGCCGACTCAGCCTTGCGCGTGCGCGTAAGAGCGTTGAACAGTGTGCTTTTGCCCACATTGGGGAGACCTACGATACCAGCTTGAAGCATAGCCGTGAGAAAATGCGAAGGGGGCGCTTGGGTGCAATATTAAAGCGTCTCCGAATGTTCCGTTAGGAGTCCCTTTGATTGACTTTGAGCTGAGGAAGCTCTTTTACTGAATACTTGTCGTATCCATTATCTATCGCCTGAGTGAATCAAACCGAAGAAATTAATACCGAAGGATCTCGTATCCTTGTCGTGGACGACGACGAGATCATTCGTAAGTTGCTGCGCCGTGTGCTTGAGCGCAGTGGATTTGTCGTCGATGAGGCTGACTCCGGCGAAGGCGCGATCGAGTGTATCGAGGCAAATGAGCCAGATCTGATCCTGCTCGACGTCATCATGGACGGTATCGACGGCTTCGTGACGTGTCGGAAAATCAAGGAGATGCCGGGTCTGAAGCATGTACCAATTATATTTGTAACGGGCCGCTCCGACACTAGTTCGATCGTCGAAGGTCTGGATGCGGGCGGCTGTGACTATGTCGCGAAGCCGATCAATCGCCACGAGGCCTTGGCTCGTATTCGGAATCACTTAAAGATGCGTGTGTTGATGCGCTTTCAACGCGAATTCATCAATGGCCTAAAGAAAGCCAACCTCGCGAAAAATCGTATCATTGGTGTCGCATCGCATGATTTGCGCAATCCCTTGGCTTCGATTCGTGGTCTTTCAGAGTTCCTTGCGGAGAGTGGTCCACTCAATGATGACCAGAAAGAAATTGCGGATACGATTCAATCGACTTCAGCCTCGATGCTGCATCTGGTCGATGAATTGCTTGATCTATCGGTAATTGAAAGTGGCGAAGAGCGTTCGGAAGCAATGCCCTGTCAGGTGCGTGAGGTGGTCTCTTCCTCGCTCAATATTTATCAGTTCAGTGCAAATAAGAAGTCTATTAAGTTGGAATTAGATGACCGCGGCATGCCAGACCTGTTGATGCTCGATAGGGCTCAATTCCGCCGTTTGATTGATAATTTGTTAAGTAATGCGGTCAAGTATTCGCCTCTTGGCGCTCTTATCCGAGTGCTAACCGAGGAAGTGAATGGGATCTTTAAAATCGCGATCGAAGATGAAGGCCCTGGTATTCCGGAGGGAGAAATGCATAAGCTATTTACTCATTTTGGAAAAACGTCGGTACAACCGACTGGCAATGAGACGAGCACAGGACTCGGCCTCGCAATCTGTAAGGAAATCGCTGAGTTGCATCGTGGCAAAGTGTATGCTGAGAATCGCGAGGATCGAGTTGGCGCGCGTTTCACTGTCGAGTTGGATACACAGGTACTTGCCGTTCGTACGTAGCGAATTGGCGTATATTTTAGTCAAAGATCTCTTGGTGCACTGAAAGATGCGCATCTGTGGGACTGTTTCGCGTAGATGTGGTTGAATTCACGATAATATCAATTATACCCTGTGAGTAATATGAGTCGTCAGCCCAGTCGAAAGCCAGAGAGTGGATACAAGGTCACCATCCAAAAGGCAATGAAGGCCTTGCGCCGAAAATTACCCGGGCGAGTCTTTTTAGATAAAAAAAGCTGCTTCGATGCGTCCCTAGATAACCTGCGTCTTTCGTTTTTACCTGATGCAGTGGTCAAAGTGCAAACCGCTACCGAGGTCGGTGCGGTGCTAAAGCTCGCTCATAAATATACGATTCCTGTGACTGCCCGAGGTGCAGGTTCGTCTGCGACGGGCTCGACAGTGCCGCTGCACGGAGGGTGGGTCTTAGATGTTTCAGCACTCGCTGATATTAAGATCGATACAGTGTCTCGCATGGTGACAGTTGGTGCGGGTGCGATTACCTCTGAGATACAGGATCAAGTCGAAGCCGTCGGGCTGTTTTATCCGCCAGACCCGTCGTCTAAAAAATACTCCACCATCGGCGGCAATATCGCCTGCAATGCGGGCGGCTTAAGATGCGTGAAGTATGGTGTGACCCGCGATTATGTGCTCGGCCTGGAAGGGTATTATGCCGATGGCAGTCCATTTAAACTGGGTCTTGCACTTAAGAAATACGTCTCAGGACTGAACCTCCGGGATTTGTTGATCGGCTCCGAGGGCACCTTGGGCGTGATCACTTCCGCAACGCTGAAGCTCATCCCAAAACCGCAAAAGCGCTGGACTGGCATGTTTGCTTTCAAGTCCGAAGCCGCTGCACTCAAAACCGCCGTGGCCTTATTCGAAGCAGGGCTGAATCCATCCATCCTCGAATTCCTCGATCGTCAATCCGTGTCGTGTGCGGAGCGTTACACAGGTAATTTAATTTTTGACGATTGCCCACGCGCATCGATTCTATTGATCGAAGTGGATGGCCGTCCCGTAGAGGTGCGCGAACAACGCGCCCGATTACTGGAGTTTATGGAGAGCCGTGCGCTGGCTCATCGCGAGGCTCGAACCGATGCTAAGGCCGAAGCGCTGTGGCAGGTGCGGCGTACTTGTTCGCAATCAATGTTCTCAATTGCGGATACCAAATTAAACGAAGACGTAGTAGTGCCGATTCAAAAGCAAGCAGAGCTTATTCGATATACCATCGCGTTGAAAAAAGAGATCGGCCTAGCTACGCCGACCTTCGGTCACGCCGGCGACGGCAACTTGCATGTGCATATTATGTATAATCGCTCCAACCCTGAAGACGCGGTCAAGGCGAAGGTAGGCATCAAAAAGCTCATGCAGAAGGTGGTCGATCTCGGTGGTGTCATTACCGGTGAGCATGGAGTGGGCTTGGCGAAAGCACCATTTATGGAGCTGCAGCACAGCAAGGCCGAGATCGCTGCGATGCGAGCGGTAAAAGATGCCCTCGACCCGAAGGGAATTCTTAATCCTGGTAAGATATTTGAGCCTTTCGAGGTGTGGGATCACAAACCCGTGCAGGTGAAGTTACCTTGGGATCACCGCTAGTTTATTTGAATTCAAAATTATTGAATCAAAAATGCATGAACTTTGTTAATCGGTTGTTCGTCGTGCGCGCTGAGCAATTCTCTTCCGCATATCCGAAGTGTGCCTTGGGCGAGAGAGAGTAAGTTTTGTGAGGTGGGGCAGCATTCACACCGAATCGCGGGTTTTCCTAATGGGGTACGTTATTTCAATGTGCTCACTTGACCTGTGAGAGGGACAACGCAAATTAAGACGCATGTTGGATCCAATCGAAGCTCTTAAAGAATATATTCGTTTCCCCTCCGTTTCCACGGACCCCGCGTATGCGGATGGCATGAAGGGGGCGCGTGAATATGCCACTGGCCTGCTGCAAGACATTGGCTTCACGGTCGAAGTAGTGGAGACGGCACTGCACCCGATTCTTTTAGCCGAACGCTTTGGTGATCCGGCTTGGCCGCACATCGCGATTTACGGACACTACGATGTGCAACCTGCAGACCCGTTTGAGCTCTGGGCCAGTGAGCCGTTTGAACCGGAAGTGCGCGAGGGGCGAATTTACGGTCGTGGCTCTGCCGATAACAAGGGACCAACAATCGTGCACATGACGGCACTTGCTCGAGTGTTGGCCAAGCATCCAGATCTGCCGCTCAATATTACTTATGTGATCGAAGGGGAGGAAGAGATTGGCAGCCCGAGCATGCCGAAGTTCTTTGATATGTATGCAGAGCGCATTTCAAAGGCAGATTTCATTCTCGTTTCCGATACGGGCAGCCCAAATACCGAGCAACTTGTGATCACCACCGCATTGCGTGGTCTGGTCGATTTGGAAATTAAAGTGCGCGGGCCGAAGAGCGATTTGCATTCGGGTATCCATGGCGGCGCGGTTTACAATCCATTGCAGGCGTTGATGGAAATTTGCGCAGGGCTTCATAATCCAGATGGTAGTGTGAATGTGCCCGGGTTTTATGACGATGTGCTGCCGGTTTTAGAGTGGGAACGCGAAGAATTAAAACGCTACCCAGAGACAGTCGAAAGCTATCAAGCGATGCTCGATGTGCCCGCATTTTATCCTGCGAATGGTCTCTCGCCGCTCGAGGCTGTGCGCTTTGGGCCGACACTTGAGTTTAATGGAATCGGTGGTGGCTATCAAGGTGAAGGCTCGAAGACGGTAATTGCCAGCGAGGCGTTTGCTAAAGTCACTTGCCGCTTAGTTGTCAACCAAGACCCGCATAAGATACAACATCAAGTCGTCGCTGCGATTGAAGCGCTATGCCCCGCAGGGGTGACCTTGAAAGTACGCCGCGGCCCGGTCGCAGAAGCATATCTTGCAGTGCCGCCAGAGCGCCCAAATACACCCGCAGATCAACCAGAAGCCTTGGCGCGTGCGTTCAAATCCGCGAACCGCTCGATTGCGCAATGCTTTGGTCATGCGCCGATCTACTTGCGTGAAGGGGGCAGTATTCCAGTGATTGCCGATTTTAATAAACGCGCTGGACTAGATGCCTTGATGGTCGGCCTGTTTACACCGATTGATAATTTGCACGCGCCAGATGAAGGCTTCGATCTCAAACTTATGGAAAATGCGATCACCGCTTTCGAGCAAATCTTCTGCGACATCGCAGATGTGTGAGGGCGACTACGCCATCTCGATGAAGGCCGTGGTTTTAGTGGTGGATTCCAGCACTGAGGCTTTTAGTTCAAAGACGATAGCGCCTTTACAGTGGAGTCGCCGTTGAGGTGAGGTTCTGGAATTTGCGCATGTTCAGGTACTCATATTTAACGCTTATGCATCTTTATATTTCGAGACATTCGCTGGCTGTGCTAAAGGGGAAAGTACCCCACGTTACGCCGAAGTGCTCAATTGTGGATTGACTCTTTTGCTCTGAATTCGGAACTCTGTTGCTATGAAATACATCAGCACACGTGGCCAAGTGCCTCCTGTTTCTTTTTCGACGGCGATTGCCGAAGGGCTAGCACCTGACGGTGGCTTGTATCTACCCGCGACACTACCTGACCTAGCGCCTTTTCTCAAAGACTGGCAGTCGCTCAGTTATGCACAACTGTGCGAAGCGTTTATGGCTGTGTTTGCCACTGATATCGACCGTGCCGAATTGAAGGGGATCGTTGAACAATCATACACAAAATTTGATCATGCGGACATCGCACCAATTCAAAAACTGAGCGACGATCTGTTCGTCCTAGAGTTGTTTCATGGGCCGACTTTGGCGTTTAAAGACTTTGCCCTGCAATTTCTAGGCAATCTTTACGAAGCGCAGATCGCTCGTACTGGAAATCCGATCTCTGTGCTGGGCGCAACCTCTGGCGATACCGGTGCAGCGGCGATCCACGGGCTACTTGGTAAGACTGGCGTGAAGACTTTCATCCTATATCCCGAAGGCCGTGTATCGCCGCTGCAAGAGCGTCAGATGACCTGCACTGGAGCGGACAACGTCTTCCCCTTGGCGATCAAGGGCAGCTTTGATGATGCGCAGGCGGCGATGAAGACTGTATTTGAGGATCGTGCGTTCGCGGCTGAAGTCGGCCTCTCTGCAGTCAACTCGATCAACCTCGCCCGTATCTTGGCGCAGTGTGTGTATTACGTGTCTGCTTTCTTTCGCTTGCCGGCTGATATTCGCGAGGATGTCACATTTGTGGTGCCGACGGGAAACTTTGGTAATGTCTTAGCTGGTTGGCTAGTGCAACGCATGGGCGTGCCGATCAAGGGCTTCCGCGTCGCGACCAATCAAAACGATATTTTACACCGCCTCTTTCAGACTGGCATATACCAGCTCGATGACGTCGCACCGAGTTTGGCTCCGTCAATGGACATTCAGGTGGCTTCCAACTTCGAGCGCTTCCTATACTACGCAGAAGGTTGTGATTCCGTTCGGGTATGCGAAGTGATCAGTACTTTTAAGCAAACGGGTAAATACGTGTTTGAGGACTTTAAGTCGGATGGCATTAGCAGCTCGTGCACGAACGACACTGAGATTAGTGCCCTCATCAAGCGTGTCTATGAGCAATACGGCTATGTGGCCGATCCACATACTGCGTGTGGGTTTGCTGGCAACTTCGATGGACCACAGCTCGTCTTATCGACTGCGCATCCGGCAAAATTCCCAGATACAATTGTAGAATCGATCGGACAAGATTCAACACATCTATCATTGGAGACATTGAAAGCCCGAGAGATTGTAAAGCACACAGTCGAGCCGACTCCGGCCGCAATCAAAGCTTTCATGCGAGCCCATTAAGCGTGGATAGGTATAGCGATTAAAATCAAGTCAATTGAAAGACAGGTAAGCAGTGCCGACTGAGTTGGGTCGCTCTTTGTCGGTATTGTTTCTGTGGCACTCTACGATTCTAGAGGTATTTCTATGTAGAATACATTGCCCTCGCCATCCACTCGCTCTCGCACGCCGATGTCGCCATTGTATAGATCAACTAAGCGCTTTACAATCGCTAGGCCGATTCCATGAGAAGAGCTTTTACCAATCGGGACCGCGGTGCCTTTTGTGAATTTCTTGAAGAGTGCTTTTCGGTTTTCAGGGGTAATCAGACAGGCACTGTCGTGGACTTCGAAACGGAAGCCGTTTGGCTGGGATTCGGCTGGCACCAGATGGACGATGACCTCCGAGTTGTTTCGCGAGTATTTAACGGCATTACTGATGATGTTATCAAACATGCCAGTTAGAATACGTCGGCTGATATGTACCATCGGCTTAAATTTCGGCTCATATATGAGGCGAATTCCCTTCTCGTTCGATTGAACGGCATTTAGTTTCACCAAGTGGTCGACAATTTCTGCGACATTAATTTGAGCTTTTGTAAATTCTGGTACCTCACCTTGGTTACGTGTCTCCTCATCGAGGATGTCGTTGACGAAATCAGTCATCCCTCTGGCGCTTTGTTGTGTTAGTTCAAGCATCGAGTAGAATTCGTGCGAGTCTTGATTACCTTCTTTGATGTCCTCCATCATCAGCGTCGCTAGGCCCTCGATAGCGCCTGTCGGGTTTTTAACGTCATGCGCAAGTGTCGTTAGCAGATCTGTTTTTTGCTGGTAGAGTGCTTTAAGTTGTTGGCGCGCTTGGTTGAGGCTGATGTGTGTCTGAACGCGGGCGAGTAACTCTTCTCGGATAAAAGGCTTTTTGATGTAATCAACACCGCCTGCAGCAAAAGCGCTGACTAAATCAATGACTTCGGTGGCGGCGGTTAAGAATATGATTGGAATCGATTTGGTTGCTTTGTCAGACTTGAGTATTTTGCACACAGTCAGGCCATCTAGCCCTGGCATCATAATATCCAGTAAGATGAGTGCGGGTTGTTGCTCTCTGGCAATTTCTATGGCCTCGTCTCCTTGTATCGCAAGTACGACCGGCATGCCCTGTAGGCTTAATATTTCACTCACTAATTGCAGGTTGTGAGGCTCGTCATCTACGATGAGAACTTTGGCTTGTTCAATTGCGTTGAGGGAGGTCTTCATTCGCTGTGCTTAATTGTTTAGGCTGCAAGACAAGTGACTCTTTTAATGGTTAAGGCAATCGAAGATTAAATACGAGGATTGATTAGCGTAAGGGGAGCGAATTTAATTTATTCCCAAGGCTAATACGCGTAACGTTTACCTTCGGAAGCTTAATTCTCGTAGATAAACGACTATTCTTGAGGCACGCACTTCTGCCTCTATCTAGAATTACGAAGTACGATTTTTTTTCTGATGAGATTCAAATTCTATCGAGTCTTTTAGCGAAGTTTCGGCTAGATTTTTTCTGATCTCGGATCGCGTATTCTTCCAGAAGTGGTGCAGCGGGCAGGCGTGTTCGTCGGAGCATTGTGCGATGCCTAGCAGGCAGCTCTCAGTCCACGCTTCGCCCTCAATTGCACGGCTCACATCTAGTAGGCTGATTTGTTCTGCTGGGCGGGCGAGTTGAACACCGCCAGTGTAACCACGCTTACACTTGACCAACCCCGCTTGACTTAGGCGACTGATTATCTTTGCAAGGTAGAATTTTGAGACGTCGGATTGCGCGGCGATGTCTTTGACTAGCATTGGTGGACCATCGGGAGGGCCTAGGCAACTCAGCGCACGGATTGCATAGCCAGTGGTAGTAGAGAGTGATAACATGATAAAATCCGTAAATCTGCTGGTTGAGGCAATGAGGCTGATCGCGTATACTTTTAGAGGTAAAGGACCACAGGCAGACAATACCTTGAATATTATTTATATTACTATTTATTTCGTGGTAAATGCACGTTTAAAGATACCTCAGTTTTTTGATTGGTAGTGGCGCGTGTCCCTAAGCGGTATGTATCCAGAGCTGTGGTCGCGTATGCGTTTTCTTGGGGGACGTCGCGGGCCCTTTCATTACCTTTTTTTTCAAAGTGTTGCTCTTGCGGAACCGAGTAGATTGACTTCTGTCGAAATGACGAAACCTAATACTTAATATGAGACTTACCTTCTTTATCTTCTTTAGCGGTATCATTATCTCGTCGCTCCTTGCGGCAGAAAAAAATCCGGAGCTTCGAGTTATCGAAGATACGCGTTTGGTCACAGCGATCGGGGAAGTGCCAGTCGTATCGTATGCCGATGTGCTGGAAAAAGCGACACCATCCGTTGTAGCGGTGTATTCATCGCAAATTATTCAGTCGTCGTATTACCAGCGTGCGCCGCAGGGCATTCAGGATTTATTTCGCCAGTGGGGACGTCCACTGCCAGGCACCGAGCCCGATCAAACAGAGCGTCTCGAGCGAGTCGGGGTGGGCTCCGGAGTGATTATTTCAGAGGACGGCTACATCGTAACAAATCATCATGTGGTGCAAGTACACCATGGCAAAGCCGCAGATGAGATTCGCGTGCGTCTAAGTAATGGTATCGAGTATGTAGCGACTCTTATCGGATCCGATGAGAAGACTGATGTAGCAATTTTGAAAATCGAGCCAGAGGAGGCGCTGCCGATTGTGACGATAGCAGACAGCGCCAAGTTGCGTGTCGGCGATATTGTATTTGCGATTGGTAATCCTTTGGACGTCGGCCTAACCGCTACGCGCGGAATCATCTCTGCGCTAGGTCGTGATTCGTCTGGTATTCTCGGACCTGGTGCGTATGAGAATTTCATTCAGACCGATGCATCAGTGAATTTGGGGAATTCTGGCGGAGCATTGATCGATGCTGCTGGCCGGTTGGTTGGGATTAATACTGCAATCGTCTCTGGTTCGGGGGGGAGTATCGGCATCGGCTTCGCGATTCCGACCAACATGGTGCTGAATGTGGTGACGAACCTAATCGAGTCGGGCGAAGTGCCACGAGGCTTGCTCGGATTGATTCCCGTGAATTTGACCCCAGACTTGGCAGACGCCTTTGATTTGCCATCCACGCGTGGTGCGTTGGTCAATCAAGTGCAAGCAGGTTCGCCGGCAGAGAAGGGTGGGATTCGGCACGGCGACATTATTTTGAAAGTCGATGATGTAGAGATTGAATCGGCACCCCAGCTCCGACTGGTCGTTTCGCAGATGCGTCCAGGGCGCAAAGTAGAGGTCGCGCTGATTCGTCAAAATGAGACGCTGTTGTTGTCGGTGGTACTCGGGAGATTGAGTGGCTCAGTGGCGAGCGCTGAAGTGGAGCAGGGTATTCTCGATGGCGTTCTGTTAGAGGCGATTGATAAGCGCATACGTAAAAGCCTCGGCATCCCAGATGAAGTCGATGGTGTGCTGATTAGCGATGTTCTCGCAGAATCTCCGCATGCGGATTTAATGGCTCGTGGAATGGTAATTCTTGAAGTGAATGGCGCAGCAGTGACAACGCCCGAGGCTTTTGAGGCACAACTTCAAGTAGGCATCAATCGTTTGTATATTTGGCATAACGAAATGAATCACTTTATCGTGCTTAAAATCCAGGAATGAAACTGAATAAGCAGAACACCCGCATCATTATCGGATCGGTCTTATTGACCCTGTTAATTGTGCTGATCTTCCAAAACAGCAAGGAAGTGACGCTGAGCTTTATCGCGGTGCACATTCAGTTGCCTCTGTTTTTGATTATCGCGATTTCAGCTGTAGCTGGTTTTGGGATTGGTCGCTTACTGCGGATACGCCGATTTCGCTGATCCTGTAGATACGCAGACCTCGCCCGGGTTTGTTGCTACAGTTTAAGTGCCTGGTAGTGCGCTGCTTTGAAGCGTGGCGTGCAGATCGCGTAGAAGATCAAATCTGTGTCGCCAGTGTTGGTGATGCGTTGGCGTGTATCAGCAGGGATGCGGATGACATCACCTTCGCTGACATCAGTTGCTTCCAGCGTGCCGACTTCCACGCGGCCTCGGCCGGAAATGATCAGATAGCGCTCAGCAGTCGCTTTGAGTTTGTGCCATTCGGTGATGACGCCTGGCTTGACGCGTGCACGGGCGATCGAAACAGCTGGATCATCGGGATCGTTAGACATTTCCAAAATCGAGCAGAGCTCGGAGGTTTCGAACTCGTCCGTTTCTTTGCTTCGCTTGATTTCGGGCTGCATCGGATTATTCCGCGCCGATTGTTTTCCAAAGTGCTTCAATCAGTGCGCCATCGACTCCGTCGTTGGTCACGGCTTGTCCGAGAGCTTGCATGCTGACAAGGCGCAGCTTTCCGCCACGGTTCTTTTTGTCGCGCTGCATTGCGGCCATTAGGTCGGAGATCGGCAGTGGTGACTTGAGCGCAGTCGGGAGGCCGTAGCGCTCGATCAGTGTCTTCGCACGAGCGATATCGCTGGCATCAATTTGGCCGATTTCGGCTGAAAGATGGGTGGCTAGGTTGAGGCCGATGCCGACCGCTTCACCGTGTAAATACTGACCATAGCCAGCCACATTCTCGATTGCGTGAGCAAAGGTGTGCCCAAGATTAAGTAGCGCACGACCACCGGACGCAGCGGTCTCTTTTTCATCGTCGGCGACGATCTCTGCTTTGATTGCGCAGCAACGACGAACGATGGCAGCGAGTTCAGGAGAGCTAGCGCTGAGTGTGTTGACTTGCTCCAACTCCTTGAAGAAATTGGAGTCGTAGAGCATGCCGTACTTTATGACCTCTGCCATTC
>Ga0115549_1002282_pt1 | contig 10989 bp, 9 predicted proteins | sample COGITO_mtgs_1004_2_FD_87176 | JGI IMG/M metagenome (GOLD analysis project Ga0115549, IMG submission 87176) | Pelagic marine microbial communities from North Sea - COGITO_mtgs_100430 | ecosystem: Environmental > Aquatic > Marine > Epipelagic | place: Germany:Helgoland, sampling site Kabeltonne...
GATTTTTACTAAGTTTTTTTATAAACTTGAAAAATGGCTAGCGCCTGCGTTGACCTGAAAACTCCATGGCCTCACCTTTACTAAAACCATAACTAACACCAAAGGTTACAAAGCGACCGTGTTGTCTGCTATTAAACAAATAAAAGTCGTGGGTCGTGGTGGTTTGGTCTATTCTTGACGCAAAAACATCGCGAATGCTTAAATTTAAAATCACTTTTCCTTTTTACTTGATTTTGCCAAAGGATTAAAAGTTAAACATAAATTTAATTAATAAGATAATTGATCTTCGAATTCTAACTGCTAAGTATTCATCGTAAACTATATTATCTGTTTTTAAATGTATCTATGATTTTTCGTGTCAAATTATAAACAAACGCATTAGTTTTAGCATAATGGAACGATATAAAACAAACCACAACCATAAATAGAACAGCTCCTAAAATTGCAGTAGTCGGTTCTAATGAATTACTTAAAAACTTTTTCAATCCATAGCCCGTAAAACTTCCGTAGAGTAAAATAAAATGTATTACATAAATGGATAATGTTTTTTCACCTATCCTTGCAATTATAGATTGTTTTAAAAATTGCTCTAAAGTATAAAAAACACCAAATAACATTAATACATCACCAAGTCTTGAAAATAGGTAATTGTAGTTGGCGCTCATTTTAAACAATTCTATATCCGTTACATCATAAAGCTTTAATAAAAACCATGATGAATAATAAATAAGAAATCCACCCACAATAAAAAAGATGATAATTGTAGAGAGCTTAAAGCGATCACGATGCACATGTCTAAAAAATACCGTAGAAATAAAGGCACCAAAAGCCGAATATCCAAACCATGGTAAAATAGTAAATACCGAGCCATTTGATTTTATTAGATAGTTGCCAATGATTTGTGGAACATGATCTAAAGTTAAGTTTCTGTACAGCGGTTCAGTAACGAAACAAACACATCCTATGGTAAATAGAACAATAGAAAAAATATAACTATGTTTTTTAAAAAGAATATGTAAACCCATCAAAAAAATTAATGATACACCAATACACTGTAACACATCAACGACAAGAAAATAAGAACTAAAAGATCCAGAGAGCCAACTAAAAACATTAATACGTAAGCTATAGCCAATGGCAAGAAGTAGTAAGCCTCTAAATAACCCTTTTTTTATTCTGGGTTTATCATTGCCTTTAGCATAAGCACGCAATAGTAAATAGGCAAAAACTAAACCTGAAATTGTAAAAAAAGTAGGAGCTGTAATTCCTCTAAAATAAGACCAAATGGTATACGCTGTATTTGATTTGTCTTTATAGACTGGTGCTAATAACGTATCAATAAAATGACCTTGAAGCATCATTAATATAGCAAATGCTCTAACGGCATCTATAAAATATAAGCGATTAGATTGCGCCATAAGTTAATTTAACAAGGATAAATATACTTTTAAATTATCGATTCAGAATGTTTGTAAAGTGATATATTTATAAAATAATGTTAAATATGGAGCAACTCATTAAAACCTTTTCAGATTACGCATGGGGAATACCTTTGGTAGTTTTGCTTATTGGTGGCGGATTGTATCTTTTAATTTTATCAAGATTTTTACCATTTCGTTATATTGGTCATGCTATTCAAGTACTGCGAGGGAAGTATGACGACCCAAATGACCCAGGGCAAATTTCACATTTTAAAGCCTTAACAACAGCTTTATCTTCTACCATTGGTATGGGGAATATTGCAGGAGTAGCCGTCGCTATTTCGGTTGGTGGTCCGGGAGCCATGTTTTGGATGTGGATAAGTGCACTAGTCGGGATGTCTACTAAGTTTTTTACTTCAACTTTAGCTATTATGTATCGCGGGAAAGATAGTGCGGGAGAGTTACAAGGAGGACCCATGTATTTTATTATGGAAGGGTTGGGTAAATCATGGAAGCCTCTAGCGGTTATGTTTAGTTTAGCAGGGATGTTTGGTGCTTTACCAGTTGTAAATGCCAATCAGTTAACGCAGGCTATAAATGATATTGTTCTTATACCTAATGGTGTTGAAGTTGGCTTTACCTCTAATGCGATAATTGCTATGGTATTAGTTTCGCTAACATCTGTTATTATTCTTGGTGGCTTAAAACGAATTAGCAATGCAGCTTCTAAAATGGTGCCTTCAATGGTGATCTTGTATTTTGTTTTGGTGCTGTTTATTCTGATGTCTAATTATGAGGTTGTTCCAAAATATTTCGTGATGATTTTTACAGATGCATTTGCTGCAGAAAATTTTAAAGGCGAGCCGTTTTTTGGTGGTGTTCTTGGTGCTTTGATTCTTTTAGGAATTCGTAGAGGTGCCTTTTCTAATGAAGCGGGTATTGGTACAGCACCCATGGCCCATGGTGCAGCAAAAACCGATGAGCCTGTTCGTGAAGGTTTAGTCGCTATGTTAGGGCCCGCGATAGATACTTTAGTAGTGTGTACGCTCACAGCTTTGGCTATTTTGGTCACTGGTGTTTGGGAAACTACTTCAGATAATGGTGTTAGTTTAACGGCTTCTGCATTTAACCATGCCATGCCAGGTTATGGTGCTTATTTACTAATGATTTGTGTTTTAATTTTCAGTGTATCTTCATTGTTCTCTTATGCCTATTACGGTAGTAAATGTTTGTCGTTTTTAATTGGTGCAGACAAGAAACATTATTATAATTATATATACATTATTAGTATCATATTAGCCGTAACCACACCTTTTAGTATGATGCTAAACCTAATTGATGGTGTGTTTGCACTTATGGCAATTCCAACGATGATTTCTACAATAATAATGGCGCCGAGAGTGGTGAAAGAAATTAAAGGATATATAGAACGAATTAAAGAAGATTGATTTTTGAAATTTATACATACACACCCTGTTTTGAACGATTTGTACCCCACTAATTACCTCAATAGCATTAAATTTAGTTTTTTATAAAATAGTATAACCAAACTTAAATTATGACAGATAAAGAAAAAGCAAAAGCCTATTGGAAAGAGAATATAAGGTATGTTCTTATTTTAATGTTTATATGGTTTATAGTGTCATTTGGCGCTGGAATTCTACTTAAAGATGCTCTCAATTCTTTTAAAATTAGAGGTTTTAAATTGGGCTTCTGGTTTGCACAACAAGGCTCCATGTATGTGTTTGTTGTTTTGATATTTGTATATGTACGTTTAATGAATAAACTCGATAAGAAATATGGTTATGATGCATAGTTTATTAGCAGAAGGTATCGGGGTTCAAAATTGGACATACATTTTAGTAGGCATAACATTTACATTATATATAGGAATCGCCATTTGGTCTAGAGCAGGGTCTACCAAGGAGTTTTATGTCGCCGGAGGTGGCGTTTCACCTTTAGCAAACGGGATGGCTACCGCTGCCGATTGGATGAGTGCTGCGTCATTTATATCTATGGCAGGTATTATTTCGTTTGCAGGTTATGATGGTGCCGTATATTTAATGGGCTGGACCGGTGGTTATGTGCTTTTAGCATTATTATTGGCACCTTACTTGCGTAAGTTCGGAAAGTTTACGGTTCCCGATTTTATCGGTGACCGCTATTATTCTAATACAGCACGTTTTGTAGGTGTTATTTGTGCGCTTTTAGTGTCTTTTACCTATGTAGCAGGACAAATGCGAGGTGTGGGATTAGTGTTTTCTCGTTTTTTAGAAGTTGATATAAATACAGGTGTGATAGTAGGGATGCTTATCGTATTATTTTATGCAGTACTTGGGGGTATGAAAGGTATCACATATACCCAAGTGGCACAATATTGTGTGTTGATTTTTGCATTTATGGTGCCTGCTATTTTTATTTCTATTCAAATGACAGGAAATCCCATTCCTCAATTAGGTTTTGGTAGTACATTGGCAGATGGTTCAGGAACTTATTTATTGGATAAATTAGATGGTTTAAGTACCGATCTTGGTTTTGCTGAATATACTGAGGGCTCAAAATCAATGGTAGATGTTTTTGCTATTACATTAGCATTAATGGTTGGTACAGCAGGTTTACCTCATGTTATTGTTCGGTTTTTTACAGTAAAACGCGTAAAAGATGCTCGTAAATCTGCGGGTATAGCTTTATTGCTTATTGTCATTTTATATACTACGGCTCCAGCAGTAGCTGTTTTTGCTAGAACAAATATGATAGAGACCGTTTCAAATAAATCTTATGCTGAGGTCCCTGTGTGGTTTAAAAAATGGGAAACTACAGGTTTAATTACGTTTACGGATAAAAATAATGATGGACACATCCAATATGTGGCTGATAAATCTAAAAACGAATTAGTAGTAGATAATGACATTATGGTTTTAGCAAATCCAGAAATAGCAAACTTACCAGATTGGGTTATTGCCTTAGTTGCAGCGGGAGCATTAGCAGCAGCATTATCCACCGCAGCAGGATTATTATTAGTTATTTCTGCATCTGTTTCACATGATTTAATTAAGAAAATAATAAACCCAAATATTTCCGAAAAAAATGAATTAGCTGCTGCACGTTTGTCGGCAGTAGTAGCTGTATGTGTTGCTGGATATTTTGGAATTAATCCTCCTGGATTTGTTGCCGCAACCGTAGCCTTGGCCTTTGGTTTAGCAGCAGCTTCATTTTTTCCAGCTATTATTTTAGGTATTTTTTATAAAAAAATGAATAAAGAAGGTGCTATCGCAGGTATGGTTGTGGGTATAACTGCCATGCTATTATATATGGTGAAATATAGGCTGGGTTGGTTTGATGATGTGTTGCCAGATAAAAGTGAATGGTGGTTTGGAATTTCACCTGAAGGTTTTGGTACAATTGCAATGCTTTTAAATTTTATAGTTTCTATTGTTATTATGAGATTTACACCAGACCCTCCTCAAGAGGTGCAAGATATCGTTGAAAATATAAGAATCCCAAGTGGCGCAGGAGATGCTACGCATTAATGTATAAAAGTCTTTTTCTGTAGATAAATTTATGTTGTTCGTAGAAAAAGTTTAATGTATTAACTTATATTTTATTAAGTTAGAACGCACATCATAGGATTTAAGAATTCAAAAGAAAACCAATGAGTAATTACCACATAAAACATTTAGAAGAATACTATCAAGTTTATAGAAAATCCGTTAGAGAACCCGAAAATTTTTGGGAAGAAATAGCTGAAGAACATTTTATGTGGCAACGTAAATGGAATAAGGTATTAAGTTGGGATTTTTCAAAACCCGAAGTAAAATGGTTTGAAGGCGCTCAATTAAATATTACTGAGAATTGTATTGACAGGCATTTAGCAACACGAGGTGAAAAAACGGCCATTCTTTTTGAACCTAATGACCCATCAGAAGAATCAGAACATATTACTTATAATCAATTACACGCAAGAGTAAATCAGTTTGCTAATGTTTTAAAAGAGCAAGGTATTAAAAAAGGCGATCGTGTTTGTATATACCTTCCTATGATTCCCGAATTAGCTATTTCTGTTTTGGCTTGCGCCCGAATAGGAGCTATACATTCAGTGGTATTTGCAGGATTTTCCGCAACAGCATTATCAACTAGAATTAACGATTCCGATTGTAAGATGGTTATAACGAGTGATGGATCTTATAGAGGTGCCAAAACCATCGATTTAAAAGGCATTGTAGACGAAGCTTTAGAAGATTGCTCATGTATCGAAACAGTTTTAGTTGCAAAGCGTATTCAGACAAATATTAATATGAAATCGGGACGTGATAAATGGTTACAACCACTTTTAGATAACGCTTCCGCAATATGTGAAGCAGAAATAATGAATGCTGAAGATCCATTATTTATTCTTTATACATCAGGCTCTACGGGCTTGCCAAAAGGGATGGTTCATTCTACTGCTGGTTATATGGTACATACCGCCTATACGTTTAAGAATGTTTTCCAATATAAAGAAGATGATGTGTATTGGTGTACGGCCGATATAGGTTGGATTACTGGACATAGTTATATTGTTTATGGACCACTAGCAAACGGAGCAACAACGGTTATGTTTGAAGGTGTGCCAAGTTATCCTGATTTTGGTCGTTTTTGGGAGATTGTAGAAAAACATAGAGTAAATCAATTTTATACAGCACCAACTGCTATTAGAGCATTAGCAAAAGAAGGTTTAGAGTTGGTTGAAAAATATAATTTATCATCATTAAAAGTTTTAGGTTCTGTTGGCGAACCTATCAACGAAGAAGCGTGGCATTGGTACAATGATAATATTGGCAAAAAGAAAAGCCCAATTGTAGATACATGGTGGCAAACTGAAACGGGTGGTATTATGATTACTCCAATTCCGTTTGTAACACCAACAAAACCGACCTATGCAACATTGCCGTTTATTGGTATTCAACCCGCATTGATGGATGAAAATGGAAAAGAATTAAAAGGTAATCAGGTGGAAGGTAGGCTATGTATAAAGTTCCCATGGCCAAGTATAGCGCGAACCATTTGGGGAAACCATCAACGTTATAAAGACACCTACTTCTCAGCATATAAAAATAAATACTTTACCGGAGATGGAGCCTTACGCGATGAAGTTGGTTATTATAGGATAACAGGAAGGGTAGATGATGTTATTATAGTTTCGGGGCATAATTTAGGTACAGCACCTATAGAAGATGCTATTAATGAACATCCAGCAGTGTCAGAATCTGCCATTGTCGGCTTTCCACATGATGTAAAAGGAAATGCGCTTTATGGTTATGTTATTTTAAAAGATACAGGAGAATCTAGAGACCAAAATAACCTAAGAAAAGAAATTAATCAGATTATTACCGAACATATAGGCCCAATTGCTAAGTTGGATAAAATCCAATTTACAAATGGCTTACCCAAAACTCGTTCAGGTAAAATTATGCGTCGAATTTTACGTAAAATTGCGCATAAAGACACTAGTAATTTGGGAGACATAAGTACGTTGTTGAACCCTGAGGTTGTTCAGGATATTATGGATAATGTGTGGTAAATATTATAAACAAAAAGGCTTAAGCTAAAACTTATTTTTCAAAAAAAAGTCTACCTCATAAATCTATTCACATGAAATTTTGGGGATAGGAATATTTTTATTGTTACTAATTAAAGTACTTTCTGCCTTTAAGAAAATTAGTTGTTCAACCGTTTTAATCGCAATAATTTCACTTTCTAAGTTTAGGTAGTTTTTACCAAAGCCCATTTATTATTAAATTACATTTAACTTAAAAAGTTATTTGAAAAATAATAATTAACTAATATTAATTTTCTTAAAAGTTAAATTAAGGATAAAAATAGTATTAACTTTAGATTATATTTGTTAATACCCCAAAATAAAATTCATAACAAAAGTTAAGCCGTATGCTACTCATCTAGCATGTAAAGTTCAGATTGGTACTTAAGGCGTATTTAATAATATAAACACTAAACAGATAATCATGGCAAAATCAAAAGATGCAAAGAAAAATGTAAAAAAGGAGGCTATTTTAACACCTAAAGAAAAGAAAGCTGCAAAACTCGCTAAAAAGGCAAAGCGTACTTAGTGTGTTATGAGTTAGTTTCAGAAATTTTAAAGCCACTCTATATGAGTGGTTTTTAATTTTAATATTTATATCCTAGCTATATTAAGTATTTTTACATTCAATTTACCGATAAAGAACCATTTAGATGCGTCACCTCAAAGAAGATAACCCGAAATCCAAAATCAAAAATAAAGTAACCATGGTACAAGCCTTTAAAACCATTATATGGCCTAGGCGTAAATTGGTGTTTATTGGGTTGGTTTTAATAATCATCCGGAGTTTGTCTGGGTTAATCTTACCATGGCAAAGTAAAATTTTACTTGATGAAGTCGTGCCAAGTAAGGATACAAGTCTTTTATATAATTTAATAACCATTGTGTTATTGGCTATTTTTGTTCAAGCTATTACATCATTTTTACTAACGCGTATTTTAAGTGTACAAGCACAATATTTAATAAGCGAATTACGTGCTCAGGTTCAGAAAAAGGTATTATCATTACCTATTAGCTTTTTTGATAATACAAAATCGGGAGCATTAGTATCTCGTATCATGAGTGATGTTGAAGGGGTTAGAAACCTTATAGGTACAGGATTGGTGCAATTAGTTGGGGGTTCTTTTACAGCCATAGTATCCTTAATTATTTTAATAAAACTAAATGCGTGGATGACACTTTTCGTGTTTGTGCCACTTTCTATATTCGGATATATTGCACTTAGGGCTTTTAAATACATTCGCCCTATTTTTAGAAAACGAGGTAAAATAAATGCAGAAGTTAAGGGGCGTTTAACTGAAACTTTAGCTGGAGTAAGAGTTATAAAAGCATTTAATGCAGAAGCTCAAGAAAATATCGTGTTTGAAAAAGGTGTGGATAAACTATTTCAGAATGTAAAAAAGAGTCTGACAGCAACTGCTTTAATGACGAGTTCTTCAACATTTTTAATTGGTGTTGCAACCACAGGCATTATGGCTATTGGAGGGTATTATATGATGCAAAGTGCAATGACTACAGGAGAGTTTTTATTCTTCACTTTAATACTTGGTTTTATGATTGCACCCATAGTACAAATGAGTAATATAGGTAGCCAATTAACTGAAGCATTAGCAGGTTTAGATAGAACGGAAGAGCTGATGAATATGACTGCAGAGGAAGATGACCAAGAACGAAGCCTACAATTAGAAACTTTAAAAGGCGATATTGCGTTTGATGATGTATCGTTTTCATATGAAGAAGGGAAAGAAGTGCTTCATAATATCAACTTTAAAGCATCAGCAGGTTCTGTAACTGCTTTAGTTGGGAGTTCAGGTTCTGGTAAATCCACTATTGCAGGATTGTCGGCTACATTTTTAAACCCAAAATCAGGTAAAGTTACTATTGATAATCAAGATTTATCAAAAGTTAAATTGAATAGTTACCGCCAATATTTAGGTGTGGTATTACAAGATGAATTTTTATTTGAAGGCACTATCAAGGAAAATATTATGTTCCCAAGACCAAATGCCACAGAAACTGAATTACAAAATGCTGTGAAAGCAGCTTATGTAAATGAATTTACTGACAGGTTTGAAGATGGTTTAGAGACATTAATAGGAGAAAGAGGTGTAAAGCTTTCAGGAGGACAACGGCAGCGATTAGCCATTGCACGTGCTATTTTAGCAAACCCTAAAATTATTATTTTAGATGAAGCCACATCAAATTTAGATACAGAAAGTGAAGCACTTATTCAAAAAAGTTTAAACGAGTTAGTAAAGGACAGAACAACTATTGTTATTGCTCACCGATTAAGCACTATCAGAAAAGCGGACCAGATTTTAGTTATAGAAGCTGGTCGTATTGTAGAACGCGGCACGCATGATGATTTGATTAGTTTAGAAGGTAGATATTATGACTTATACACTTATCAAGCTAAAATTTAGATTTTTGTTTAACGTTAAGGTACTTTCTATATTTAGCTAGTTCTTCTTTAAACTAAGAATTTAAAAATTTATATATTTAAGAAAACTATTGACTTATGAAAAAATTATTATTATTTGGATATATAATTATTGCAATATCAGCGTGCAGTAAAAATGATAAAATTATAGAACAAGAAGAAGTATTTACAGATAAAGGAACAAGTGTTTTTGCAGATAACAATCCTTATAACGATGTCATGATGCAAGCGTTTTGGTGGGATAGTTATTCAGATTCAAAAACTAATAATTATAATTCTTTTTACGATTTTTTTGAAGATAAAATTGTTGGACTTTCCAATGCACATATTGATGCCATTTGGCTTCCACCACCAAGTGAGGGTGAAGGAATGGGATATCACCCACGTAAGTTATTTGATTTTAATTCAGAACATGGAACAAAGGAGGAGTTAGAATCCTTAATTACATCTATGAAATCAAGAAAGATGCATCCCATGGCAGACATCGTTATTAATCATCGGATTGGCACATCTAATTGGACGGATTTTACTGAACCAGCATGGTCTTGTGAATCTATTTGTATAGATGATGAAGGTTTCACTGACCCTAATGCATTTGGCACTAAACCTTGTGGGGATCTTGACGAAGGTGAAAGTTGGGGAGGTGCAAGAGATTTAAACCACAAAAGTTTGGAAGTTCAAAATGGTATTAAAGATTACTTCATCAGATTAAAAGCGCTTGGTTTTGATTCTTGGCGTTACGATTTTGTTAAAGGTTTACCAGCCAAATACATCGGAGAATATAATCAATCTACTCCCTATTATTTATCTGTAGGCGAATACTGGGATGGTGATATAAATGCTTTAAAAGGATGGATAGATAATACCAAATTTACAACTTCAAATATTTTAACAGAAGAATCAGCTGCTTTTGATTTTGCCTTAAAGTATAAATTAGGTGATGCTATAGTAAATAAAGATTATTCCTTATTAGAAAGTAATAATTCCTTAGCTAGAGAGAATGGGTATGGAAACAAGTCTATTACTTTTTTAGATAACCATGATACAGGTTGTATCAATAGGACGGATTGTGATAATTTATTTTCAAAAAACGTAAATGAATTAACAAAAGGATATGCCTATTTATTAACCCACCCTGGAATTCCTATGATTTGGGGGTATCATTATTTTTTCACAGATACTACTGGTTCACTTAGAAAAGATATAGATGAATTTATTTTAATAAGAAAAGAAATGGGGATTAATGCTACTAGTTCTGTGCGGGTCATTGAAGCTATAAATGGCTCCTCTGGATACTATGTAGCTGATATTGATAGTAAACTATTAATTAAAATTGGTGATGCCCCTTATATACCGTCAGGAACTTGGATAGAATTAAAAAGTGGTTCAGGATACAGTATTTGGTCTAAATAATTTAAATATGATGTGCGATAAGCTGAGTTTATAATTATTGGTTAATTAAATAAATATAATTTAATGAATCCGAAAATCAACCAGTTATAACTTTAGTTTTCCGCTTTAAAATAACAAAAACCAATAAGGACATAATA
>Ga0115549_1002285_pt1 | contig 10984 bp, 9 predicted proteins | sample COGITO_mtgs_1004_2_FD_87176 | JGI IMG/M metagenome (GOLD analysis project Ga0115549, IMG submission 87176) | Pelagic marine microbial communities from North Sea - COGITO_mtgs_100430 | ecosystem: Environmental > Aquatic > Marine > Epipelagic | place: Germany:Helgoland, sampling site Kabeltonne...
CAAGGTGTAGAAACGGATAGCTGCCATCTAAAGGCAAGGTAGGGGCAAGCTTAACAACTCCGACGAGCATTAGCGGCGCTACTTCACCTGCAGCTCGTGCTACTGCCAAAATCATCCCGGTCATAATTGCTGGGCTCGACATTGGAATTACGACCTTCCAAAGCGTTTCAAATTTGGTTGCACCAAGTGCATAACTACCCTCTTTCACCGCCCGCGGAATTCGACTTAAGCCTTCTTCGGTCGCAACAATGACCACCGGCACAGTCAGTAGCGCCAAAGTCAGTGAAGCCCAGATCAGCCCAGGAGTTCCAAACACAGGTGCAGGCGCAGCTTCAGGATAAAACAGCTCATCAATCGATCCCCCGAGCAGATAGACAAAAAAGCCCAGTCCGAATACGCCATATACGATCGATGGTACCCCGGCCAAATTATTGACTGCAGTACGCACAGTACGAGTAACGATCCCTTGGCGGGCGTACTCACGTAACTCGATAGCTGCGATAACACCAAATGGTGTGACCAACAGCGCCATGAGCAATACCATCACAACTGTGCCAAAAATTGCCGGAAACACACCACCTTCGGTGTTGGCCTCTCGAGGCTCTTCCGATACGAAGTTATACCCGTTTATAAAGAACCGCTTTATCTTGGCAAACAATCCCATGCTATTGGGTTGCATATAGTTCACAATTTGTGAGAACGGGATGTCCACGCTACGACCATCTGCGGTACGCACTACTAAGACATCTTGCTCAAGCTGGGAATAAAGGTCTTGGCGCCGACTTTGCAATGCTTGATAACGTTTATCAAGCTCGGATTCCGCAGCTGCAACTTCAGCGAGGTTAGCCTGCGTATCTTCGTTTTCAAGCGCAAGTCGCTTGCGCTTAAGCCTTAATTTTTCAAGACTGAAATTGATCTTGCCAATATCGCCCTGCTCAATTGATTTCGTTTCTTCGACCAGATTAAGCACGTCAGCCAAGCGCTCATCTAACATCGATTTGAACTTTTCACCATCGTTTTCTACGGATGCGATAATACGATTCTCAGATTTTATTTGATCGAGATAACCGTAAAAGTTCCCCCACTCCCGTCGCTCGACCACGGTTAAATCTTTAGGCGTGTTGAGCTGTTGTATTTGAAAGTCTATAAACCATCGAAAATCGAAGCCATCAAGGTCGCGATTACCAGTTTTAACAAGCATTCGTTCAACATAGTCTTGATTGGGTGGAGCTCCTTTGCCAGATTTCCCCAGCCGTGAAACTGAGACAATTTCTTCGCTCCAGAGTCGTCCAGCCCAAACCGGTTGCGCGCTATCTTGGCGATGCTCTGCATGCAAACGCAGCTCCACAAGTTCTTGAGGCCAAAAATACACTAAACCGCGCACTGCAATCAAACCGACTAACCCCACGACCATCGCGATCGAAACCGCTACCGCGCCAGCATTTAGCCACACCCAGGGAGTGCCGTTGGCGATCCATTTCCGGACCGAGCGCTTGTTGGTACCCGACGTCTTTAAAAACTGACGATGTTCAGAGTGAGCCATACTTTTCTCTCAAACGCTGGCGAACGATCTCAGCGGTAGTATTGAACACAAAGGTAAAGATAAATAGACATAAGGCAGCGAAGAATAATAACCGATAATGAGTCGAATGAACTTCCGCTTCTGGCATCTCTATAGCAATGTTCGCCGATAGAGTTCTAAAGCCCTCAAAAATATTCATATCCATAATTGCAGTCGAGCCGGTTGCCATCAAAACAATCATAGTTTCACCAACTGCTCGGCCAGTACCGATCATGACCGCAGAGAATATTCCCGGACTAGCAGTTGGTAACACCACACGCATCAAGGTTTGCCAAGGTGACGCACCAAGGGCCAGGGAACCAAAACTAAGTGATTTGGGCACAGCAAATACTGCATCTTCGGCTATGGAGAAAATGGTTGGGATGACCGCAAACCCCATGGCAATACCAACGACTAAGGAATTACGCTGATCGTAACTGATGCCAAGCGTATCGCGCATCCAGATTCGAGCATTGCCGTCAAATAACCACTGCTCAATTGGCATACTAAAATAGAAACATATACCAACCCAGATTACGATCAGCGGTAATAATAGCAGCGGCTCCCATCCATCAGGCAACCGATGACGCAGGCCCCGAGGAGCTTTAAACCAACATAAACTAATCAAAAGCATCGCCACCGGCAAACTGAAAATAGTCAGCAGTACCCCTGGTAGATACATTTCTACCAATGGGGCTAACCATATTCCGGCTAAAAAACCCAGAATTACTGTGGGTAGCGCCTCCATGAATTCGATCGTTGGTTTTACCTTCTTACGAACTATAGGCGCCATAAAATAGGCTGTATAGATTGCGCCGCATATCGCGAGTGGCAACGCAAAAAGCATAGCGTAGAACGTTGCTTTGAGCGTACCGTAAGCCAGTGGTGTCAGCGATAGTTTGGGCTCAAACTCATTGGTTGCAGCGCTTGATTGCCAAATATATTCACCCTGGTCATAACCCTCGTACCAAACCTTTTGCCAAATCGACGCAAATGAGACTTCAGGATGCTCGTTGCGCACATCAAATACCGTCGCTTGCGAGTCCGTCAAGGCTGCAAGACTATTGGAGCGGGGCGATCCCACGATCGCAACATCACTCGCTGGTAAGGGTAACTCGAACTCAGCGAGCTTACGCGCCGAGGTCGTAAAAAAGAGCCCGATAACTCCTTGTGTGTCTAGTGCGTAAAAGCCTCGGCGGCGATCTTCAGGCAGTATTTCTACGATAGGGGCATCTTGAAGTTTAAGGCTGCGCAACTTAGTTAGAGATAAGCGCTTGGCACCATCAGCTTTAGTGAGCGTCCATTGACTGATATTACCCTTTGAGTCACCGAGCAATAGTGAGCGACTCCCTAACAGCATAGCGCTAGCGCTTAGACCTTCGATCTTGGTAAGTCCGTAGTCAGTCACATCATTCGCGTTTTTACCAAGCCTGAAGACCCGCACACCTTGCTCAGTGACAGCGTATAACCAATCAAGGCGCCCACCGAGATACAAATCTTGTGCCAATTCTGGTGAAGAAATTTTATACGATTTTGCAATTTTGTAATCAGGATTTTTGTTTAAAAAACTGGGCTTTTTGGTCCATAACTGCAGATATATCGGCGCGTTCTGAGCAGTATCGGTGATTGACTGCGCCGTATACGTCAAAGCGATGGATTTGCCATGAGCTTTGACTTGCTTGAGTTTGATCTGAGTTTTCGAGTCAGCTTCACGAAGCTCTGCGCCTGTCTTCGGAGTGATCATTTTCAACGTAAACGATACGTTGCGTCGAGAGTCTTTATACGTTTCAACTTCTTCGAGCAGCCCTATATGCACCTGATCTTGCGCTTTGGCCGCAAACCAGCCAGCCTGGGAATCGTAGACAAATTGCTCTGGAGACGAAAACGGCAGCGAAATGCTTTGAACTTGTTTTGCCTCACTGCTTTTACTGAGCGCCCGAACCTGCACTTGCACTGGCTTATCTGCTTGATCGATTATTCGCACGAGTAGCTCGCCACGATCATCTAAATCAGCGGCTAATACTGTCGCTGAATCTTCAAATTGCAGTTGGGCCGCTTGCTCTATTTTTGCCGGCGTAAACATTGGTACCACTTCAGCAAACAAAAACACAAAAATAAGTGATACGGCCACGATAATTGAAATTCCGCCCAAACCAATGATCTTGGTTGCAAGGCTATCAATACCTCGGCGAAGCATTAGACGCCGATTGGTTTGCCCTTCTACACCGGAAGTTTTCGAATTTTTGAGGGACTCTCTGGTTATCCCAGATCGGTGATGGGTCGCATCTTGATGCACAGCAGGTCGTCCTCAATCAGATTGTCGACGGTGCGAGCGCTCACTGCTCACAAAAGGTTCGGGTTGCAAAGACGCCGCGATTTTCCCACAGAAGCTTTGAACTGTCGAGAAGTGATCGAGCTGTAGGGTGTCATACGGTAAGTTCGGTGATCAAAAAAAGGGGCTTCAAGTGAAGCCCCTCGTAGAATACCGTTCAAACGCAGGCTTTACTTGTCTTGGCTAATACCAAGATCTTCTAACGTAGACTCAACCATCTCAGCAGGAAGAGGTACATAGCCATCCTTTACGACGATTTCCTGACCAGTTTTGGAAAGCACAAGCTTTACAAATTCTTCTTCAGTTGGTGCAAGTGGCTTATTTGGGGCCTTGTTTACATAAACATAAAGTGCTCGAGCTAATGGATACTCACCTGAAATTGCGTTTTCAGATGAAGCTTCAGCAAATTCGCCGCCTTCTTCCGCTGCGATAGGAACTGCTTTAACACCAGAGGTTTTGTAACCCATGCCAGAGTAACCAATGCCGTTTGGAGAAACAGACACAGACTGAACTACTGAAGCTGAGCCTGGCTGCTCATTCACGCTTTTCTTGAAGTCGCCATCACAAAGTGCGGTTTCTTTAAAGTAACCATACGTACCTGATACTGAATTTCGACCATAGAGCTGAATATCAGATGATGCCAAAGCGCCTTTTATGCCTACGTCTTTCCATGTTGACATTTTGTCATCTAAGCCACAAGCATTGGTGGCAGAGAAAATTGCATCGACTTGAGGGATCGTTAGACCTTCAATTGGGTTGTCTTTGTGAACGAAAACAGCCAAGGCATCGATTGCAACTGGAATAGCGGTAGGTTTGTAACCCATCTTCTTTTCAAACGCTTGAATTTCTTTGTCTTTCATTTGACGACTCATGGGACCGAAGTTTGAAGTCCCTTCAGTAAGCGCAGGTGGTGCCGTTGATGAGCCAGCAGCTTGCACTTGAATATTGACGTTTGGATACTGACGTTTAAACTCTTCAGTCCAAAGAGTCATTAAGTTTGCAAGCGTGTCTGAGCCGACACTTGAGATATTGCCAGATACACCGCTCGCTTTCGTATATTCAGGTAAATTCTCGTCAACGCCGGCAGCTTGGGCATTCATGCCAAAGGATGCCAACAATACAGCAGCTACCACTTTTAGGCCGTGAGCTGAAAATAACGACTGATTCAGTTTCTTGATCATAACAATACCTCGATAAAACGAATTGAAATCCAACGCAGCCAAGACTATGCAGTCTTTATTGCAAATCGATGACACAGATGGCAATTTTATGATCTTGGCAATTGAGAGCCCATCATATCGCACATTAAAGCCTACTGAACTTTAATGCAGTCAACGAAGTAAAAGAAAGCCAAGACCTAAAATGATTTGTCCGGCTTGCATTTCTAAGCCGAGCTGAATAAGCCTTTAGCGTGATACACTGCTTCTTCGAAATACAACCTATTTGGAGATAACCATGGCTGACGCGGCTCAATTCTACCCAGGTGATAGCGCACCTGATTTCACCTTAATGAACCAAATAAACGAGCCCAAGTCGCTTACCGACTTTCGCGGCCAGTATCTTGTCGTCTATTTTTATCCCAAGGATGATACCCCAGGCTGTACTAAGGAAGCTTGCGGATTTCGTGATCTGGCTGCAGAGTTTAATCAAGCAGAAAGCGCTATTGTCGGCGTATCACCTGATAACGATCAAAGCCATCAAGAGTTCATTACAAAATATGGGCTCACCTTTGAGTTGCTTAGCGACCCAGAGAAATCGATGATGACCCAATACGGCGCATGGGGTGAAAAAAACATGTACGGCAAACTGAGTACCGGCGTTATTCGATCAACAGTACTGATTGATCCAGCTGGAAAAGTTGTTAAGCATTGGCGCAAAGTCACTAAGGCCGATCAGCATCCAGCCAAGGTGCTTGAAGCCCTCAGCGCTGCAAAGTCATAGCCGTTACATCCATGACTCAGTTTCGGGGATGTAACGCCTAGAACATGCCCAGTGGCTGGCAATTCGATTGATGCAGCTACTAGGATACAGTCTGAGCATCGATGTTTGGCGCCACTACAACGTGACTCGCTTTTGCGTCAGCTTTTGGCTCGCTTAGCTCTGCTTTGCTTTCGATGTCCAGCTGCATTGCGGTTTCCCGATTTCGGTTTGCGGCTCGCAGTTCATCGCTGATGTCCATCAGCGCTTCAGCGATTGAGTACATAAAATACGCAATTACTGCCAGTGCTATCAATATTAGAAAAGCCATTATTTATTCTCCTCAGTGGTGATTATGACCGATGGTCTATTATCTAGCTCAGCACCGCTACCGAGAATGACGGAAATCCAAGCGGTTTCTTTGTTTGTCTCCAGAGCCATCTTAACAATCATCGTCAACGGAATCGAGAGTAGCATGCCTACCGGCCCTAGCACCCAACCCCAAAAGATCAATGATAAAAATACGACAAGCGTTGAAAGCCCAAGCCCTTTACCCATAAAACGCGGCTCAATGATGTTACCCATCACTAGATTCACGCAAGCATAGCCACTCATAATAATGAGCGCAGTCAACGTGCCGTGTTGTAGAAAGGCCAGCAGTACTGCTGGAATACCCGCTAATACTGAACCAATATTTGGCACATAGTTCAACATAAAGGCAAGCACACCCCAGAGCACCGCATAGTCAACATCAAACAACCAAACGAAAAAGCCGATGAAAAACCCTGTACCTAAACTTATTAGTGTTTTCAAAGCGAGGTACTGATTGACGCTCCACATAAAAAGCTGAAATCGCCCAAGAGACGCCTCTGCATCTTTGAAGGCATACCGAATTTTTTTCGGGAATATATGCGACTCCATCAACATAAACACAACGGTCAAGAAAATCAAAAAAGTATTTGCAAGCACACTGCCTATACCAGTTAAGGTGTTTGCCGCCAACTGCATGGCAATACCTGGGTCAAAAAGTTGCGTAAATGAATCTTGAGGCGCCGGCAGCCCAATACGATCGAGCCAACCCAAAACATTGGCCGATTCTTCCATCAGTCGACTGCGGTATTCAGGCAATTGCTCTGAGAAATTTTGTACCGAATTTGAAATCAATGAGCCTAGCAACAAGCTAAACGATAAAGTACTTGCAATAACGAAAAATATTGCCAATCCAAGGGGCACCCGCACGGCTACTAGCCGATTGACAACGGGCGCGCAAAGGATGGCAATGAAAAAGCTCATCAAGAAAGGATTTAAGATGGGCGCAGCGGCTTTCATACCAGCTACCACTATCACGAATGCGCTCGTCACGAGCAGGATTCGAGAAGAGGCCGACCATTGAGTTAGCTTAGGTGCCACATAAGGTCCTTAGAAGTGATGGATGCTTTGCTTCCATTAAACGCTGTTCAAATCGGTGCGCCTTGATTATAGACCGCAAAGCAGCAAGCGCTTTATCAAAATCATCGTTGACAACCCAATAATCGAACTCAGATGCGTGGCTAATTTCTTGTTTAGCCTTTGCAAGTCGATGCTCAATAACTGACTTTTTATCTGTGCCACGGCCTTCGAGGCGGGCACGAAGGTCCGCCAGCGACGGCGGAAAGATAAAAATCGACTTGGCATCAGGCATTGCTTTACGAATTTGTTGCGCACCTTGCCAGTCAATCTCCAGAATAACGTCATAGCCAGCTTGAATACGATGCTGTACTTCTTGCAAAGATGTGCCGTAATAGTTATCGAAGACTTGGGCAAACTCTACAAACGCTTGCTTGCGCTGCAATTTAAGAAAGCCATCCTGATCGACAAAATAGTAGTCTTTACCATGCACCTCACCCTCACGAGGCTCGCGAGTAGTGTGAGAAACTGCGACTTGCGTTTGACGATCATCAGCGAGCAGCGCTTTGACAAGACTTGTTTTCCCAGTGCCTGAAGCAGCCGATAAAACCCATAGATGACTCATAGTATGTCCTTTACGACGAAAACACGACTATTCAGGCTCAATATCTAGTCACTGGCGCGAAATGACTATCTAGTCGCTGGCGCAAACTTCAATAGCCATTAAAGTGAATTAGAGATTAGTTTTGGGCGAGCCTATACGACTCTATCATAGCTTTAAAGTCTGTGGGCAGTGGCGCCTCAAAACGCATGGATTGACGCGTATGCGGGTGCAGCAAACTCAATTGAAAGGCGTGCAAAGCCTGGCGTCCAAATGCAATCTGAACTTGATCGCGATTCTGGCCGTACAGCGGATCGCCGTATATCGGCAAACCGAGATGAGCAAGATGCACTCGTATTTGGTGTGTACGGCCAGTGTCTAGCTTCGCTTCGAGCAAAGCAGCTCGTTCAAACTGTTGCTGAAGTCGAAACCAAGTTCGAGCCGGTTTGCCACCTGGTACAACCGCCATCTTGAGTCGATTTTTTGGATGTCGGCCAATTGGCTCCTCCACCATAAACTGAGCAGCGGTAGGTCGCTGCGCTACGAATGCAAGGTAGCGACGCTTGATTTCCCTTGCTTGTAACGCATTTACCAGCGCAAAATGCGCGCTGACTTGGCGAGCCACAACCATAAGCCCTGTTGTGTCTTTATCGAGGCGATGCACTATACCTGCTCTTGGCAAGGCGCTAAGCTCAGGAAAGTGATGCAACAGCCCATTGACGAGCGTACCCGACCAATTTCCGGCCGCTGGATGCACCACTAGATTTGCCGGCTTATCAATAATGATAATATGCTCGTCTTGATACACAAGATTAAGCGGCATATCTTCTGCTTGCCAGGGTCCGCGTTCAACATGAATGCTGTTAAGCTCACAAGCATCGCCTGTACGTATCTTGTATCGACCGGCCACTGGCTCGCCATTGAGCAGCAGCTGACCCTGCTCAATCCATTGCTTGAGTTTTGAGCGCGATAAATCGCTCCATTGCTCCGCGAGGGCTTTATCCAAGCGCATACCAACTTGCTCGTCGGTAAAAAGGAGCGTTCTGTGGATCTCGGACATAATGAGGCCTAAGGTAGAATGTAGTATGCTAGGGTTGCGCGCGGATCCAACCGTCAAAGCGCTCCAATATAGATTTAACACTGAGTCCAAGGGCCATGATGACACAATCGCGAAAATCAACTTCTCGCCTGCTGCAGACCTCACTTATACTGTGCCTGATGGCAGTCATGGTTGGTTGCACCAGCGCTCCAAAACAACGCACAGCACCTATAAAGAGCGAGCAGGAATATTTCACTCGAGCTGAAGCTGCTATTAATGCAAAAAATTTCTTTCTAGCTGCTGATCAGCTGCAGTCGTTGCAAACCAACTATCCCTACGGACGGTACGCAGCGCAAGCAAATCTTGATCTTATTTACGCCTATATGAAAAGTGGCTCTTTCGAAAAGGCAAAATCGAGCGCTGCCGGATTTATACAACAGCACCCTGATCATCCAGAGCTCGACTACGCACTGTATATGCTCGCCCTCGCCTCATTTGACGTAGACAGAGGTTTTATCACTCGTTTCTTGCCAACCAATCCAAGCGAACGCTCAACCAAAGCGGTATTGGAATCTTATCGGAATTTCAAGAAATTGATCCAACAATTTCCAGAAAGCCGCTACGCTCAAGATGCTCGGCAGCGCATGGTTTATTTACGCAATATCCTTGCAGAGCACGAGTTAGATGTCGGCAACTATTATTTGCGCCGTGGTGCATATGTAGCATCAATCAATCGAGCGATGGAAATTCTACAGCAATATCCCTTTTCACCTGTTGTACCGCAAGCCTTGGCTCTGGCAACCAAAGGACATATTGAGCTTGATATGAACGCCCAAGCCGAGCAAATGGAGCAGCTGCTAGCTCAACAATATCCAGAGTATCGAGAGCTCGAAAATGGCAAGCTTGCGTATACGCGCCAGTCATTGCGAGAAAAACGCTCTTGGCTTAATATTTTGAGCTTTGGGCTTATCGGTCGCTCTGGCGCTTAGGCTTAGAGTGATGTCCGCATCTATACTTACTGCGTGGCCGAAGCTTGCAGCGTCGCCTGCAGCATTTGCCCATTGCAAACTATTGCGCCAGCTTAGCGAGCTTGATGTTGTGCAGTCACAACCTTCAAACGCGCAAAGCCAATGTTGGCTTGATTACAGTGATTCAACCTTGGCCATACACGCCCTAGCCACTAATTTGCCACCACTAACCAGCCTTGATCTTATTAACATTTGGCAGCACCGCTTAAAAAGTTATCGCGGCAATCAAGAGCCGCTGCTCAAAGCAATTGGCAAACGCGCTCGGCAAGGTCGAGTAATCGATCTTACCGCCGGTCTTGGCCGCGATAGTATGGTTATGGCAAAAGCTGGCGCACAAGTCACTTTGTTAGAGCAGCATCCATTAATCGTCTGCCTACTGATTGATGCCATTGAAAAGGCTGAGCGTATTACTGCGCTCAAGCCAATAAGCGCACGCTTACAAGTTTGCTGGCAAGACGCTTTTTTTTGGCTTGAGCATGAGTCAAACCAAACAACTGTATCATTTGACGCCTGGTACTGTGATCCCATGTTCGAGCATGCTACCAATAAAACAGCCCGAAATAAGCGCCCGATGCAAATTTTACAAGCATGCAATGCAAATGTAAGCCAGCAACCACTTGCTGGGTTTGCCCTTGCGCATTTAAGTGGCAATACCAAACTGGTTGTCAAACGCTCACGCTCAAGTGTTGCATCAACAGAAGGCCTTAATCATCAAATCGATGGTAAAAATTGGCGCCTTGATATTTACTTAAATTCTGGACCAAAATCATCGGCTTCGCCGTAGTTCGATGTGGCAACCGATTTTTGCGAACGCCGCATCAAACCTGACAACACATTGCCTGGCCCAAACTCTATAGCCTCGGTAACACCTTGCTCTACAAGAATTGCCATCGTTTGCTCCCATTGAACCGCGCCAACAACTTGTTGGATCAACAGCTGCTTTACTTCATTCGGTTCGCGGACCACTTGGGCAGTAACATTTGCAATAATAGGCGTGTGTAAAGGTTTAATCCGCACTATTTCAAGTGCCTGCGCCATGGTATCCGCCGCTGGTTGCATTAAAGGCGAGTGAAACGGCCCACTAACGGGTAGTGGCATCACTCGTCGTACGCCCGCTTCG
>Ga0115549_1002302_pt1 | contig 10927 bp, 8 predicted proteins | sample COGITO_mtgs_1004_2_FD_87176 | JGI IMG/M metagenome (GOLD analysis project Ga0115549, IMG submission 87176) | Pelagic marine microbial communities from North Sea - COGITO_mtgs_100430 | ecosystem: Environmental > Aquatic > Marine > Epipelagic | place: Germany:Helgoland, sampling site Kabeltonne...
CTCGCCATCGTAATGCGCTGGCGCGCGGTCTAGGCAACCATTTTTATAAATAGCGATAAAACACAGATAAAACACAGATAAAACACAGATAAAACACAGATAAAACACAGTCTAATAAAAGGTGCGATATGGACACGGTTGTCGTAAAGAGTGCATTAATTAGTGTTTCCGATAAGACGGGTCTGGAAGATCTGCTTGCCGCGCTCGCCGCTCGGGGTGTGGCGCTCATTTCGACCGGCGGGACCTATGCGTTCATCCGTGCGGCTGGGTACGAAGTGACTGAAATCTCGGAATACACAGGTTCTCCAGAAATGATGCAAGGTCGGGTTAAGACGCTGCATCCGAAAGTGCATGGTGGCCTGTTAGGTCGCGCGGGGATCGACAACACGGTTATGGCCGAGCAAGCAATTACAGAGATTGATCTGCTCGTTGTTAATTTGTATCCGTTTGAAGCGGTGACCGAGGCGGCAGATTGTTCTTTGGAAACCGCGATTGAAAATATCGATATCGGCGGCCCAGCAATGATTCGATCCGGTGCTAAGAATTTCGATCGGGTGACGGTCCTTACCAGTCCGGCGGACTATGCAGGTCTTATTCAAACGCTCGACGACAACACCGGCGCCGTGCCGCGGCAGGTGCGGTTTGATTGTGCGCGCAAGGCCTTTGCGCGTATCGCGCAGTATGATGCCGTGATTTCGAATTATCTCGCCGCTAGAGAGACCGAGTCAGATCACCATCATCCGAGTTTGTTCCCGTCAGTCTTGTCTCAACAGTGGGTCAAAGTTCAAGATATGCGGTATGGCGAAAACCCCCATCAGCACGCGGCGTATTATCGCGAGGATCCTGTACAGGCAGGCAGTCTGTCGGATGCGGTCCAAATCCAGGGAAAGGATCTGTCGTTTAATAATCTAGCCGATGCTGATGCCGCCTTGGAATGTGTTCGGTCTTTTTCATCGCCGACCTGCGTTATTGTGAAACATGCTAACCCTTGTGGTGTGGCGTCGGGTCAGGATTTTTTTGAAGCCTACGACAAGGCCTTCGCGACCGATCCAACCTCTGCGTTTGGCGGCATTATCGCGATCAATGGCTGTGTTGATGAGCGTTTGGCTCAAAACATGATCGATCGGCAGTTTGTTGAAGTGCTGGTCGCGGATGCGGTAACGCCCGCCGCGGCTGCGATTTTGGCGACTAAAAAGAATGTCCGGGTGTTAACCGTCGGCGGCGCAAATTCGGGTCAAGTTGGGTTTGATTTAAAACGGGTCTCCGGTGGTCTCTTGGTGCAGACTCGCGATACCTTATTGTATGAACCTGAGCATCTGCAATGCGTCTCTAAACGACAACCCACGGCCCAAGAGCAGATTGATCTGATGTTTGCCTGGAAGGTCGCAAAAAATGTGAAATCCAACGCCATTGTCTATGCAAAGCATGAGCAAACCATTGGGGTCGGTGCGGGGCAAATGAGCCGCGTCTACAGTGCCAAAATCGCCGGTATCAAAGCCGCTGATGAAAATCTGGTGGTGCCGGGTTCTGTTATGGCCTCGGATGCTTTCTTCCCGTTTCGAGATGGGCTGGATGCGGCGGCGGCGGCCGGTATTACCGCGGTGATCCAGCCGGGCGGCTCCGTTCGGGATGAAGAGGTGATTCAAGCAGCAGATGATGCGGGTATGGCGATGCTGTTCACTGGCGTTCGGCATTTTAAGCACTAAACCAGCGCTGGCGCAGGGTTTGCGCAGATGGAGAGGGTAAAAAACGTGAAAATATTAGTGGTGGGCTCAGGGGGCCGAGAGCATGCCTTGGCCTGGAAGTTTGCGCAGTCTGAAAATGTCAGTGTGGTCTATGTTGCACCCGGTAATGGCGGCACAGCGACGGCCGCAAAGCTTGAAAATGTTGATATTGATCCGATGGATTTTGACGCGCTGTGCTCATTTGCTAAAGCGCATCAAATTGAGCTGACCGTTGTGGGGCCGGAAGGGCCATTGGTTGCGGGTATTCAGGCAGCGTTCGCACGCTTTGGGCTTGCGTGCCTTGCGCCCTCGGCGGATGCGGCGCAACTGGAAGGGTCGAAAACCTTCTCGAAAGAATTTTTGGCGCGGCATAACATCCCAACAGCGCGCTTTTCGAGCTTTACCGATCCCAGCGCCGCGAAGACCTTTGCGCAAGAACTAGGGTTGCCCGTTGTGATTAAAGCGGACGGACTGGCGGCGGGAAAAGGCGTCGTGGTGGCCCAAAGTCTTGCGGCCGCCGAGGCTGCGATCGATGACATGTTGTTGGGGAATGCCTTTGGTCGCGCGGGTGCTCGCGTCGTGGTTGAAGCGTTCCTGGTTGGGGAAGAAGCCAGTTTTATTGTTCTAGCCGATGGAACGGATTTCCACGCCTTTGCAACCTCACAAGACCACAAAGCCATTTTTAATGGCGATCAAGGTCCCAATACTGGGGGCATGGGCGCTTATTCCCCGGCACCGGTTGTGACCCAGGCTGTAAGCGAGCGCATTTGTGAACAGATCATCGCCCCGACTTTGCAGGGCCTTTTGAGTGAAGGCATTCACTACACCGGGTTTCTGTATGCAGGCTTAATGATCGATGCCCTCGGGGCGCCCAGTGTGATTGAATTTAATTGTCGGTTTGGCGATCCAGAGACCCAGCCCATCATGATGCGTCTCGAAAGTGATTTGGCTGAAGTGTGTTTGGCGGCCGTCGAGCACCGATTGGCTGAAGAGACGCTTGCCTTCTCACCCAAAGCCGCGCTTGCGGTCGTGCTTGCCAGTGCCGGCTACCCTGGAGATTATGAGGTTGGGGCGCCGATTAGTGGGCTGAGTGAGGTTCAAGATGCGGTTGTTTTTCATGCGGGAACCCGCCTACTCGATGGGGTTTTAACAACGAATGGCGGCCGGGTTTTAACGGTTGCAGCAACCGCGGATTCTGTTGAGCAGGCCCAGCGATTGGTCTATCAGGCCGTGAAGGCGATTCAATTTGAGGGCCAATACCATCGGGACGATATTGGCTATCGCGCAATCGATCGGGAAGCGCGCTAGGTCGTTGAAAGGCCGCCATCGATCGGGATTACCTGCCCAGTAATGTATTGATTGTCGACGAGAAAGGCGACGATCGAGTCGAGGCAGTCAGAGCCTCCCAGGCGGTGCAGGGGGGTGCGTGTAATGAGATCAGTGAGCAGACCCGCATCCTCATAACCCGCTGGTTCAAGCAGTGCGCCGGGCGCGATCCCATTGACTCGGATCCCGGGTGCAAGCTCCAGGGCCAAGCTTTTCGTCAGCATTATTAGCCCGGCTTTGCTTGCAGTGTAGGCGCTATGACCCGCAAGGGGTTTCTCGCCGAAGACATCACATATATTAATAATGCTCGAATAGGGCGCCATGATTGGGGCAAGGCCTTGGCAAATCATGAACGGTGCTTTGAGATTGACGCTAAAGATTTCGTCCCATTGCGCGGGCGACGTGCTGCCAAAAGGCGTACTCGGAAAAACGGCCGCGTTGTTAACAATTAGGTCCAATTGGTCATATTCGGCTTTAACGTCATTAATGAGTTGTGCAACATCTGATTGCTGAGCAAGATCGGCTTGAAAGAGTCGGACTGACTTTGGGCGCGCCTGATTCAGTTTGTGGGCGATGGCGTCGGCGGCTGTTTTTGATTGGCTAAACCCGAGTGCAAGCTGCCAACCTGATTGGTGCAGGTGCTCGGCAATACCGCGCCCGAGTCGTTGCGCGGCGCCAGTGATCAGGGCAACTTTAGTTCCGATCACAAGTTGCTTCAATTCGGCGTAACTGCTCTGCTCGGATCATCGCTTTGATGTCCTGGCCGGATAGGCCGCTCGCGGTCTCCGGCAGGCTCACCTTGGCGGTTTCCTGAACGAGGCGTTGCCAAAGCCCGAGAATCTGAGTCTGCTCCGCCGAATCGATGATCAGCGACTGGCAACTGATGTGAACCGATTGCGCAAAACGCTCAGGTTTTCGACGGGCGTCACCGCGCTCTAGGACCGCAAGAATGGCGTCCGCGCTCAGCGTCGTGACTTGGCAGAACGCCGCAGCCCAAGTCCGCGTCATGCTGGCAAGTTCCAGCCAGTGCTTCGGGATTGCCAATTGTTTGTTGAGGCCCTGTAAGTCCAAGTCAGGATTTTCAAGGACCAGTTGGCTAAAGCGCGATGGCGGTGACGTATCTGTCGCCGGCCCATCGAGATTTTTGGTTTCGGCTAGTTCAACGCCTTGGAACAGCTGCGCCAACGCATTGACCGATGCGAGTACCGCAAAAAATTCAGAGGGATGCGGCGCGCTAAGCGCTTTTTCGAGCTCTTTGAAGACGCGTTCCCGTGAGAGCGTGTCAAGATCCCCTCGCGCGACCATCTCACGGCACAGCTTTGTTGTGAGATCATGAACCCTGAATCCAAGCCCCTTCAATCGGGCCTGGAACTGGGCCAGGCGTAGGATTCGTAAAGGGTCCTCAGTGAAGGCGTCAGAGACGTGCCGCAGCAGACGGTCGGCAAGATCTTTTTGACCGCCGTAAGGATCAATCAAGGTGCCATCAGGGGCTTTTGCAATCGCATTGATCGTAAGGTCGCGCCGACTGAGATCTTCCTCAAGCGTAATACCAGGGTCTGTATCAAAGCGAAACCCTTGATGACCGGGCGCCTGCTTGTACTCCCGGCGCGCCAGCGCATACTCTTCTTGGGTTTCGGGGTGCAAGAACACTGGGAAGTCCTTGCCCACTTGTCTAAAGCCGCGGTCCAGCATCGAATCAGGTGTCTCGCCAACAACGACCCAATCGCGTTCGAGAATTGGCAGACCGAGTAACGTGTCTCGGACGGCCCCGCCGACTAAAAAGGTGTTCATCAATGCCTCATGTCCCATTGGTATGCTTCATTCTGACGCGGCAGGTTGCGTGAAATAGACGCCGTCTTCGAGTCGTAGAGCCGTTAAGTGTCGGCCCCAAACCGCACCTGTGTCGAGTCCGATCAGTCTTTCCTGCCGCACGCCGCCTAAGGCCGCCCAATGCCCAAAGATCAGGGTGTAGTCGGCAAGACTGGCGTGCCGAGTATTAAACCAGGGGGTGAAGCCCTCGGGCGCAGTCTCTGTTTTATGGGTCAACTCGAGCTCACCGGTTGATTTGTAGAAGCGCAGGCGCGTAAAAAAATTGGTTGCAAGGCGCAATCGGTCTGGGGTGGTCAGGGTGTCGGACCAGATTGCTGGGGTATCGCCGTACATATTGTTCAAAAAAGCGTCGACTGAGGCGCCGCGCAGCTGTTGTTCAATCTCATGCGCAAGGTGTTTGACTTGATCCAAAGACCAAATATCAGGGAGCCCAGCGTGAACCATTAACCGCTGATTGACATCATCGCAGATGAGTAGCGGTTGCTTTTGTAACCACGCAACAAACTGCTCTCGATCAGGATGGGTCAGTAAATCTCCGATCGTGTCACTAGGGGTGGGTGTTTTGATGCCTTTGGCGAGCGCTAAAAAGTGCAGATCGTGATTGCCCAGGGCCACCTTAAGGCTCGGTAAGGCCATTAAATACTGTAGGGTTTCAACGTTCTTGGGGCCCCGGTTAATCAGGTCTCCGGCGCACCAGAGCGTGTCGGTCTCGGGCTTAAAATGTACTTGGGTCAAGAGCGCCATCAAGGTGTCAAAGCAGCCCTGTATATCCCCGACAGCATAGGTACTCACGATGCGTTCTGGCTCAAAAGGTTGGCACATCGAACGTAATCGGCAACGGTCAAAGACTCGGCTCTTTCACTTGGGTCAATGGCCAGCGCCTTTAATTGATCGGTTGTTAGCAGACTCGATAAAGAATTTCGCAGCGTTTTTCGGCGTTGGCCAAACGCGGCAACCAGAATGTCAGACAAGGTTTTTAAGTTGGTTGCTGGGTGGGGTGGCGGCGCGTGTGGCCGCAATTGAACCACGGCCGAGGTGACTTTCGGGGCGGGTTTAAAAGCGGTAGGCGGCACATCGAATAATTTTTCAATCTCGCAGTGATACTGCGCCATCACCGAAAGCCGGCCATAGGCTTTGGTGTTGGGGACTGCTCCCATTCGGTCGACGACCTCTTTTTGGAGCATAAAAGTCATGGCGGCGACCCGTGTGCCAAGTTCAAAGAGGCGAAAAAGCAGGGGCGTCGAGATGTTATAGGGGAGGTTGCCCACAATCATTAACGGTGCCACGAAGTCATTAAAGTCAACGGTTAGAACATCTGCTTCGATGATGTTGACCGAGCTAGGCAGTAAGCGCCGAAGATTTGGAATCAAGTCTCGGTCGAGCTCAATAATGGTCATGTCTGGCGTACTGTGAACCAATCGCTTGGTTAAGACGCCGTGCCCTGGCCCGATCTCAATGAGGGATTGTCCGGCTGTGGGCCGAACGCTTCCGCATATCCGATCAATGATTAGGTCATCCTGAAGAAAATTTTGACCAAAGCGTTTTTTTGCGCGCATCATCATTTAGGAACTGACCATGCGATCTGCGAGGTGAATTGCAGCCAAGAGGCTGCCGTGATCCGCACGACCGGTACCTGCAAGATCGAGGGCCGTCCCGTGGTCAACAGAGGTTCGAACGATTGGCAATCCCAGCGTGACATTAACGGCATGTCCAAACCCACTGTGTTTGAGCACGGGCAAGCCTTGATCGTGATACATGGCGATAACAGCATCGACGCCCTGCAGCGCCTGTCGGGTAAAAGCCGTGTCGGCGGGCAATGGGCCTTGAACAAAATGGCCGCGGCTTTGGAAATCTTCGATAACGGGCGTAATGATGTCAATTTCCTCCCGACCGAGATAACCGGCCTCGCCAGCATGCGGGTTCAGACCACAGATGCTGATGCGCGGCTTGGCAATGCCAAAGTCTTCCCTGAGTGATTTTAAGGTTTGCGCGATGGTTGCTCGAACGGCGTCGGGGGTGATCGCGCGAGCAACCTCGGATAAGGGCAAGTGGGTTGTAACCAATGCGACTCTGAGCTCACCATCGGCCAACATCATGACCACCTTATCGGTTTGCGTGCGTTCGGCCAGCCATTCGGTATGTCCGCTGAAAGCAATGCCGCTTTGATTGACGACGGATTTTTGGATCGGTCCCGTCACGAGGGCGGTTTTGGGATCAGCTTCCCAGAGTGAAATCGCTTTTTCTAAGCATTGCACAACGAAAGGGCCCGAGCGCATGTCGAGCTTGCCGGCTTGGACGGTGTAACCGAGGTCACACGGTATGACGTTGAGGTGGCCAGGCGCATAGTCTTTCGGATTGGATAGCACTCGGAGTGCGCATTTTATTCCGAGTAAGTCAGCGCGTGCTGCGAGCGCCTCAGGGTCTGCTAAATAGATTCTTTTGAGTGCATCGGGCAACAGCGCATCGCTTGCCAAGCAAACATCCATACCAATGCCAGCGGGCTCTCCCGGTGTAATGACAATCGTATGGTCAGATTCTGATTTCGACAAACGCATCTTCCCTGATTTCACGAACCCAATTATCAACTTCCTCATCAAAAGATTGATTCCTGAGATAGTTACCGACTTGATTGCGTTTGAATGTCTGACTGAAATCCTCGATTCGGCGACCCGTCACTTCCAGAAAGTGGAATCCAAACTCGCTTCTAAAAACCGGACTGACTTCATTAACTTGAGTTTCAGAGATGGCTTTCTCAAAGGGGCCGACAAATTCATCACCGTTACTCCAACCGAGGTCGCCGCCATTCAAGGCCGAGCCGGGATCTTCAGAGTAGAGCCGCGCGACCTCTTCGAAGGCGCGTCCACTGATCACTTCTTCTCGCAAGCTCTCGGCCAACGCTTCGGCCTCTTCGAGCGATCGGATCTCATTGGGATTGATCAAAACATGACGAACCCGAGTTTGATCAATCATGCCTTGTGCTGCTGCGCCACGTTTTTGTAGTAATTTAATAATATGGAAGCCGGAGCCGCTTTGAATCGGCCCTTTCACCTCGTTGACAGCAAGATCGGTCACAAGATCTGAGAATAAAGTGGGGAGTGCGCCGGGTTTCCGCCATCCTAGATCGCCGCCCTCAAGGGCATTTTTGCCCGCTGATTTGGCCATTGCCAGGGCTTGAAACTCAGCGCCGGCATTGAGTTCAGAGACTAAGGTGTCTGCCTGCGCTCGGATGCCTTGGATCGCGGCTTGGGACATTTCTGAATGGGTTGCCAGCAGGATATGACCGACCCGATACTCATCGGCGGTGAGTTCTCTGCCCGCATCTGAATTGAGAAAATCGTCGATTGCTTGCTCGCTGATTTCAATTCGGTTGTTCATGACGCCTTGCTGAACTCGGCCAATCATGATTTCTCGCTCGATTTGCTGACGCATCCCTCGGTAGGAGATGCCATCAGCGGTGAGGGCTTGTCTAAACTGCTCGAGACTCAGTTTATTTTGGCCGGCAATTCTCGCCATGGCTTCATTCAACTCTGCATCGCTTACCCGTACTCCGGCGCGGCGCGCCATCTGGAGTTGGAGACTCTCAACGACCAGACGCTCAATAATTTGTTCGGTGAGGATGTCATCGCTCGGCAGGCTACTCGGGTTAGCAGCTTGTGCTCGTATGGCTTTGGCCCGCTCAGCGACTTCCGAACGGGTGATGATGTCGTCGTCAACAATCGCTGCGATCTGATCAAGCACAATCGGCAAGCCGAACGCGGGCAGACTGACGAGGCTCAAATAAAGGAGGATAAAGGGCATTTTGAACATGTTCGTAACCTTGATTCTGTTGGTTTTAAGCAGGTCGCTTGGCGTCATCGGGTTGCGGCGGTAAAACCAGGAACACTGCGCTCAAAAACCCGGGTCATGTCACTGCCAATTTGCATCAACCCTTTGAGTTCAAATGAGAAGAAGATACCGGTCCGAGTTTGAGCATCTATTTGGTATTGGCCTGCCACCCATGTGAGCTTGGGGTCAAAGGACTTTCTATAAGCCGCGTCAACCGTCCAGCAACAGCCATTGTATGACACACCGAGGAGGGACTCTATATCTTTACTCGCTCGATTATTACGGCCCCATAATCCCCTAACTTGAAAACCTTTCCCGATTGGGGCTTGTAAGGCGATCTGAGAGACGCTCGATTCAGGCATTATCCCGGCCTGCCCAAACAAATGCTCGGCAGTTCGATATCGATGCTGGAGGCTGATCAAGGTTGAACCGCCTGGCCGATAAGACAGGCTGAGGAATCCAGAGGCGATCGCCTGCTGTTGGTGCTGATACGAAAGATCAATTCGACCCGTGATGGCGCCAGCGCTCGTGAGTTCCGCTTGAAAGTCAGTTTGATGCCCGCGACGACCACCGCGGGCGGGTTGGTCTGTGGTTGCTTGATACGATTGTCCCACACTGATGCGGCCGAGTTGATGGCCGCTGGATCGTTCTAGCCAGCGGTGGTCAACACCCAGTGCGAGGGTATGGCCCGAGACGCCCCAATCGGCGCCGACGGACGCATAAGGGTTGAACATGGAGGGGTAGTTGGGTTCGAGCCAGGCGGAATCGATACCGAATTGTGGTTGATCGCGATGGTTACGACCCAGCGTGATCGAAATCTTGGGTTCAAGAATGCGATCGATCGAACGGGTGCCGCCTTGATGTGTGAGCCGAGTCCCGGCTAAAACGTGCAGGAATGGGCTGTTGAAAACGGGTCCGGCTTCCGCCTCTTGCGTTGCTCGATATCGTCGAAGCTTTGCGCCAACGGTGCTTTGTACGTAGCCCAGCGCGTTCTCGTAAGGCCAAGTTAATTGTGCATCGAATACCTGACGCTGACCCTGAAAAGTGTCCGGGTCTGGATCCTGCATGCGTGATTCGGTCAGACGTAGGCGGGTTGTCCCACGTAAACGTCCCCAAGACCGGTTGTATTGAATATCGAGTTCCGGGCGCTTTTCAATTTGTTGATTCAGTTGCGGCACGAGCATCTGAAACCCTTGATAGGATAAATCAGCCTTTAAATGGGTGCGTTCATACTGCAGGGAGATCCGTTGATTCAAAGCCGGTAAAATGCTGCCGTATTGGGGGTTGGCTGGACGAAGTCCGCCCAGATGACCACTGTAGGGGGCCAGATCACTATCGAAATCGCGTAAGAAGTTTAGGTCCGAGGCCTTGCTGAAATTGATTTTGGTTGTCAGTCCGGCAAGTTTGAAGTCGTAAAAAAGACTCATCATGTTGCGGTTAGACGCGTCTTGATTTTGACTCGGTGCCAAGGATCTTAAATCATTGACGCGATCCTCTGGCAGAAACGCGCCATTGAATTGCCCTTGTTGGTTAGCCCCAAGGCCTCTGACTTCGGCCTCAAAAAGTTGCCCGCGCTGACTCATGTGCCGGAGACCAAGGGTTGCGTCAAGATCGGAGCGGAAGTTGAAGTAGTATTTTAAATCAGTCTCAACCCCGTTTCGGCTGTTCTGAGACAACCCAATGGGTAAAAAGCCGCTCTGACGTTCGGTCGTTACCGGTATTTTTAAATAAGGCAGGTACAAAACCGGAACCTGTTTGATCCGAAGGACCATATCTTTAACGGTCAGAGCGCTTTGGACTTGGTCGGCGACCAGTGAACCACTCGAAATCTGCCAAAAATCAGTGCCGCGGGGACACCGGGTAACCACGCCTTCAGACAGTTCAAAACGCTGACGCCCGCTGAGCTTGATTTCGGCAGCACTGCCCCGAAGATTTGATTGGGGCTGTAGAAACTGCGCTTGTTCGACTGATCCCGCCCCGATTAAAAAGTTACCGGAGGCTCGTGTACCTGTAATGCACAGATTGGCATCCACAATGGAGACGTTATTGTTCAAGGTTATTCGATTGTCGTTAAAGCTCAATTGGGCATTGTCGGCCTTTAAGCGGACGTCTTTGTTGTAAATTAGGACGTCACCAAAAATTTCAGCAAAAGCGTCCGGGCGAACGTTGGCGCGCAGCGCAGAAATGTGTGTGCTGCCGTCAATGCCACTAACGCCCGCAAA
>Ga0115549_1002306_pt1 | contig 10908 bp, 10 predicted proteins | sample COGITO_mtgs_1004_2_FD_87176 | JGI IMG/M metagenome (GOLD analysis project Ga0115549, IMG submission 87176) | Pelagic marine microbial communities from North Sea - COGITO_mtgs_100430 | ecosystem: Environmental > Aquatic > Marine > Epipelagic | place: Germany:Helgoland, sampling site Kabeltonne...
AAAATCATCCACCCCAGATCATATGGGTGGGCGAGCACATCGTGCCTCACATCGGGGATAAGCCACCGCCGTATAGGCAGGCAGTCTTCTCGGAGTCTCCCGGGGGCGAAAAGCAGCTGCACGAGGGTGGGTGTGCGGCGAAGCGCACTCTGTCAAAAGTCACTGGCAAAAAGTTTGATAATGGCAACATTTGCAGATGCTGCAGGGGAGAGGCAACCCACCACCACGGCTACAAGTTCTGGTATGCGTCGGACGAAGAGATTGCGGAGTTTAACAAGGAAGCCTCGAAAAAGCGTAAACGGAAATAAAATGTACATAAATAAAAATTTCTCTCTTAAATGTGCTTATCTGAGATTATCAATTGGTTTCGCCAGTGTTTTTTTCGCGAAAAGCCAAATGTAGAAAAAGAGCCGTACTTCCACATCGACTAACGCTTGCGCTTCTTTCGCCTGCCGTGGCTTCTCGTTTTCTTGGCGTGACAGTTTGAGCACAGCGCGGAAAGATTTGCCATGACGTCTTCGCCTCCGTCGCGTAATTCCTGTACATGGTCGCAATCAAAGCTGTCGGGGTGAAGCAGCTCCCTACAGTGTGCGCACTTATACCCTTGTCTAAACGCAACATGCCATCTGTATTTTTTGCTCGTTTTCCTCGAGAGTTTTTCCGCCTCCTTAATTGCTTTTGAAATACTCCCACACACGTACTCCATTGCCGGTTCCCCTTCCAAAACCCACTTGAGAAACGGCAAAAGGTTTTTACTGTTCATAAATCCATCAACAGCCTCGTATTTGGTTTGTGGTAGCAGCAGGTGGAGTTGGCATGGTCCAGCCTCTTTGCAAATGGCGTCATTAATATCGTCCAATTTGTAATGCCATGCCCCGAGCATGTACTCCTTTTGTATCATTTTCCGAACATGCGCAGGCTATAAGTAGGTCGCGGACACAATTCAATGCACCGCTGTTGGCGGCGGAGAGAAATTAATTTAAAGCAAGCAGTGCGGGACATGCGGCAGGTAGAGGCTGTCCTCCAGGAAATGGTAAGCAAATACGAGCGTATCCGAAAAGAGACAATGACTAAACTTAAGCAAGCCCCGAAGAAGTCGCGCAAGTTATTGCATCTGAAAAGAATTAAGGTTTTGGATTTTCACATTGCCCAGTGCGAGCTCAAAATAGCAGCGTGTGTGCACAAGCAGTATTCTCTCGAGCAGCTAGAGATAACCCGGCTGCAGATAAATGCTATCAAGGCGTCTACGAGTGTGTTTCGCAGCTTTTCAAAGTATAACCCTATTCACAAAATCGAAGACCTTACAGAACAAATGCAGGAATTAACGGAAGACCTCTCTGACGTAACAAACCTGCTCTCATCCGGCACGGTGGATTTCGACGATGATGAGCTCGAGCAGGAGCTGCGCGATATGGAGCAGGAACCGGAAGGAGCCATGGAAGAGTTTCCGGCAGTTCCAACACACAAACCGAAATCAGTGCGCGTTTCGGTACCCATGCAAGACCTGCCTGTATAACTTAGCTGGGGTCTCTCCAAATGGACGATAACGAGAGGATTCTGATTGCTTTGTTTGCCAGCGTAGGGTACGGACTTGGCGTGTGTGTCACAATTTTCTCATACGTTATTTTCCGGTTTTGCTCCAGACGGGAGGCTGCGCAGCCACTCCCAGTACGAGGGGGGAGTCGGCGTGCAGTATGACGGGGGAGTAAGAGTAGGTAAGGGGGAGGCGGGTGGTTCGTCTTCTTGCTCCTGCAGGAGCCGCTCGTACAGGTCTCGCTGCTCAAGGGCTGTTTTTAGTTGGGTTTGGAGGTGATAAATTTCTTGTTTAAGATAGCTACAAAATTCGATAAGACTCATTTAAATGATTTATTTTTTTATATATATATTTTTCTACACAATGACGTCACCCTTTTTCGGCTCTTTAGTAGGATCCATATACATCAAAGCACCATCCCTAACCGGGAGCACACCGGCGTAGGGAGTGCCCCAGTGCCCCTTGCCCATGGTAGTAAAGGTCCCATTCGTATACTGGGCGCCGCGGAAGCACACGGTGTTGATGTTTTGCACTTGATGAAGGTACGCGCTGTCGCTGCGGTTCTGATCCAGTTCCTCGACCGATTCAAGCGACCCGAGGGTGTCAGCGCCGGAGAAGTGCGCTGAGTCGTCGGCTTCGTAGTCGCGGTGAACTCCGGCAAAGCGCCCGGTGATATCAATAGCGTCCAAGAGTTTCTCGCCATCTCCGCGGGGGAGTTTCCAGGCAATCAGAGAGTGGCGGCAGTCGCGGCTTCCGAGGGAACCCTCTTGGATGGCGCGACCAAGGTCGCCGAGTCCGGCATCACCATCCATATCGCGTGCCGGGGGCTTGAAAAAAGTGTGTCCCTCACCGGAAATGTACCCCTGTGCAAAGCAATCCGGAATGATCGTGTAGTTGCGAGGCTGTTTCACCACCGCTTTTGAATAGAAGGTATAATTACCAAAATGGGTTTTGGTTGCTACAGAATCGCTGAGCTGAAAATCATGTTTGCCGTGATAGGTATTTCCGAGCTCGCTTCCTCCCTTTGCCATGATGGCGGAGTGCATGGTGTAGGTTTGGAAAGGTCGCATGAGGAGAATATCGTAATTGTGGTGGTCGGCGTCTGCCATAGCGGTGTAGGCAAGAAAGTGGATATCAAGATCAACATGCTTGATAAGGTCACCCACTTCACGTGCGTTATCTACGTTAGCGCCAGGGGCTTCCATAGCAACAAGTTGGGCGTTGATCTGAGTGAGCTGGTAGATTTGATAACGAAAGTCAGCCCTCAACTGCCTTGCTGCATCTGTATTTCGTACGTTAATGTTCATAAGTTCGTTATACAGGGTAGCAGCTTCTCCGGCGACAGGGTCATTGTCAAGCGCTCCGATTATAACATCATTGTAGGCAGCCCCGGGATTACCAATCTGTGCACCAACTAATTGCACGGGACGTCGCCCGCGCTGAATACCCGCCCACCCTCTGTCTTGCAACGCAGCTACGAATTTAGCAGCCATTTCTTTCTTAGCGCGTGGTGTTCCTTCCCCAGCAACCCTTTTCTTTCCAATCTCTTCATACTTTCTGTGAAGTCCGTTCAAAGCTTTCTTGATGGCATCGGTAACGCGTCCTTGAGCTTCAACGTACATATCCGAGTTGAGAGCATTGAGATTGGCTTCCGAGTAGGTAATTTTGACGTAATCGTCTTTATCAGCACTGTAGATGTGAATGTAGGGTTCGCTCTTGACACCCGCTGCAATCTGGCGAAGAAAGTCGTTTACATATCCTCCGGCAGGATTACCTTCGCCTCTAACGTTATTAGCGTTAATTCTGCCTGGGTTTTGATAAGACCTTCTTCCTCCAGGGAGGTCAGCATCGTTACCAATATTACCGCCAACTGTGTCCCAACGGGGCACCCTAGGCGCAATGGGCTTATCAACCATTTCGTTCAAAATGCGCCCAATGCTACCCCAAATATCGTGAGGAGCGGTAGTTCCGGGAATTACAAAGTACTCGCCGACCATGCGCGGGCGGGAAGTGAGGTCAATAAAGTCGTGCTGGAAATCCACGTCAAAAGATTGCGCCTCAAAGACCTTGCTGCCGCGAAAGGTGCTGATTCCAGTACGGTCAGTGGTCAGAGCCTCGTGGGCGCCCGGTCCGCGCTCATTGAAGACTGTTTCGCTGGGGGGCACCATGCTGACGTAGATACCAGCCTTGGGGGGGAGCACAAGAACATTCGGCGTGATACCGTTAATTTTCATGTGGTGCTTGATCTCGGCGTCCATAATATAGACTCCCTTGATGTCCTTCTGAAGACACGCCCACATCTGGCGCTCGTGGCGGAAGAGGGTGCGCGGTCCCTTGACAAAGCGTGCGAACTTGCGGCGGTACTCTTTGTAGTAGTTCTGACCAGCGAAAAGAGCGTGCATGACGCCAAAGTAGCACGTAGTATGGACCGCATCACTGATTTGTTGTAAATTTAATGCATAATTTCTGCGACCGGCATCAGTCGTCATAAATCCATGCTCGAGCTGAAAAGCTAATCCTCGCCTAACAAGATTTTCCGTGTGACGTTCGGATTCTTGCGTAACAAGACGGGAGATGCCCTGCTCCGGAACCACATCTGCTAGCGTCCGTGAAAACTTCCACACATTCCATGTTATATGTATATCTTCGCTATATGACCAAGGCAAAAGTTCGCTTGTGTAGAATTCATCCTCTTTACGAATCATGAAGTCAAGAATGTCCTCAAGACGCTTGTTCTTGCCCTCGTAGGCCTTAGGCAAATTAAAAGTTTCGTGAGCGAGCTGATCATCGGCGCGTACTTCCTCGTGGTACCCGTCGGGGGAGCCAAAGAAGGGGCTCCATTTGTTGGTTGGTGCGGTTCCAGTGGAACCTGTTTCTGGATTGAAGGGGGCTGCTCCGTGAGACATTTTAGCAAAATATTCGCGCTTATATAGGGTTTCATTTTAATTCTATTTCCACACACATTGAGCTATCCAAATGGGCAATGCTTTCTCTTGGGTTACGTCTTTTTGGTACGGCGAGAAATTTGTCGCGCTTTTGGGTTTGGACGGTAGCGGCAAATCCAGCCTTGTAGAGCGGCTGAAACTGGGTGATATCGACAACCCCTTACCCACAATGGGATTTGCAGTGCACAACCTTGTCCTACACAACTCTATGTTGCAAATCGTGGACGTGGCTGGTCAGGATAAGATGCGCGTCTTGTGGGGCGCGTTATATCACTCGGCGGACGGCATCATATATATGATCGACGGCAATGATCTAGAGCGTCTACCCCTTGCAATGTGTGAGCTAAAGCGCGTGATGGAGTACCCGTCTCTGCAGGACAAACCTTTTCTGATTTTAGTGAATAAACACGACATGAACGCAGTGGATGCTCAGCTTCTCAAGCACCAGGTTCGAGGAGACCGGTGGCGTGCTTTTAACGTATCGGTCAAGACAGGACAAGGGATCGGCGAGGCGCTCATGTGGTTCACTAATAATGTATTTACTTAACATTATTATTATAAATGCTTATGATTTTATTAGCGTTAGTTGTTTTTGCAGGTGTTTTGTCGCTCAAACAGTTGGGATTCGCTCCTAAGGAAAAACACAATATTCGAAGAGACGTGGCACAAGTGAAAATTGTGGAGGTTGCCAAACCTGCCGAAGCTGTCGAGCCTGCCGAACCTGCCGAACCTGCCGAACCCGTCCCGATTGTCCCTGTACAGACGGTGGTAAAAGCTTCCAAGGTTCTGAAGGTTATAGAGCCGGTTAACCCAGTGCAGGAGATCCCCCGAATCATACATCATTTTTGGGTTGGGGATAAAAAACGACCCCAGAAGCTTATGAATCACTGCCGCGACCTGCACCCGGACTGGGAGTACAAGTTATGGACTGAGAAAAACCTGTTTCCTTTACAGAACCAGAAGACGTATGATTGTGGTAGTAATAATTTTAAGTCAGATGTGGCTCGCTATGAGCTCTTGCAGCGCTACGGAGGGTTCTATTTAGACGCAGATACGCTGTGCAGGCGCTCTCTTGAGCCGCTTCGCAAGAAGCAGTTCGTTGCGGGTTATCACCACTATCGTAATCCTGGGCTTAAAGCGAATAAGCGGTACGATGACACGCTTGTGGCTAGTGCTGTCATAGGAGCGCCAAAGGGCTCTGTCATTGTGGATCAGCTTGTCGCTGGGCTGAAAAACGACCCGGGACTTTGCAAAAAACTGGCGTGGTCAGCCGTGGGACCACTCTATCTCACAAATACCCTGAAAAAACTAAATTTCAAGGACATTATGCCTTTTCATGCTTTTGTCCCGTATCACTACATAGAGGCTAAAAAGGGCATGGGGAATTACGAGAAAATGGAGAAATACGACTCCTACGCTGCAAATTTATGGGGTACGACATTCAATAGCTGGGCAAAAATGGATGTAGTACACAAGGCACCTGCCCCCACTAACACAGTTGTGAACACAGTTGTGAACACAGTTGTGAAGGTGCCCTGCGAGCGTTACAAGCGGCGAATGACCTCGAAGCTGTTAAAAGACTATACGGAAATCATGCGCGTGTGGGAACAAACTCTGACTAGTCTGAAAATGGATTATACCATTGCTTATGGTACTGCTCTAGGGTTGGATCGCCACAGTGGATTTATTCCGTGGGACGACGACATAGATCTGCTTATCCGAGCAAAAGACGCCAAGCGCATCCAAACTGCTATAAAGTCGCCGCTCTGCACGCACAAATTCTGGGGTGGTTTCAAAGTATTTAAGTGTGACAGCCCCAAAGCCGGCAAGTATGCGTGGGGTTACCCCTTTATGGACGTCTTTCTCGATACGCACAAGCGCAACAGGGCAAATTCGAAGCCGGAGATTATGTTTCCATCGGTTCCTGTAGTGATTGAAGGTATCAGAATGCGGGCACCGAAGAATTTAAAGCTTCATATAAAACTTAAATTCAAAGATACGACCAAATGCATGTCACCACACTGGGATCACGCTGCAGAGAGTGGGCTCAAGCGGGTGACTTTCCCCTGCAAAGACGTGATGAAACAGTGTTATCCGCCGTCCCCCGTGCTGCCAAATCACAAGGGACCTTTGTTAGCACTTTCCGTCTGGGACAAACTCGCGACTGAGCATAACATTCCTTACCGACTCGAGTTTGGGTCGCTTCTCGGCTACGTGAGAACCGGTGCTATGATCGAGCACGACACTGACGTTGATTTGCTCATCGACAAGAACTCAATTGCGGTGCTAGAACAGTTGGTAGGCAAGGGTGTTTTTTACGACGCTGGAAATCACCCACCATTTTCTCGTGAATTGATCCAAGCAGCTGCAAAGAAACCGTGGAAAGAAGAAATGGCAGTGCGTGTGCTTGTTCGGAAGTCGCACGCGCTTGATCTGGGCAGTGTGAAGAGACGCTCGTGCCAGAACAAAGTCGTTACTCGGCAAATGGATAAATGCAGCTTCAAAGGTCCAATTGCTAGGATTATATACTTTGGAAAAACAACGTCGTTTGCGGAGCTCTATATGGCAGGCTGTGAATATCATGCACCTAAAGGAAAATACAAGAGCTGGACGTGCCGTAAAAGCACTCAAGACTGTTCGTACTGTCCTTCTACGCACGCGCGCGCGGGCTCCTTGCTTGAAAAAAGCGGTGGGAAATTAAAACGCTGCACCTTCTCGGGAGTAGAAACGTGGTGCCCGGCCTCGCTGGAGTGGAGCCAGAAACGCGTGAAAGATTATTATGGAGCCGGCTGGGCTGTATTGGACAAAACGCAGAAGCACGCTAATGGTGGAAAAGTAAAAAAAAATATCTGCGAAGACACAAGATTTACTTTAGGGGAAAAAAATTTTAGAAAGCCAGACTTTTCGTTTCAAGGACCATGGGGAGACAAATTGTTTTTTACTGCAGGTGTCCATGGAAAATGTGATCTTGTTGGAAACCACTGCGAAAAGATTCAGTCAGGTGATTCAAAAGTTCCAGATAGGTGGTTAGTGGATTTTCTTGAAGTGAGTATGAAAAATTGTGACAACTGCTTGAGTTTTGACTTTGGAAGCAATCTTGGATTGGTTATGCTGAGCCTACTCTCGTCCGGATCGTCTGTAGTTGCGGTAGAACCCCAACTAGACTTGTGCTGTGCGTCAAGAGTGTCAGCCAGTGCATTCCCTGATAAGTTTACCTTATATTGTGGTGGTGTCAAGCCATCACATGATTCAAACAAAAATTTAAAGATATGTAGCAGCAAACGGGGTCACCGAGCTGGTTGGATCCCGAAGAAAAACCAATTGCCGGAATTACACAAGTCGTTAGGCTTGCCCCAGTGCTATTCCTCGAAGCTGTTTCCTCTGAAACAAGTTATTACCAAAGGGGTACAAAAATACGGAAATAAAATCCATACGATCAAAACTGACACCGATTCTGTGGATTGCCGACTGCTAAGAGAAATTCTTGATTTGGATATAGATTTTGTATCCATAACGCTGGAGGTTACCTACAATATTGACGGCTGCCACAAAATAGATGATTTCATGTATCTTATGAAGCGTCTGGACGACATGGGTTACGATAAGTACCATACACCAGCACAGGGGAACCAGTACGTTGACTCTTATCGTCACCCTGATGCAAGCATTGTGGCAGAGGAGGTGCATTTGAAAAATTCAAGAGTTTGGAAAATTAAAGAAATTGCATCCATGACTAAGAAAAACAAACAGAGTTTTCACAAACTTCGAAAGAAATTTCAAATGTTTGCCACGAGACATCAGCTGAAACCCCATTTTTCTTTTATTTTTAATAATATAGACGAGAATCCGGATTTGAAGAACAAAGACTATGAGAACATTCTTAAAAGTAACATTAAAGCAGTGGAAAGATTTGGGTACAAAGCCACAATGTGGAGCAATACTTTGACGTGGGGAAAGTCTTTTAACTTTGCCCAGATGTGCAAAAACTCACCTCTGGATGCAGCCATATACAATAGGATAATGAAATCTTCACACCCAATGGTTCACTATGCAGATGTGCTTCGTATTCTAATTCTTTGGCGTCAAGGCGGATCGTATCTTGATGGTGATGCCCTTATGCAGAATAATGTCTACGTTGAGCAAGCCATACAGCAGAACAAGATGCTCATGATGCGAAGCCCAAATGGACATAGATTTTGTCCACTCAAGTGGGGTTGCATTGATTACAAGGGAGAAACTTTTTACATAAGCAACGGTTTACTTCATAATTTTGAACCGAAATCATTTTTCCTGACGAGAATTCTTGAGGAAATGCCAAAAAAGTATGATCCAAACGCGTGGTCGTCTATTGGACCACACTTACTGACGTACGTATGGAAAGGCTTATCAAAGAAACAAAAAAAAAGGTTTTTACTAGTAGAATGGAAAAACATTTATGGAAAAAATTGTAAAACGTGTGATTTTAAAGAATACCAGTTTCAATAATTAAATATTAGAAATCTTTTCTATAAGTTCTGTAGTGCTGATTGCCGGTGTACGCTCGAAATAGACCACCTCGTCTGCTAGTCCATCGAATCTGCCAGCCCAGTCATCACCCATCGTCAACACTGTTGCGTTGTGTTCTTTTATGTACTGCCGCTTGAGCTCTAACGATTCCTCCAAGAAAACCTCATCTACGCATCGCAGCGCCGCAATAATCGCCATCCGGTGCTCCTGGCTCACAATAGGCGTTCTGCCCTTCTTTTTCATGTTCAACGCGTCGGAGCTGACACCCACGACAAGCCTATCGCCTAGGGTGCGCGCTCGTTCTAAAATCCTTACATGACCGTAGTGCAAAAGATCGAAGGTGCCAAATGTGATAACTACCTTGGGCATTTGTAGGTAATTCCAAAAGGTTATACTGTCACATAACCAGCCAATCCCAGTACGACAAACGCAATTCCAAGCACGATTTGTGTGGAGAACACTCCATGCAGAATAGCCAAAATTACAATCACAACCGCAGAGATGATAGACCTAACTACTGAGTTGTAATATACAAAAACCGCCCCGAGAGACAGGCCCTGTATGGTACCTACCCCGACGAGTGCTAGCGCATACGGAAAAGGGAGACTAACTGGGCGTGGATTGAGATAAGCACTGGCAGCGTAGATAGGAATGCCAAACATGTACATCTGCAGCGAATCTGCTAAAAACCAATAAAGTTTCTGCTTTTGAGGATCTGATGAAACTATTGGTCGCTGCTCTGTCTTCATCATTTTTTCTATCCAGATAGATGACATGGATGAGGCGACGCCCTGCGTGATGATCATTAGTATTGCACCAGCTGAGATATCTCCGCCCGTGTCGCTCATTTTGACAAACATGCAACCCCAGCAAACTGCAAACAGAGCCACGTACTGAACTGGTTTAAACTGGCGCTGGAGTATCAGACTGCTGAAGACCACCACCCAGAGCATTTTGTGTTGGATAAGCACCGCGTAAATCGCAGGCTCGATGATATTCGGAATATAAAACGCTAGGGTGTTGACAAGCGCGTAGAGCAGTGCGTTTACAAGAAAGCCCCAGCGGATCTGCATCTTATGGCGTTTAATGCAATTCATGCACACCAGACAGAGCAGCATTTTGCAGATTTCAATAAGCAGGAGGTAAAAAGAGGCGTTGAATGCGTAGAGGAGGGACAGGTGGCGGACAAACAAAAATGAAAATACAGTTGAAATTATCGCAACTCCGATGGAGAGCATTTTGGAGGGGTGCACGATACAAATAGTGATGCTATTTATTGCGCGTCCTTCATTTAAATGCGGTTCTACTCTGACTGGATTCACGCGATTTGGTTGTACAAATTAGTTCATTTTTACTATCCGTTTGCCACAAAAACGTGGAACACGGTTACGCTGGTACTTTATGGTATTGTCGGCGGTGCAGATTACGCGTTGCGCATGTACCCTGTATGGCATACGCGCCTGCACGCTGTAAATCAAAGCTTGAATGTCGCAGATAGGTTCTCAATTTACGAATTTGTTGTCTCTTGCATTGCAAGCATGGTGAGCGTCTTCTGGTTTTTCGAGACGCACGTGCCGGCTTTCGTCTGGGGGATCGCATTGGTTCTTGCTTGGACCGGAGATTTCCTGCTGAAAAAAAGCTGGAAATTGCACCTGGGCAAGCTGCAAGCGTCCACGTACAAGCACGTGCCTATCTAGTGTCCCCTGAAGGCAAAAACGACATAAAAATTAGAAGAATAAAGCAGGGTGTCAAGTAAGCAGCCACATACGTTAATTTGCTAACAAAAACGACGTGTTAATCTGAAATGACATAAAAATTTACTTTTGTAAAAAAACACCCCCCCCAAGAAAAAAAAAAGCCAAAAACGACGTGTAGTGGTGAAATGACATAAAAATTGGGGCACGCTGCAGGGTGTCAAGTATG
>Ga0115549_1002309_pt1 | contig 10903 bp, 5 predicted proteins | sample COGITO_mtgs_1004_2_FD_87176 | JGI IMG/M metagenome (GOLD analysis project Ga0115549, IMG submission 87176) | Pelagic marine microbial communities from North Sea - COGITO_mtgs_100430 | ecosystem: Environmental > Aquatic > Marine > Epipelagic | place: Germany:Helgoland, sampling site Kabeltonne...
GGCCTCACAGGCGGAATCTTTCATATTTCAATTGGGTGTCAAACAGCCAAGTGTATTGTATTGACAATTAGAGCATAAGTTTTTGTAACATTATAAGTAACATCGATTAAAGTTATGGCATGTAATTATTAATTAAAACAGAAGGTTAGATGTTACAAACAGTTCCCGCCGCCTCCACCAATACGGCATTTCAAGACCATCTGGAAAGCCCTGAAAGCCTCAAGATCATTAGATCTTGGGGCTTTTTTTTGCCTGAAAGATGGGTGCGACGCTGAGTAACCTACTTGGTCAATGGGCTAGGCGGTCACGTTAGTTCGAGTTGGTTCAAGCTCTGGGCAATATCGGCGGGGTCTTTGGTGTCAGCAGCAACAATTGTAAGGGGAAATGCTAAATCAATTAATAATCTTTTGTGTAGCAAGCTCATTCATGTAGAGATAATCCTTAGAGAACTCTTCGACCAAGTAGTCAATGGTTTCTTTCGACAGTTTCTTGATATCTTGCTGGTAACCGGCTATCGGTAGAGTTCGTGACCAATCGCGGGAAGCGACGGTGTTGCCCAATTTCCAATCCGGATAGCGGACCCTAATTTCCACGGTGCCATACAAAAAATCTTTTTTGTCCTTATTTTCTCGAAGGTCTATATAGAGTTGAACAATATTTCCAGGATGATTTGGTGCGTCTTTTGTTACACCATTCACTTCGACGCCATTGATGAATCTATCCGTTCTGAATTGAAAATACGAAGTAAGTTCGTCTGAGGTGAAGTATTGTTTAGCGATATTTGACGAAGTCGCGATTACATAAAGTCGTTCGATAGTGGCCATCCAATCGAAGGTCTCCAGTTTTTTCACGTCATTATTGTTGCCATACAGATCTGGGTAGAGGTTGTGAGAAAAAAGGTTAACGCTTAAAGTCAGGGAAAAAATCCATATGAGTATGTTCATCTTTTTTCCATAATTGGTGTGCCATTTCTATTACTATAGTCATAATGACTAGATTATTGCAAGGAGTATTATTAACGCTGTTTGTCATAAATAGCATTGGCGCTGCGCCCAGCCATTTGGTGCCTTCACGGCCCTCCTTTGACCGGCCAGAGGGCGATGAATACATCGAAAATCGGCAGTATGACCGCCGCCGCGGCGATGCCCAAATGTGGAGACATGGGTCTATCGAAGATGGTGATGATGGCCGTTCTGTTATTTCACGCTGATGCCAGCAGTGCTTTGTTCTCCTCCTCTGGTCCACTAGCCGTCCCTTCTCCGAAGCGTAAATAGAGCGTGGGCACAATAAAGAGATTGAGCAGGGTCGAGGTCAATAGGCCGCCCAGAATGACGACTGCCATCGGATACTCAATTTCATGACCGGGTAGGTTGCCGAACAGCACCAGGGGTAATACAGCCAACCCTGAGGCACCGGCAGTCATTAAGATCGGCGACAAGCGCTCCTGCGCGCCGCGCAGTACCAGTTGGATGCCGAACGGTTGACCTTCATGGCGCTCCAAGTGCTGAAAATGGCATAACAGCATGATGCCGTTTCGGGCGGCGATGCCGAGCACCGTGAGGAAGCCAACCAGGGATCCCAGCGACACAACACCCCCGGCTATATAGGCCGCCGCCACACCGCCGACCAGCGCGAAGGGTAAGGTTAGGATGGACAGCCATGCCAATCGCCAACTCCTAAAGGTCAGCTGCAAGAGCAATAAAATAGCGATGAGCGCAAAACCGGAGAACAGCAATATGCGCGTGCGAGCTGCCTTGAGTTCAACGTACTCCCCCTGCAGAACGGCTCGATAGCCAATGGGGAAGTCAATCTTATCAAGACGGGTTTGCACATCCTGGGCGACCGACTCCAGGTCGCGTCCGGTGACATTGGCCTGCACATCGATGCGCCGCGAACCGCCTTCGCGCTTTATAACATTCGGGCTCGGCGCAATCCGTATGTCGGCCACGTCGACCAAGCGGACGCGTGCGCCGGTTGGGGTGTCGATTAGCATGTCCTGTAATGCGGTTAGGCTATTGCGCCACTTGGGTAGGGTCCAAACCTGGACGTCGTAGGTCCGGCCAGTGTTGAAAATATCCCCCACCTCCTCGCCTGCCAAGAAGGCCGCCGAGGCACGCCGGACATCGCCCGGTTTAAGGCCATAGCGGCGTGCCTCGGCCAGTTTCAAGCGCACCTGAATTTCGGGCACCTCCACGATTAGCTCTTTATGCAAATGCTCCATACCCTCGACGGTCGACATCGCCAGGCGGACTTCCTCGGCTTTGTCCCGCAAAATCTCTAGGTCAGTCCCAAAGAGCCGGACCACTATGGCTTCGCCGGATCCGGTCAGTACTTCTCGGATGCGCTCTTTTAGATAGGTCTGTAGATCACGATAGAGCCCCGGATAGCCCTTCACCACCTCATCAACCGCAGCAACCGTTGCCGCATAATCGACATCGGGTGAAATGCTAATCCAATTTTCGCCAAAGTTAATGCCCACGACTTCATCGGCGGCAAATGCTTGGCCGATATGGGCGCCAAAATTACGCACGCCGGGGATTGAGCGTAACTCTGTGCTGGCACGAGTGGTAATGCGCACCATTTCACCATGAGAGGTACCCGGTGGGGTGACCCAGTGCATGAGAAAGTCGCGTTCCTTAAAGGATGGCAATAGGGAATGGCCCAGCAGAGGCCAAAGGGCGGCACCGCCGACCGTGACAATTGCGACCAGGCTGAGCGCAAAGGCGGGACCGCGGGTGGTTTTTTCTAAGATTGCCCGATAGCCGGTCGACAGCCATGTCACCAGCGGGGATTGCCGGCCGGTCAGCGGCGCCTTGCGCAGCAAGATTAAACCCAATGCCGGTGTGACGGTTATGGCAACTACCAGGGAGGAGAGGATGGCCAGCACATAGGACAGCACTAAGGGTTTGAAAAAAGCGCCCGACAAGCCCTCCATAAAAAGTACCGGCATCACTGCCATCACCACGATAAAGGTCGCATAGACAATGGGTCGGCGCACTTCCAACGATGCATCAAGCACAATGCGCGCAAGCGAACGGGAGCTGCCGGCGGCGTGTTCCAAACGGACCCGACGCAAAATATTTTCGATGTCGATAATGGCGTCGTCGACCACCGCGCCAATCGCAATGACAAAACCCGCCAAGACCATGGTATTCATCGACACGCCGGTGGCAGCAATCACCCAGCCTGCGGTCAGCAGAGATAGGGGAATGGCGGCTGTGGCAATCAATGCCGCCCGCCATTCATATAAGAATAGGATCATTACCAAGATCACCAACACACACCCCAGTAGCAGCGCATTGGACAGGTTGTCGATGGAGTCTTCGATAAAGGTTGCTGGGCGGAATATCTGCGTATCGAGCTCGACGCCGGGCAAACCCGGTTTCATCTCCTCGAGTGCGGACTCAACCCCGAGTGTTACCGCCAAGGTATTGCCCCATGGAAACTTCTCGACAATTAACATCAACCCGGGACCGTCATTGATTACGGCGTCACCAATGGGTGCTTGGGGTCCAAAGACAATATCGGCCACATCGCCTAATAAAATGGGCTGGCCACTTTTTATGGTGATTGGCACTTGCGCCAGGGTTTCAGGCGTCTGACTGGCCGAGGTCAGCACTATTTCAAAGCGCTGGTCGGCTGTCTCGATAAAACCACCCGTGCCAATATGGGCTCCATCGGAGTAACGCAGCAGACCGACATCCAGGCTGTCGGAGACGGCTTCCTGAATTTCATCCAGGGTCACATCCACTGCGGCCATGCGTGCTAAGTCGACCTGCACTTGCACCATTTTTAGCTGTTCACCCCAGATCGCGATATTGGCAACACCGGGCACCCCTAGTAAACGGGCGCGAATGGTCCAATACGCTAGCATGGACAGATCCATAACCGAATGGTCCGGCGAGGTAATGCCTATTTTCATCACCCGACTTGTGGACGATAGCGGGGGCATCATAAACGGCGGCGCGGCCCATCTGGGTAAGTTGGGCGTTGCCATTGCCACACGCTCGGCAACCAACTGGCGGGTTAATAACTCATCCACACCGGCTTCAAAAATAGCCACCACCGAAGACAGTTGCGGCACCGATTTCGAACGCAAGGTGGTTACACCGGGTACGCCTGCCAAGGCGTTTTCCAGCGGTACGGTGATGAGCGACTCAACCTCTGCCGGCGATAGGCCGAGCGCTATGGTTTGAATTTCGACTTTCGCCGGCGCAAATTCTGGAAATACATCGACCGGCATATCGCGCAGGCGCAGTACACCGAAATACATTAAACAAATACCCAATGCGATAACGACAAAACGAAAGCGCAAACTGGTTCCTATGATCCATGCCATCATAATATTATCCTCTGATAGGTTTTGACGGTTAGTGTCCAACACCGCTTTCGATGCCGTGCAATTCAGCTGCGCCGACGATGACCACCGGGGTGCCGACTGACGGCCCGGATGCTAAAAAAACCACATCATCGGAAATCGATACGACCTCTACTGCGGCGCGTAAAAAGACACGCGGTTCCGGATTGATATAAACCCAAGTTGCCCCCCATTGGTCATACCACAGCGCTGCATAAGGCATGGTTAATTGACCCAAAGCATCGCTGCGAATTTCACTCAACTGAATATCGAGCCGGTCAACGGCGTGTTGTATAAGGGTAATTTTTTTGCCATCGGACCCGTCAATAGTCTCAGTGATGCTGACTGCCGTGGTGCCCGAGTCTGCGCTCGCAGCAGCCAGCGACCAAAAAGCTAAGAGCAGTGCCGGGAGCCGCAGCACGATGGATTGGGTGGTAGTCGGTCGTTTCATAACGATGCTCCCGACTCAAGCGAAGGGGTTGATGTGTTAGCGGACGTATTCTGCGCCAAGTCGCCCAAGCCCAGCGTGTCCCGACCGGCGTCGGCGCCAAAGCGTAGGTAAAGTGCCGGGATGCAACATAAGACCAGCACCAGTGCACTGACCAACCCACCCAGCATGACACTGGCCGAAGCGTGGAGAATTTCCAGGCCGGCTATATTGCCCAAGACGATGAAGGGAAAAGACAGGGCCGCCAGAACCAGCGCGCTGATCAGCAGAGCCGGCATTCGCTCAGCCATAACCGAGCGCACTAAGAGCGCACCAAAGGGCGTACCTTGCAACTGCCGCCATTGAAACGCGCGTATTAGCGTTACGCCAATGCGCACGCTGAAGCTCAAAGCAATGCCCAGGCCGACCATCGAGCCGAGTGAGAAATAGCCACTGGGCATCACCACCAAAAATCCGCCCAGTAGCGTTATGGGGATACCCACCATGCTCAATAGAGCCATTTTCCAACTGCCAAAGGCCGCCTGCAGCAATAAAAATATAATCAACGCCACCGCGAAAAAATTTCTGTATAAGGATTGCAGAGCCGTTTTTTGTTGAAAGTATTCACCCAAAACATGGGCGTGGTATTCAAATGGAAATGACATGCCTTGAATAGTACGCGCGACTTCGCGCGACACTGCACCAACATCTCGGCCGCTAATATCAGCCACTATATCGAGTCTGCGTGACACCCCTTGGCGTAGAATGACGCTAGGTGCCGACACGACTCTGACATCGGCTACGTCGCCCAAACGAACCTGTTCACCGGTCACTGCATCGATTAGCAAATTACGCACGTCGTCTAAATTGGTATGAATAGTGTCACTACCGACCACGACCACATCAAATACCTTTTGGTCTTCAAACAATGCCCCTACGGTAATGCCTTGCACCAGAGTCGAGGCAGCGCGCCGGACATCGCCTGGCTTTAAACCGTATCGCCGGGCGCGGTCGAGATCGACCACAACCTCAATCGTGGTTTTTTCCGCATGCGCCTCGATCAGAGGGTTGGTTATGCCCTCGATTTTTTCAAGCAGGGTGCGGATTTCTTCCGCCTTGGCTTGCAGGATGGCATAGTCGTGACCAAACACTCGTACGCTGATGGTTTCATCATCCCCGGTCAGGGTTTCCAATATTCGCTCTGATAGAAATGAGCTGACTTCGGCGCTAATATTTGGCCGAGCGTTCGCGACCGATTGAATTTTAGCGAGAGTCTCTTCGTACTGGGCATCCAGGTCGATACTGACCCAGATTTCGGCGGAGTCGACATCTGACACCTCGGCGGAAAAGACGGCACGACCCACCTGTGCAGCAGCATTTCGGACCCCCGGAATGGCAAGAATTTCGTTAATCAGGTCTTGGGTGATCTGGTTCATAGCTGGCAGCGAGGTACCAGCCGGCGCGTCAATCTCAACCACTATATCGGTTTCATTAAAGATCGGCAGGTAAGCGTGTTCAGCCTGGTTCCAGACGAATAGACCCACGCCCAGGCCGACCACTGCCAGTAAGATCGTTGGCCAGAGTTTAGCCAACGTTGCATTCACGAGCACCTCGGACAGGCCATTTAATTTGTCCATCAACCTTGAGTAAGTGCGTTCCGCTACCGGAGCGCCGCCTAATAGCAAAAGACACAGCGCAGGTGTCAAAACCAATGCGACAGTCAGTGACGCCAATACCGCGACGGCGTAGGCCCAGATCATGGGTTTAAAAAATGGTGCCATTGTGCCGTGCATAAATAACAGCGGCACAACCGCGAGCAGTAGCATCAGGGTGGCATACAAGAGCGGGCTGCAAGCCTCCCGGGCTGCCGTAACGATGATGGCAAAATCGGTCTTCTTGTTTGCAATGCCGTCTGCCGCCCCGAGTCGTCGAGCGATAGTGTCTAGGCTCAGGACCGCATCGCCGACTATTACGGCAATAGCAAGGGTCAGGCCGGCAATCATCATCATATTGGTATCGGCGCCCCACGCATTGAGGGCCCAAATGGCCGAAAAACCTGACAGCGGTACCACCACCGCTGCGATCAGGGTAACGCGCCAGTTGGCGAATAGACTCGCAAACGCAATCAGCAGCAGCATATAGGCAACGGCGATACCTGTGCCCAGGTTCTCAGCCGCCCGCTCTATAAAACTGGCGGGTCGGTAAATATGGCTGTCGACCTCAATACCCTGCATGCCGGGGCTCAGCTCAAGTAACGCGGCCTCGACACCGCGCGTGACCTCTATGGTATTGGCCCCGGGAAACTTGTCGATCGCCAGTAGTAAGCCAATACCGGTTTTGAAAATTGCATCGCCGATAAGCGGTTGATTGGCCTCAATTACATGGGCGACCTGATGCAGCGGGATGGCGGTGCCAAACACCGGGACCTGAGAAAAACTTTCCGGCGTGGCGGTGGGCGAAATATGGCGAACCCCGAGACGCTGGTTGGGCGTATCGATAAAGCCACCGGAACCGGGCGTTGACGAATTAAGATAGGTCAGCGGTGAGGCCCAGACCGATTCCCCTGCGGTCTTAATAATTTGCTCTAGGGTAATATTATTAGCGTGTAAGGTTGCCGGATTCACCTGCACCTGGACCTGTTTGTTGCGCAATCCCCAAACCGACACGTTAGCGACGCCGGGCACCCCGACAAGGCGCGGTACGATATTCCAGCGTGCCAGGACCGACATGTCGATAAGCGATACGGTTTTTGAATTCAGGCCGATATTCATCACCCGACTAGAGGACGAGACCGGTTGCAGCATCACCGGCGGGTTGGATACATTTGGCAGGGCATGGGCCTGGGTGAGCCGTTCTTGCACCATTTGGCGGGCTTGCATGAGGTCGGTCCCGGGTGCGAAAAACATCTCGATGGCCGACAAACTGGTAATCGATTCTGACTCGATCGAGTCTAACCAGGGCACTCCATTGAGCAAGTCAGCCTCAAGCGGCACCGTGATTAATGACTCAACCTCGGTGGTTGACAGGCCCAGCGCCTCAGTATGAACATCTAGTGACAAGGGTGAAAACTCGGGTACGAGATCAAGCGGGACAGTGCGAATTTGCATAACGCCGCCAACCAATAATATGAGTGCCAAGGCCATCATAACGGTGCGCATACGCAGGCTGAGGGAAATAATCCAAGTTAACATAATTTCTCCAATAGTCGATTAAGGAAGAAAAAATGCCTCTAATAACAACAAGGGTAACAAAAAAGCTTACGACGAAGTTCGCAAAAATAAGACGCGATTCGGAATAGCTGAGTGTCTTTTTTAGGAAAGCCAATCAGAAATAATTCGTAGATCTTATTTTTCAATCCTCTACTTTAGAGTCAAATAATAAAAGAAGCTCCATTTCTATTTATTTTTCAGTGTGATGTCTTACGATCCGTTTAAAGTTTGCCAAATATTTAGAGTCAATAGGTTTAGACGGTTTTACGTTTTGCCGGCCTGGGGTGCACCTTGTCGCAAAAACCTGCAGTTTTTAAGAGTAAACCTATCGGCTCTATCGCATCTGGGCGAGTCCTTTGAACAGGGATTAAGCTACACTGCCACCTGATTTGTTGCAAGCTTGGTCCTGCTAGGTGTGTTAAATGGGGCGTTTTTATGGGTCTTGGGGGCGGGCATACAGTAAAAAAAAAGACCCTTTTGCAGGGCCTCTAATGAGTGGCTAGGGTGTTTCGCTGAAAAACACCCCCCTCTCCGGGTAGTCGAACTATAGTTCGTTACCCTATGTTATTAGGCCTTATCTAGCGCCTGGGCGACGTCGGCAATAATGTCATCAATGTGTTCGATGCCAACCGATATTCTGATCAGATCGGCGCTAACACCGGCGGCTGCCAATTCCTCTGCATTCAACTGGCGGTGTGTAGTGGACGCCGGGTGGCAGGCTAAGGACTTTGCATCGCCGATATTAACCAGGCGCAAGATCATTTCCAGCCCATCGATAAAGCGCGCACAGGCGTCGATGCCGCCGACCAACCCAAAGCTTAAAATACCCGATGCCTTGCCGTGGGTGATTTTCTGGCAGGTTGCATAGTACGGGCTATCGGGCAGCGCGGCATAGTTGACCCATTCCACCTTGTCGTGCTTTTGCAGATAGGCAGCCAATTTTTCCGCGTTGTCGCAATGGCGATCCATACGCAAGCCCAGTGTTTCGAGGCCCTGAAGGATTTGAAATGAATTCATCGGTGAAATCGCCGCGCCGGTATTGCGCAACGGCACAACACGGCAGCGCCCGATATAGGCGGCCTCGCCCAGTGCTTCAGTGTAGACAACACCATGATAGGACGGATCGGGTTCATTCATAACCGGGAAACGCGCCTTATTGGCCACCCAGTCAAACTTGCCCGAGTCAACAATGACCCCGCCAATGGCGGTGCCGTGGCCACCAATATATTTGGTCAGTGAATGCACTACAATATCAGCACCGAGCTCAAACGGGCGGCACAGATAAGGCGTGGCTACGGTGTTGTCGACTATTAGCGGCACACCGTGTTTATGGGCGATTTCAGCCAAACGCGCGATGTCGACAATATTGCCAGCGGGGTTACCGATAGACTCGCAAAAAATGGCCTTGGTTTTGTCATCGATGGCTTGTTCGAAACCGGCAAAGTCATCGTGCGATACCATGCGCGTTTGAACGCCTTGTCGCGGCAGTGAGTGGGCAAAGAAATTATAGGTGCCGCCATACAATTGGCTGGTGCTAACAATATTGTCGCCCGCTTCGGTGATGCATTGAATCGCATAGGTAATGGCCGCCATACCGGACGCCACACAGAGGGCACCGATGCCGCCTTCCATCGCCGCGACGCGCTTTTCCAAGACGTCTGTCGTTGGATTCATTATGCGCGTGTAGATATTACCCGCGACCTTCAGGTCAAACAGGTCGGCACCGTGCTGGGTATCATCAAAGGTGAAGGAGGTTGTTAGGTAGATCGGGACGGCTGCAGCCTTGGTGGTGTCTTCTGACGTGTAGCCTTCATGCAAAGCAATGGATTCAAGTTTCATAGGGCTTCTCGGTTAGTTAAAAAGTGCAGTATCGGTTATTACCGGCAAAGGTGGCTGCCATAGCGGTCGATGTTGCATCCGCCGGTCTTCCCTAGGGGCTCGACCCGCGCGCCGCCTATTCAATTGCCTGCAAAAATTATGGATGCCCCGATTTTGTACTAATACCTCAGGCCTTGCAGTATTTATTTTACAGCTTAACGCGCGCCATCCGGTTGAGGCCCTAAGCAGGCGGCTGCGCAATACCCCGTTATTCGCAACAGGGCATTGCAGTTTTATTAGGGGGCAATCCTGCTAATGCAGAAATTAATTCCGGCGCATTGTTGGTTAATTTTCGTCATAAAAATGACGTTGTTGTTTTGTTTGTAATTTTAAAAATCTTAAGGGGTGATTAACAGCTTAATGGCTCAGTTAAAATACCGAGCGAGCTTGGCAGCAGTGGGGCTTGAGATTGGTTGGGAGTTGGGCAATGGAATCGCGCCGCCTGGAATACAGCATGCCTCCCCAGACTTAGCGAATGTCTTTATGGGGTCGAAACAAAGCCCTACTGGAAGGGTTCTCAGTAGGGCTCTTGGAATCACCAAAGCTTAGGTGTTGAGCTTACTTACCGCCCTTATCTTTGGCAGACTCCTTCTTGTCTTGAAAATCCGAGTCGTTTGCGTTCTCGTGAGAATCTTTCTTCTCTTTTTGCGAATCCTTCTTGTCTTCCTTCTCTTGCTGTTTCGGAGTTTTCTCACCATCATCACTGGCCGATGGATTCTCAGACGCTGCAGGGCACACTAAGGTGTTGAAATAAGATTCCAGCAAATTTGATCTGTTGCCAAGCGTTATATCGGACTCCATCGAATCGTCAAATTCAATGATCAGGCCTGCCCCCGCGTTATCGGTAATAGTGGCCGTACCTAAATCGGTATCAAAGCGGTTTTCAGACAGGAAGACAAAGTTATAATAGTCATCATCGACGACATAGCAATTGCCTCCCTTGTCAAAGGTGTCATCTTGATCATCATACCAGGTCACATTGCCCGCATCATCGATCACCATATAACCTTCGTCTATGCCATCGGTACCATA
>Ga0115549_1002312_pt1 | contig 10893 bp, 8 predicted proteins | sample COGITO_mtgs_1004_2_FD_87176 | JGI IMG/M metagenome (GOLD analysis project Ga0115549, IMG submission 87176) | Pelagic marine microbial communities from North Sea - COGITO_mtgs_100430 | ecosystem: Environmental > Aquatic > Marine > Epipelagic | place: Germany:Helgoland, sampling site Kabeltonne...
CGGCAGCAGCAAGCGCCGCGCGCGCGGCGTGGCCGCGACATACAAGCCCAGGTGCAAATCGATCTGCATACCGCTTTTCATGGCGGCCGCACACGGTTGAGTCTGGACGACGGGAGCGGCCAAGAGCGCGTGCTCGAAGTGAAAATTCCGGGAGGCATTCAGCCGGGCGAGATCATCCGGCTGAGCGGGCAAGGGCATCCGGGCGTCGGCGGCGGTCCGAATGGCGATCTGCTGCTCGAAGTATCGATTCGCGATGATGCACGATTCAAGCTGGACGGGCGCAACGTGTTGCACGTGTTGCCCGTAACGCCGTGGGAAGCTGCGTTAGGTGCGACATTACCGGTGCCGACCTTGGCAGGCACCGTCGATTTGCGTATTCCAGCCGGCACGCAAAACGGGCGCAAGTTGCGTTTGAAGGGGCGTGGCATGCCGGGCGATCCGCCGGGCGATCAATTGGTGGAAGTGTCGATACGCACGCCGCCGGTCGAAAATGATTCGCAGCGTTCGGCTTACGAAGGATTACGTGCGCAGTACGCGAACTACAATCCGCGTCACTGATAACGATCACCATCGCAAACTAAAACGGCGCCCGCAGGCGCCGTTTTAGTTTGCATCGCGTTGAGCCCGTTCAAGCGGGGAGTAGTTCCTTCAGCGTCGCCACCAATTCTTCTTCCTTGATGGGCTTGGTCACATAGGCTTTTGCACCTTGGCGCATGCCCCACACTTTGTCGGTTTCCTGATCTTTCGTCGTTACCAGCACAATCGGAATGTGCGACGTATCGGGATTCTTGCTGATGGTGCGTGTGGCCTGGAAACCGTTGAGGTTCGGCATCACGACGTCCATCAGAATCAGGTCGGGTTTTTCCAGTTTCGCCACCTCGACGCCAGCGGCGCCATCTTCGGCAGTCAATGTGACATGGCCGAGTTTCTCGACGATGCGCTTGATGCCAAGAAGCTGCGACGGGGAATCGTCGACAATAAGAATACGTGCCATAAGGTGGGAGTCCCCCTGTTGTTCGGGTCAATTCTAAGGCTCAGGCGCGATGCTTCCAAGCGTGAAGATGTCAAACCTTGTCGATATGCACAATGGTGCGGCCGAAAGATTGGCCAGCCAGCATACGCTCGAAGACCTCCGGGAGCTGGTCCAGCGTGACTTCCTGGGTAAGAATCTTGTCAAGATGGGCGGGTTTCCAGTCGCCGGCCAGACGCTGCCACACCCTGTCGCGGATATCGCGAGCGGTTGCCGCGGTCGCAACGCCGAGCACGTTGACGCCGCGAATGATGAACGGCATGACCGTGCTCTGGAAGTCGATGCCGCCGGCATTGCCGCAAACGGCAACATTTCCATACGGCACGATCAGCGGCAACAATCCTGCAAGCATGCTGCCGCCGACATTGTCGAGCGCACCGCCGAAGCGTGCTGAATCCATCGGCTTACCGCTGAATACCAACTGGTGACGATCGATGCATTCGGTTGCGCCAAGGCTGCGCAGAAAATCGAAATGGTCGGCCTTGCCGCTGATGGCATGTACCTTGTAGCCGGCGCGCGTAAAGATATCGATGGCGAGCATGCCGACGCCGCCGCTGGCGCCCGTGACGGCGAGGGCGCCGAGCGCCGGATGCTGGCGATTTTCCTCCATCTGCAGCAACGCCAGCGCAGCCGTAAAGCCGGCTGTGCCGATGATCATGCTTTCGCGCAGATCCAGCCCGCTGGGAAGGGGAATGGTCCATAACGACGGCAGTCGAATGTATTGGGCGAATCCACCGTCGAGCGTTTCGGAAAGACTGCTGCCCGTGCACAGCACATGGTCGCCTTCCCTGATATTGATGTCGCTCGATGCTACGACGACGCCCGCTGCATCGATGCCGCCATTGAGCGGATAGTGTCGAAGGATCTTGCCCTTGCCGGTGCCTGCCAGTGCGTCTTTGTAGTTCACCGACGAATAGGCGACCTTCACCAACACTTCGCCCTGGCTCAATGCGTTGGTATCGATGGTCTCGATGACCCCGCGATATCCGCTCGGGTCGTTGTGAATGCGAAAGGCGCGGAACTCGGTGCTGAGACTCATAATGGCTCCTGCTTCGTGTCGGCGCGAACGTCAGGCTTTCACGCTTTGGCTATCGATCCACTTGGGCATATCGTCACCGTGGTAGTGCGACATCCAATCGAAGAGTTTTTCCATGTTGTCGCCGAACCATACGCAATCGCGTTGTTCACGACGCACGAAACCTTCCGTGACCATGTGATCCATCATGGTGCGCAGCTTCGCGTAATAACCGAGCACATCAAGAAACGCGCAAGGGTATTTGTGAAGGCCCAGTTGTGCCCAGGTCAGCATCTCGAACATTTCATCCATGGTGCCGTAACCGCCGGGCAGGGCGACGAACGCATCCGACAGTTCGTACATGCGTGTCTTGCGTTGATGCATGGTTTCGACGACGTGCATTTCTGTAAGGTCAGGATGTGCCACTTCGCGTTCGACGAGTTGGCGTGGAATGACGCCGATGGCTTTTCCGCCCGCGGCCAGTACCGCGTCGGCAACACAGCCCATCAACCCCACTTTGCCGCCGCCGTAAATGAGCGCGATACCTCGACGCGCCATTTCTGTACCGAAAGCGCGGGCTTGTTCAACGTACTCGGGATGCTTGCCGGAACTGGAGCCGCAGTAAACGCACAGTGAGGTAGGCCGGGGCATATCAACGGACTCGTCGAGTGATGGTGATCCATCATGCCGGCTCGCGCCGATATGACGAAATGTCAGCTTGTACTACGTACCGTGGAACGAATGTAGTCGCCGCAAATAAAACGGCTCGCCCATGTCTCCAGGAGCGAGCCGCCGGTAGGGACCCCGGATCATCGCGCATCGGCGCGCTGTCCGGAGTGAAGTCATCCCGACTTCAGTTGCCTTTGTGGATCGCGCGTTTGTCGACCGAGAGAGCCGCTTCGTGCACCGCTTCGGAAAGGGTGGGGTGTGCGTGGACAATGCGGGCGAGGTCTTCGGCGGAGCCCTTGAACTCCATCGCGACGACGGCTTCGGCAATCAGTTCCGACACGCCAGGGCCCACCATATGCACGCCGAGCAGGCGATCGGTATCGGCATGGGCAATCACCTTCACCTGGCCAATGGCTTCGTTCATGGCGACAGCGCGGCCGATCGCGGCGAACGGGAACGTGCCGACTTTGTACGGCACACCTTCTTCCTTCAGCTGCTTCTCGGTCTTGCCGGCCCAGGCGATTTCCGGTTCGGTGTAGATCACCCACGGAATGGTGTCGTAGTTGATGTGACCGGCCTTGCCGGCAATCCACTCGGCCACGGCCACGCCTTCCTCGGAACCCTTGTGCGCAAGCATCGGGCCGCGCACTGCGTCACCGATGGCCCACACACCATCGACGCCGGTGTGATTGTGTTCGTCGACCACGATGCGGCCACGTTCGTCGAGCTTCACGCCGGTATCGTTGGCCAGCAGGCCATCGGTGTAGGCACGACGACCAACGGCGACAAGCAGCTTGTCGACGATGAGATCGTGCTTGCCGTCTTTGTCTTCGTAAGTGAGCGCGACTTCGTTCTTTTTGATCTCAGCCTTGCTCAGCTTCGCACCGAGCTTGATGTCGAGACCGAGCTTGGCGAATTCCTTCAACGCGATCTTCGCGATATCCGGATCGGCAGCGCCGAGGAAATCCGGCAGCGCTTCGAGCACGGTGACTTCCGATCCCAGGCGGCGCCACACGCTGCCCAGTTCCAGGCCGATCACGCCTGCCCCGATGACACCAAGACGCTTGGGCACTTCATTGATGTCGAGCGCGCCGGCGTTGTCGAGGATGTATTTGTTGTCGAACTTCGCGAACGGCAGTTCGATCGGCACGGAACCCGAAGCGAGGATCACGTTCGTGGCGCTGATCGTCTGCTTGCTGCCGTCATTGCCGGTGATTTCGACGTTGTTGCCTTTCAGCAATTTGCCCTTGCCGAAAAACGGGGTCACTTTGTTCGCCTTGAACAGCTGGCCGATACCACCGGTGAACTGCTTGACGATCTTGTCCTTGCGACCGATGAAGGTGCCCAGATCCACTTTCGCGTTTTCAACCGTGATGCCATGCACCGGCAGGTTGTGCGAGAGGTTGTAGAACTGCTTGGACGAATCGAGCAATGCCTTGGACGGAATGCAGCCGACGTTGAGGCACGTGCCGCCGAGCGCCTGCTTGCCGTCTTTGCCGACGAAGGCATCCACGCATGCGGTCTTGAGACCAAGTTGCGCGGCGCGGATGGCGGCCACATATCCGGCAGGGCCGGCGCCGATGACGATGACGTCGAATTTTTCGCTCATGGTGTGAGGTTCCTGGGGAGCGGATCGTGCCGTATATGGCGACGCTTAAGGGATTTCGAAAGGGGGCGGGGGTGGCGAGGGCAGTGCGATCTGCACTCTCGCCACACCTGTCGCGATTACATGCCCAAAAGCATGCGTTGCGGGTTTTCCAGCTGGTTCTTGATGTCGACCAGGAAAAGCACCGCATCTTTGCCGTCGATGATGCGATGGTCGTAGCTCAGGGCCAGATACATCATCGGCGCGGCGATCACCTGGCCGTTTTCGACGATTGCACGCTCCTTGATGGTGTGCATGCCCAGAATCGCGCTTTGCGGCGGGTTGACGATCGGCGTCGACAGCAGCGAACCAAAGGTGCCGCCGTTGGTGATGGTGAAGGTGCCGCCTTGCAGATCGTCCAGGCCGAGTTTGCCTTCGCGCGCTTTCTTGGCGTACGCGCCGATGCCTTTCTCGATATCGGCAAAGCTCATGTTCTGCACATCGCGCAGCACCGGCGTCACCAGACCCTTGTCGGTCGACACGGCAATGGAGATGTCCTGATAGCCGTGATAGATGATGTCGTTGCCATCCACCGAAGCGTTGATGATGGTGTGACGCTTCAGCGCTTCGGCCGCGGCCTTCACGAAGAAGCTCATGAAGCCGAGCTTCACGCCATTCGCCTTTTCGAACTGCTCACCAAGCGTCTTGCGCATTTTGGTGACTTCGGCGAGGTTCACTTCGTTGAACGAGGTGAGCATCGCGATGGAGTTCTTCGACTGCATCAGGCGTTCGGCGATGCGGGCGCGGATGCGCGTCATCGGCACGCGCTCTTCGGGGCGTGAACCCGGCGTCGGAGCGACTGCCGAAGCGGCCGCGGCAGGCGTGCCACCCTTGCCGTAATTGACCAGGTCTTCCTTGGTCACGCGGCCGTCGCGGCCTGTGCCGGCAACCTTGGACGGGTCGATGTTCTGTTCGGTCGCGACACGCAGACCGGCCGGCGAGAGATCTTCCGCGCCCTTGCCAGCTACCTTCGCGGCAGCGGCCGGTGCCGGGGCAGGAGCCGCCGCAGCAGCGGCCGGCGCGGGCGCGGGCGCTGCAGCGCCTTCCTCGATAACCGCAATCACTTGCTGGCTGTTCACGGTGTCGCCGGTCTGAAACTTCAGTTCCTTCAATACGCCATCGACCGGCCACGGCACTTCCAGCACAACCTTGTCGGTTTCCAGATCAACCAAGTTCTCGTCGCGCTTGACGGCATCACCGGCCTTTTTGTGCCAGGTCGCAATGGTGGCGTCGGAGACGGACTCGGGCAGAACGGGGACTTTGACTTCGGTGGACATAGATGAATCCTTAGATTTTTAGCGCTCATCCATGAGCGCGAAGATCAAAAAGCGGTCATCCTGACCGCACTCCTAAACACGGTTTATTCTGCTGAGTGATCAGGGCCGACCGGCGCGACCAGCGCCTGTTCGACCAAGGCAGCCTGTTCGGCGATGTGATCGTTGAGGTGCCCCGCGGCCGGTGCCGGCGAACGCGCGCGGCCGGCGTACGAGAGGCTTTGCTTGCTGTTCACGCAGGCCTGCAAATGGTGACGGATCTGAAACCATGCGCCCTGATTCATCGGCTCTTCCTGGCACCACACCACTTCTTTGACGGAAGGATATTTTTCCAGTTCGGCCGTCACTTCCGGTCGCGGGAACGGGTAGAGCTGCTCGACGCGCACGATGGCCACGTCGGTGAGTCCGCGCTTGTCGGCATCTTCCAGCAAGTCGTAGTAGACCTTGCCCGAACACAACACCACGCGCTTGACCTTCTTGGCGGGTAGATCGCGGTGTTCGCCGATCACCAGCTGGAAGCTGCCGTTGGCGAGTTCGTCCAGGCTGGAGACTGCCAGCTTGTGACGCAGCAGCGACTTGGGCGTCATCACGATCAGCGGCTTGCGCACCGGGCGCAGCATCTGACGGCGAATCATGTGGAAATCCTGCGCCGGCGTGGTGGGGACGCACACCTGCATGTTTTCCATTGCGCACAACTGCAGGAAGCGTTCGAGGCGCGCGGACGAATGTTCCGGACCCTGGCCTTCGTAACCGTGCGGCAGATACAGCGCCAGACCGCACAGGCGATCCCATTTCGCTTCGCCCGAGCTGATGAACTGATCGATCACCACCTGCGCGCCGTTGGCGAAGTCACCGAATTGCGCTTCCCAGATGTTGAGCGTGTACGGATCGGTGGTGGCATGACCGTATTCGAAGGCCATCACCGCTTCTTCGCTGAGTAGCGAATCGATCACTTCCACGTTGGCGTCGCCGCGCAACGTGGCAAGCGGCATGAAGGTGTGGCCGTCTTTCTGGTCATGCAGCACGGCGTGACGATGGAAAAACGTTCCGCGTCCCGCGTCCTGACCGACCAGGCGCAGGTTGTGACCTTCGTCGATCAGCGTGGCGTAGGCGAGATTTTCCGCAAAGCCCCAGTCGCCCGGCAGTTCGCCGCTCGCCATCTTGCGGCGGTCGTCGTAGATCTTCGCCACGCGCGACTGCAGCGTGATGTCTTTCGGAACGTCGATGATGCGATTGGCGAGTTCGACCAGTTTGTCTTTGGCAACCCCCGTTTTTACGGGAGTGGAAAGCTTGTTGCCGATGAACTGGCTCCAATCCACTTCCACGTCTTTGGTCAGCGATGGATGCAGATCGGTCATCGCAGCGCCGGCTTCGAGGCGATCGCGATAGGCTTCGAACTGCTTCTGCGCATCGCCTTCTGCGAGCATGCCTTCTTTCACCAGCTGCTGCGCGTAGAGTTCGCGCGCGGTAGGACGCTTGCGGATGATCTGGTACATCACCGGCTGCGTGGCAGCGGGTTCGTCCGCTTCGTTATGGCCATGGCGGCGGTAGCACACCAGATCGATGACCACATCCTTGCGGAACTGCTTGCGGAATTCGTACGCGAGGCGCGTGACCTGGATGACGGCTTCGGGGTCGTCGCCGTTCACATGGAACACCGGCGCGTTGACCATCTTGGCGAGGTCGGTGCAGTACAGCGTCGAGCGCGCGTCTTGCGGATTGGATGTCGTGAAGCCGACCTGGTTGTTCACGACGATGTGCAACGTGCCGCCGATCTTGAAACCGCGGGCCTGCGACATGTTGAACAATTCCATGTTCACGCCCTGGCCGGCGAGCGCAGCATCACCATGGATTAGCACCGCGAGCGACTGCGTGCGTTCGGTGTCTTTGCGGCGAATCTGACGCGCGTGCACGGAGCCGGCAACCACGGGGTTGACGATTTCCAGGTGCGAGGGGTTGAACGCCAATGCCACATGGACGCCACCCTTGGGCGTGCGCACGTCGGCGGAGAAACCCATGTGGTATTTCACGTCGCCGGAGTGAGCCGGATCGTCCTCGTTATGTTCGAACTTGCCTTCGAACTCGTTGAACAGGGTCTTGGGCGGTTTGCCCAGAATGTTGACCAGCACGTTCAGACGGCCTCGGTGCGCCATGCCGATCACGAGGTCTTTGATGCCGTTGTCGCCCGCTGCGCGGACGATCTCGTCCATCATCGGAATGAGGCTGTCACCGCCTTCGAGCGAGAAGCGCTTCTGGCCGACGTACTTGGTATGCAGGTAGCGCTCAAGACCTTCGGCAGCCGTGAGGCCATCCATGATGCGCTGCTTGCCGGACTTATCCAGGCCGGCGTTGCCGTTGGCCTGCTCCAGGCGGCTATAAAGCCAATTGCGCTGGGCGTGGTCGGAGATGTGCATGAACTCGGCGCCGACCGCGTTGGTGTAGACACGCTTGAGGCGCGCGAACAGTTCGCGCAGTTTCATGCGCTGACCGCCGCCGGCGAAGTTGCCGCAATCAAATTCGGTATCGAGATCGGCGTCGGACAGGCCGTGGAAGGACAGGCCGAGGTCCGGCGCTTCCATCTTGTGCGCGAGGCCGAGGGGATCGAGGTCGGCGGCAAGGTGGCCGCGTGAACGGTAAGCCGTCAGCAGGCGGAGAACGCCGGCTTGCTTGCGTGCGTGCTCGTCGCTGACCGGCGCCGCCGCCACGCCATTGGGGCGCTGCTTTTGTGCGGCTTCAATACGCGCAATGGCCGCGGTGTGGGAAACGTCCCCCGACTCGCGGCCCTTGAAGGTCTTGAAGTAGGTATTCCATTCGGCGGGTACCGACTCAGGGTCGGCAAGCCATGTGTCGTACAACGATTCAATGTAATCGGCGTTGCCGCCTGCGAGTTGCGAGGAATCGAAAAACTCGCGGATCAGGTTTGTGCTCACGTCACCACCGGCAGGGAAGGGAGGCCTGCAGTAAATCGCCTGATCAAGGCGGTTCACTGGCGAAAAATCCTGTTAATTATAGCCTGTGGCTGCTGCGACGCGGCAACCTGTTGGCGATACGAAAGTTGCCAAAGGCACTTCGCCCAAGGTGCGGACGAATGCAGTGGCGACAAGGCCTTAGGTAAAAGCTGTCGACTGAACTAGGTCATGTACTTAGGACCACATCCTAGGGGGCTGTTCAGCCAATGGTTTACAAACCCAGCGGCTGTAACTGGCTGGCGGGTTGGGCGCGTTCCCATATCTGCTCGAAATCGATCAGAAGAGGTGCCTGTCCCGGCCCGTCATCCATGGCCGCCCGGCCTTCCAGTCGATAGGCGTCGGGCAGGAACAGGTAACCGCGGGTGTCATTGAGCAGCCAGAAGGCGGTGTTGATCGGGCCGCTGTCGTCCTCGCTTGCAGGCGTACGGATCTGGATGGCGCTGGAAAGTCGTTGGGCGAGATCGATCAATCGGTGCCCCATGCGCAATGCCGCATCGGCATCACCCAGGACGATGCGGATATCGGCATTGCGTCCCGACGTGGCGATGCGACGCAGTTCTGCCAGTTCGGCCGGTGCGCTGAATGCATCGGCCGACAAGGTCGGCAGATGGATCGCCAGCTTGTATCGCGCGGCGGCAAGGAGTTGCAGTCGTGCGGCCGCCAGTGGTTCACGGTCCCGAATCGAATGGGTGCCTTTGTTTTCCGTGTCGGGCGTCGTGCTCATGCGTGGCGAGTCCTCAACTTGCGCACAATCAGGTGCCCGTCGTTGACTAGCGAAAGAAGCAAGGCGCGCTCCGTGGCGTTCACGTCGAACGGGGGCGATAGCGTGCGATGGGAACACAGTCTTTGAACCCAGCGAGACGTGGCCGGATAGGCGTGCCCGTTGGCAAATAGCGTGCATCGCGATCCATGTTGCGACCAGGCAAAACGCGACCAAGGGTGACGAAGCAGCGATGATCCGCCGGTCAAATGCTTCATCAGCGCAGCTTCGCTAAGCGGTTTGGCGGGAGCGAGCGGTGTTTGCGCGCTGCGATAGCGCGTGATGAAACGGCCGAACCAATCGATCAGCGTGGCGTCGTCCATGCCGGCTGCAAAGGGCATCGCGATGCGGATGCGCTTCAGTGCGTCGTTGCCGATCTCGCCAGCGCGTTTGGCCGGTTGCAGATCGGGGTCGGCGTAGCGCATGTCTTCGGGTAAATGCTCGGCCAGGTAATCGGCCAGATCGCCCACCAGTTCGGCTTGCGACGGCGCGCGCATGCCAATCGAGTACGTCATGCACGGGCCGCCAAACGCTACGCCATCGTGCGGAATGCCGGGCGGGAGATAGAGCATGTCGCCCGCGTCGAGCAGCCATTCGTGCGTCGGTTCGAAATGCTTTAGCTGTTTAAGCTCGACATCGTCGCGAAAATCTTTCGGCGCGTTAGGATCGGTACTGATCGCCCAGTGGCGTTGACCTAGGCCCTGCAGCAAAAACACATCGTATTGATCGACGTGTGCGCCGACACCGCCGCCGGGTTCGGCGTAGGAAATCATCACGTCATCGACGCGCCAGCTTGGTAAAAAACTGAAGCGATCGAGCAGCGCGGCGACATCCATATCCCATTTGTCGACGTCCTGCACGAGCAGCGTCCAGTTGGCATCGCCGGTTTTCGCAAAATCGCTTTCGGCGAGCGGACCCGTTTTGACCTGCCAGCGTTCGCGATCTTCATCGTGCTGGATCAAACGCGAGAGCGCGGCTTCTTCGCACGCAAGGCCCGCAAGATCTTCAGGCGCTACCGGCGATGGGAAGTTCGGGAACGCATGACGAATCAGCAGCGGCCGTTTCTGCCAGTAATCGCGCAGAAACTGTGCGGGCGTCATACCAAGCGGCATTTTGGGCGTGCCGCTTACTTCGATCGGCAACGCTTTGCGGGAGGTTTTCGGGAGAGCCATACCCGCCATTGTAAGCGCGAGTGGCGCCCCGGGTGCTCAGTGAAGAATGTGATAGAAGTTGTAGAGCCCCAGCGCCAACACGGTCAGCCCTGCGAGCAATGTGGTCACACGCGGCGGCAGGTGGCGAACCAGCCACGCACCAAACGGTGCTGCGATCACGCCGCCAAGAATCAGCCCCAGCACGATATGCAGCTTGCTTTCGCCGACGCTGAGCAGAAAGGTGATGCTGGCGGCGAGGCTGACGATGCATTTCGCCAAATGCACGCTGCCGATCACATAGCGAGGCTCTTGGCCGCGTGCCACCATGGTCGTTACCGTCAGTGCGCTCCATCCGCCGCCGCCCGCGGCATCGAGCAAGC
>Ga0115549_1002320_pt1 | contig 10864 bp, 9 predicted proteins | sample COGITO_mtgs_1004_2_FD_87176 | JGI IMG/M metagenome (GOLD analysis project Ga0115549, IMG submission 87176) | Pelagic marine microbial communities from North Sea - COGITO_mtgs_100430 | ecosystem: Environmental > Aquatic > Marine > Epipelagic | place: Germany:Helgoland, sampling site Kabeltonne...
AATAACCAGTTTAGTGATCACTATCTTGAAGTTGATTATGATCTCTCTGATGTTATGTTTGTCTGTACCGCAAACTCTATGAACATTCCAGCACCGTTACTTGATCGGATGGAAATTATCCGAATCCCTGGTTACACTGAAGACGAAAAAATCAATATTGCCCAGCAGTACTTGATTCCAAAGCAATTCGAGGCCAATGGACTCAACTCCAGTGAACTTGAACTCACTGAACCAGCCTTGCGTGATTTGATTCGATATTACACTCGTGAGGCTGGAGTGCGCTCGCTTGAACGTGAAATCGCTAAAGTCGCCCGTAAAGTGGTTAAACAGGTATTGCTCGCTGATCAACCTCAAGCGGAGGCACTCGATAAGACTGCTGAACAATCAGCTCAGGCTGCAGTGCCAAAAACCATTCAATCAAAACGTAAAACGAGCCAAAACCGCCCGACCAGTCAGGAAAAAATAATCGTTGATCGCAACCAACTCAATCAATTCGCAGGTGTACGTCGTTTTCACTATGGCCAAGCTGAGCAGCATGATAGAGTTGGACAGGTGACCGGCTTAGCTTGGACCTCCGCTGGCGGTGATCTCCTTGTAATCGAGGCAGTCGCAATTGCAGGCAAAGGCAAAAGTATTCAAACCGGCTCCCTTGGCGAAGTCATGCAAGAATCAATTAGAGCTGCGCTCACAGTAGTACGTAGCCGCGTTGAACAACTTGGGATCGATCCTGAGTTCTATGAGAAAACAGATCTGCACATTCACGTACCAGAAGGCGCTACGCCAAAAGATGGTCCAAGTGCTGGAATCGGCATGTGTACCGCTTTAGTGTCCGTGCTTACCAATATTCCTGTACGCGCAGATGTAGCTATGACTGGTGAAATTACTCTTCGTGGGCAAGTGCTGCCAATTGGCGGCCTTAAAGAAAAACTCCTCGCCGCTCATCGGGGTGGGATAAAAACAGTCGTCATTCCAAAAGAGAACGAGCGTGATCTAGCAGAAGTTCCCGATAATGTTAAAGCGGCTTTGACAATACACTGCGCTGAATGGATCGACGAAGTGCTTGGCGTCGCGCTCAGCGCCTTGCCACAACCAACAAACGTGGTGAAAACTTCGACTGTACCCAAAACTGGTAAAACGAAAGCCAGCTCCGACGAGCGACCAGCGCATTGACGTGCTGATCATAGGCAAAGTAGTAAATCGATAAGCTCAGCAAGGGACTTAAGCTCAATCACTGTGCATGCAAAATAAATTACCAAACAAAGCCCACACGGTTTGCGAATATAACCACAATGCCTTAAGCTGCTTCACGTGCTGTGGGTGCTGTAAATCAATCAAAACGCCGCTAATACGCAATATTGCGCTAATCTTGACAGCTTCAAAGATTGGTTGCTATAAAGGTCGGCCAGTCTGTTGTCTGAGTCCTTCGATTGCAGTAGCGGTTTGTATGATGACTAAAAGCAGTGAGCGACCTTAATTCTTTCTGCAGCCGACATAATTCAATCAGGAGAACACTATGAATAAATCGGAACTTGTTGAATCTATCTCTAATGAATCTGGGCTGACAAAAACCGATGCGGTGAAAGCCTTGGATGCAATGCTCGGGAGTGTCACTACTGCTCTTAAAAACGGCGAGCAAGTGGTATTAGTCGGCTTTGGTACGTTTAGCGTAAAAGATCGGGCACCACGTAAGGTTCGTAATCCGCGTTCTGGTGAAGTCATCGACGTTGCAGCAAGCCGGGTTGCTGCTTTTAAACCTGGTAAGGGCTTAAAGTCTGCGGTAACGCTCGAAGAAGCTTCTCAAGGGTAATTTTGCCTTCCTTTTATCTGCTCCCTTAGTCTGCTTGTTCCGAGTTGACCTGTAAAGTTGTCGCGCTTCACGCTTTACAGGCTATGATTGGTTGGTTCGTCCCGTTGGCTCGACGATGGGTTGCATGCAAGTCGCAATGCGCTCACAACGCTTGACGGTCGCTATCAATGCCTTCAACACGAGGAAAGCGCTTCATATGGAAATCTTTCGAAAATTAGCTCATGGAACTTTTGGTAAAGTTGTATTAGGAGTAGTGATCGCCCTATTTGTGGTGGTGGGGAGTGAAGCGTTATTGAGTTTGACTTCGTCACAAACGCCTGCAGTGGCTGTTGACGATGCAGAGCTTAGTCGTGACGCTTTAAACGCGATGGTTGAGCAGCAAAAGCAAGCGTTGTTTGCGCAAAATCCACAGATCTCGCCGGAGATGGTGCAAGACAGTTATTTTCGCACCCAGGCTGCCCAGCGTTGGGTTGATCGTACGCTCGTTGAACATGCCCTTGAATCGTGGCAAGTTCGGCCACCTCAACAAGCGGTGTTGGAGCGATTGCGTCAAGATGAACGTTTTGCACCAGACGGTAAGATTGATCCAGAAGTCCTTGAGCGCTTTCTGGCATCCCAAAATCTTCCTGTCGAAACTTTGTTTGCCGACATCCGGCTCAATCTTGCTTTAAATCATTTGCTCGATAGCTTTCAGGTCAGCGAATTTACCGTGCCAAAAGAACTTGATCGTGCTATCGCTTTGCAGGCACAGCAGCGTAGTGTGCGCACGAGCGAAATTCGAGCTGAGCAGTTTATTGACCAAGTCAAGCTCAGTGAGCAAGACCTTAAAACCTACTACCAAGAGAATCAACAAGCCTATTTGCAAGCTGCGCAAGCTAAGGTTGCCTATGTGCGCCTCGATGCCGATACATTTAAAGTAGCCCCCAATGAGTTGACGTCAACGCAATTGAAAACGCTTTACAAGGATTATGTTGAAAGTTTAAAACAGCAAGAGCAGCGTCAAGCATCCCATATTTTGATTGACACCACCGATGAACGCTCAGCGAAGCAAGCCCTAAGTCTTGCAACCGACATCAAAACTCAGCTTGTAGCGGGTGGATCTTTTGCGGCACTAGCGCAGCAATACAGTGCTGATAAACCTTCAGCTGCTGAAGGTGGTGCTTTACCGATGAGTGAGCGTGGCATGTTTGTTGAGCCTTTTGAGCAAGCGCTCTTTGAGCTTAAAAAAGGCGAAGTATCCAAGCCTGTAAAAACCGAGTTTGGTTATCATCTTATTAAGCTTGTTGAGATCAAAGCTGCGCCGGCAGAAACGTTTGACGAGAAGAAAGCCGAGCTGATGAGTGATTATCAGTCCGAGCAGCGCGAGCAGGCCTACCAAGTAGCACTTGGCGAGCTTGCGACTGCTGCCTTTGAGGCAGCCAATCTTGAGGCTATAGCTGAGCAATTCAAGCTTGATATAAAGCAAACGCCGTTGTTTACCGAGGCGAAGCCAGTGCCAGAGCTCAGTAAGCCAGAGTTGCTCACCCAGGTGTTTGACTCTGAGTTTACGAGCGCTGGGCGCAACTCGGACGTAGTCGAAGTAGATGGCGCAGCATTTGTGATGTTTCCATTAGACTTCAAGCCAGCTGCGACTAAGCCTTTTAGCGAAGTAAAAGCTGAAGTCAAAAGTGCTGCCAAAACCGCGAAGGCGCAACAACTGGCTGAAAAAACAGCTCGAAAAATTCTTGCCCATTTAAAAGCGGGTCGAGAGTTGAGTAAGTCACAGCAGAGATTGGTCGGTAAATGGCAAAATACTGAGAATATCAATCGATTGACGACACAGCTTGAGCCGAGAATTATTCAAACTGTATTTGCGATGCCAAAGCCGGCTGAGGACCAAGCCCGTTATGCTGGTATATCCAGCCCAACAGGCTATACATTGATTGCTCTTGACCGAGTCCAAACTCCTACAGCAGCAGTTGTGCGTGAGCAGGTTCTGGCGCAAACTAATGCAGCCAAGGCGAAAGGTGAAGCCGAGGTTGATGTTAAAAAGACTGATGATCAGGCGAGCGCTGAAACCGATACTGTTAAAAACAATGGTGATCAGCTTGCACAAGCCGATTTAGATCGACTTCAAGAACAGCTCAATGCTGCTCGAGTGCAAAGTTTGACTGGCATGTTTGTCAGTGTACTCAAGCGCGATGCCGACATTGAGTACGGTCCTGCGCTGGTGGATAACATTGAACAGTGAGTGTTGTTGGGTGCGTCCGGCTCGAGCATGGCTGCCGGCGATGCAAGTGCGTTGGTCAAATAACGGCTTAATCAGTCTTGGTTTGGCTCCTTTGGCAACAAGTTTGGCGATAGCTCAACATCTAGATCAAAGCCCTGTTCTCAATGGACTGGGTTTGAATCATGACTGTAGTACTCAGGGCAATAGTATCCAGCGATATTGCACTGAGGTAGATCAAAGGCTTGATAGGTTTTTTGAGCTGTGGGAGCAAGGTGGGCCTTGGACATGGACACCATCTCATCGCCTGCAAGGCAGTCAGTTTCAACTTGCAGTGTGGCGTGCGGCCCAAAATATTCCAGCTGGTCACACCCAAAGCTATGGAGATCTTGCTCGAAGTATTGGTGCGCCAGGCGCCGCCAGAGCTGTCGGTAGTGCGCTTGGGGCAAATCCTCTATTGCTTATTGTGCCTTGTCATCGAGTCGTGCGACAAAACGGTAGCCTGGGCGGTTTCGCTGCCGGCTTAGGGCTCAAGTCTGAGTTGCTCAACCGAGAACGATAGCTTGCGAGTTTGGCAGTAGGCAAGTAATGTATTAGCCATCAAACAATGCACTGTCATTGGACCGACACCACCTGGTACTGGCGAAATCCAGCTTGCACGCTGATTTACACTTTTAAAGTCAACATCACCGCACAAACCATCACTGGTTTTATTGATGCCTACATCGACAACGACTGCACCTTGTTTAAGCCAAGCACCTTCAATAAGATTGGGTTTGCCAGCTGCTGCGATCACAATGTCTGCTTGGGCAATAATGGCTGGCAAGGCTTTAGTAAAGCGATGACAAACTGTGACCGTGCTTCCTGCAGTTAATAGTTCTAGTGCCATAGGTCGACCAACGATGTTTGAGGCACCTACCACGACGGCATGTTGTCCTTTTAATGCAATCTCGAAGTGTTTGAGCAATACAATGATGCCAAATGGGGTGCAAGGTCTAAACAGTGGTGTTCGTAAAGACACCAGGCCAACATTGTAGGGATGGAAACAATCGACGTCTTTGTGAACACTCACCTGTTGCAGAGCCTGCGCTGAATCCATATGCTCAGGTAATGGCAGCTGCACCAAAATTCCGTGCACGTCGCTATCGTGGTTGAGCTGTTCAATTTGTTCGAGCAATTGGTGTTGGCTTGCAGCTGCGGGCATCGTGATAAGCCGGCTTTGCATACCAATACTTGCAAAGGCGCGTTGTTTTTGTTGTACATAGATGGCGGAAGCGGGATTATCACCAACAAGGATAACGCACAGCTGAATTTGAGCCTGAAGCTTGTTCACGATAGCTTGCAATTGGGCATTGCGCGCACTAGCAAGTGCTCTGCCATCTAAAATTTTGGCGTGTTGCATAACAGCTCCTACGTCTTTTACAGTAAAAAAGCGACAGTATGAGAGAAATTGTATGAGCGTACAAGACGAAGTAGCCGCAGCGCAAAGCGCCTTGGGGCTAAGTGAGGTAAAATGGGTGGTTGCAGTTGGGTCTGGTAAAGGTGGCGTTGGCAAGTCGAGTGTAGCGCTCAATTTGAGTCTAGCCTTGAGCCAGCAGGGTATTAAGGTTGGATTACTCGATGGTGACATTTACGGACCAAGCCAAGCGTTATTACTTGGATTGCCAGATGGGACCAGACCTTCAACCCATGGCCAAAGATTCGCACCTGTTATGGCTCATGGCCTTGCAACCATGTCTATGGCGTATTTAGCTACTGAGCAAACCCCGTTGGTTTGGCGAGGTCCTATGGCAAGTGGCGCGCTACAGCAAATGCTCCTTCAAACTGATTGGGGGAGCCTGGATGTACTTATCGTTGACTTGCCCCCAGGCACAGGTGACATTCAGCTCACGCTTTCACAAAAGATCAAGCTTGCTGGAGTTGTGGTGGTAACAACGCCGCAACCTTTAGCGGTCCTTGATGCACGTAAAGCGTTGGCGATGTTTCAGAAGGTGGACGTACCGTTGTTAGGCTTGATTGAAAATATGAGTCATTTTGATTGTCCGAGCTGCCAATATCGCGATAGCCTCTTTGGTGAAGGGGGAGCGCTGCAATTGCAAGCTGAGTTTAAGGTGCCGCTGTTAGCCCAACTGGGTCTTGTCAGTGCGTTTGGCCAGGCTTGTAACGCCGGTACGCCATTTATATTAAAAACTCCCGAGCATCCAGTGAGCACAGGTTTCAGAACTGCTGCAAGCAAACTATTAGAAGGTTTGAACCAACACAACGCGCCAAATGTCGAAATTGAAGAGATTATGGAATAGGACTTTAAATGAGCATTCTTGCTGACCACCAAATTCGTGCACGCGTTGATCGACAACAGATGATTGAGCCATTTGCGGCCGAACAGGTACGTCTTGACCAAGCAGGGCAGCGAATTATTTCATATGGTGTTTCAAGCTATGGTTACGATGTGCGCTGCGCCGATGAGTTTAAAGTATTCACTAATATTCATTCAGCTACAGTTGATCCGAAGGCGTTTGATGCAAATAGCTTTGTCGATATTCAAAGTGACGTGTGTGTCATTCCACCAAACTCATTTGCCCTAGCGCGGACCGTCGAATATTTTCGAATCCCTCGCGATATACTGACTATCTGCTTGGGCAAAAGCACTTATGCTCGATGCGGTATTATCGTAAACGTGACTCCGCTTGAACCTGATTGGCAAGGTCACGTCACGCTCGAATTTTCAAACACAACTTCGCTGCCAGCAAAAATCTATGCCAATGAGGGCGTGGCACAAATGTTGTTTTTACGAGCGGATGAAGTTTGTGAGATCAGCTATAAAGATCGGGGTGGTAAGTATATGGGACAAACCGGCGTGACGCTTCCAAGGACTTAACCTGAGCAAACGTACCAGGGCAGATACCCGTAGTAGGTTAGGGCGCGTGGACATTTACCTCGACCCCTGTTTTTGAAGTAACACCCGTACCGTAGGACTGGGCTCCTTTTTCCATCAAATGGCGTCGAGCTTCGCTTGTAGAGAAGCTGTTGAGATGGACGGGGCTTTGATCAGCTCTTCTTGTTGAGAAAAAATGAACGCCCAAGGGTCGCGCGTTTTAATGTCCACGCGCCCTAGGGACAGATTAGGCGCTTTGTGAGGTAGTCACTGACACGAAATGACAGCTTGGCAACTTGGTGTCAAAAATACCCTTGAGCTATTTCGCACTGATAACTGCGCTTTCTCGACCATTTTTTTCTTAATTTGCTTTCGCTCGCCTGTTTGGCGCCAGCGACTAGGTACTTCGGCCTAAAGTCTTGATAAGCCCAACAGTGGGTAACACATAGGCTACGCAACGCATAGTTTTTGTGCATTTAACCCAACTATATTGTTGTAACATCAATGACGACGCAGACGCCGCCGACTTAGCTTAACAGAGGTAAATAGCATGACTGATGAAAAAACTTTAGAAGAATTACAGCAACGTCACGCAGATGCATACATTGTTTGTAAGGCAATTTTGAAAAAGATATACCAAGACGGTAAAGACTCTGATTCAGTCGTATCTATGTTAGACATCGAGACAATTGGCATCGAGCTTATTGGTGATAAAGCTGAGCATTTACTGCCTTTTTTCGAGAAAATATTTGAAGATCTTGACTATATCGAAGTACGAAAAATAGAAGAAGTTCAGATGTACCACAAAGTCAATCTAGGTGTTTACGAAGATAAAATTTTAATGCGTCACGCTTAGGGCGCGTGGACATTTAACCCCGAACCCTGTTTTTGAAGTAAAACCCGTAGGGCTGGGCGCCTTTTTCCCTCAAATGCGTCGAGCTGCTCTTGTAGAGAAGCTGTTGAGATGGACGGGGCTTTGATCATCTCTTCTTTTGAGAAAAAAATGAACGCCAGCAGGCGCGCGCGTATAAATGTCCACGCGCCCTAGGCCAATTGTTATTTTGCAACGACTTTCTTTTAAAGGCTTAAACCGGTAATGACACTGTCGTCAATTCGTTTGCAAGCCGTTGACAACACTCTAAGTGCTAGGGAGTGTAAGCATTTAAACACGACCCCTGTTTTGAAGTAAAACCCGTGGGCTGGGCTCATTTTTCCCTCAAATGCGTCGAGCTGCTCTTGCTGAGATACACTCAGCGGCGATCAGCTCTCCTTTTTGAGAAAAAAATGAGCTCCAGCAGGGGCGGGCGTTTAAATGCTTACACTCCCTTACAGTGTTGTCGCGTATTATGCGACTAACGCGATGCGCTTTCGTGCATCCATGCCAGCTGTTCCGCAAGCGTTTTACCAAAACGAGTTTTGGAAAATCAGGCTGGATGCATGGCAAGTTGAGCAAGGTAAAAGCGCTATGCGTTTTTTTCTAACGCATGAAGCAGTGATAATTGGGCACGTCTTTGTCGATAACATTGTCTATGGCGCATTTAGAGCTGGCTATCTTGGCTACGGCATTTGCGTTGATTTTGAAGGTCAAGGCCATATGAGTCGAGCGATCAATACTTGCGTTCGGCACTTATTTGCACCCTCGATGAGCTTGAATCGAGTTATGGCGGCTTGTATGCCAGACAATACCCGTAGTATCCATCTGTTGCGGCGATTAGGTTTTGATCAAGAAGGCTATGCCAGGCGCTATTTAAAATTGGACAATCGTTGGCAGGATCATTTGCTCTTCGCGCTGATCAATGCTGACTTCTTTACAGAAGTGCAATGCAGCAATACTTAGTCACTGGCGCGAAATGGCTGCGCTCGCACTCACGGTGTTAAAAGGCATTGTTGAAAATGACCTCGAAATAGAAAAAGTATACTTTTACTTACCTCAAGTAAACTGCGCTTTCTCGAACATCTTCTTTTCGAACTCGTATCGCTCGCCCATTTGGCGCTAGCGACTATTTATTGAAAAACATGACCAAATTATCGATAAAAATCTGATTGTTTTTAAGGGTTTCCCCGGTCATGAGCCTGCGTGGTAATGGTGCATTGGGATCAATGCGACTGTAATAACTTACAGTTGTACCAGAACTACGTTTAGAATCAGTTGCAAACTCAATTAAAGTTTCAAACTCTTTGAGCTGCTTGTGTTTAATAGCGCCTCGATAACGCTGGTTTCGAATATCAGCTGCTGGAAGCTGTTTAATTAACACGGCAGTACTCTCGGCGGTTTGTACCATGCTGACCTCAGCCAAAGCAGCGCGATTGCCTATTCCGAACCTACCACGAGTGGTGATAGATATAAGCCGACAGAACTCATCCGGCGCCTCAAGGATTTTGAGATTTGAGATTGCAGGCAACCAATTACTATGAATTTCGATATCGCGTATGAGTACATTTTGGACTTGGGAGCGATTGACTTGAGCAAGATTACGCTCAAGTTTCACTGCTGCAAAATGCGTGTGCTGTTGTGGTGCTGTTGAGCGCTTAGTCGCCATATGTGAGTCTTTACAAGCTCCCCAAGTCAGCGTACTAAAATAATGACGAGCTTGGTCAATCTGTTCCGAGCTCTCTGGTGGTTGCTGAATATGTTCTGCTTGTGGGGTATAGCGCAGATTAGCTAAGCGAGCAGGGCTGCTGTCTGGAGCGCGCATGCTGTACTGCGCGCTCATCATTCCTCGCAGCAACGGCCTAGGGCTAGGCGCACTTGCAATTACATTAGTGGCTCGATGGGCGGTAATTGCAGCTATAGCGGCTGCAGCTTTACCAATTGGAGGCATATCCATATAACTCACTGACTCGTTAGACACTTGCCAAAAAAAATGCACTTTATTCAGAATTGCTGCAATGCTCATCGCGACTATTCGTCGGTATCAAGGAAGCTGCGCAAATGTTCGGAGCGAGATGGATGACGAAGCTTGCGCAGCGCCTTCGCTTCAATCTGTCGAATTCGTTCGCGAGTGACATCGAATTGCTTACCGACTTCTTCAAGGGTGTGATCGGTGTTCATATCGATTCCAAAACGCATCGCCAACACTTTTGCTTCCCGAGGTGTCAAACTAGAAAGAACGTTTCGCGTAGCATCGCGTAATCCTTGAGTTGTAGCTGCTTCCATCGGTAATTCCATAGTCGTGTCTTCTATAAAATCGCCCAAATGAGAGTCTTCGTCATCGCCAATAGGTGTTTCCATCGAGATTGGTTCTTTCGCGATTTTAAGCACCTTGCGTACTTTTTCTTCAGGCATTTCAAGACGCTCGCCGAGCTCCTCAGGTGTGGGCTCGCGACCCATTTCTTGGAGCATTTGCCTTGAAACTCGATTGAGCTTATTGATCGTCTCAATCATGTGCACCGGAATACGAATAGTTCTGGCTTGGTCGGCAATAGAGCGAGTGATTGCTTGACGTATCCACCAGGTCGCATAAGTCGAGAATTTATAGCCACGGCGGTATTCAAATTTATCAACCGCTTTCATGAGGCCAATATTACCTTCTTGAATTAAATCGAGAAATTGTAGACCGCGATTCGTGTACTTTTTAGCAATACTGATCACTAGGCGAAGATTCGCTTCGACCATCTCTCGTTTGGCCCGTCGAGCTTGAGTGTCACCGATCGAAATACGACGGGTAATCTCTTTGATTTCGGCGATTGAAAGATTGAGCTCATCAGTGATCCGCTGCATTTGATCTTGGATTTTCAACACATCGTCTCGAACGGCTTCGAGCCCATTCTTGATTTTTGGATACTTTTTGACCTGCGTGTCGAGCCATTCACGATTGGTCTCATTGCCCGGAAAGCTCTTCACAAAATGCGCTCGAGGCATTTTGGCTTTTTGGATACAAGCACGCAATATTTTACGCTCCTGCTGGCGAATCTCAGTGAGTTTGGCGCGAGTGCGTTCGACCAACATGTCGAAAATTCTCGGTGTGAGCCGCAG
>Ga0115549_1002326_pt1 | contig 10839 bp, 10 predicted proteins | sample COGITO_mtgs_1004_2_FD_87176 | JGI IMG/M metagenome (GOLD analysis project Ga0115549, IMG submission 87176) | Pelagic marine microbial communities from North Sea - COGITO_mtgs_100430 | ecosystem: Environmental > Aquatic > Marine > Epipelagic | place: Germany:Helgoland, sampling site Kabeltonne...
CCCTGATGATGATCCTGCCCGCCCTACTGCTGATCGGTTGCGAGGACAGCCCGGAAGGCCGAAACCTGGAGTATTTCAAGGCCCATCCGAAAGAAACCCTGACCGTCGCCTTTACCTGCGAGCTGGACCATCCCGACTGGCAGCGTGAGGCCATGACCACACCGCCCCAGGATTACAGCACCACCACCCGCGAGTGCGTCAATGCCTGGGACAACCTGGATGCCGCCCGCACGGAGCTGGGCCTGGGTTATGAAGAGGCCAAGAAACTCGGCCTGGGCGACCGCTATCAACCCAAAGTCCGGCACCGGCTGTTTGAGTAAGGGAGACAGGTCATGTCCACCATCGCCAGCATGCACGCCCTTCTGGTCACCGACATTGTGACCGCCGTTTCCGGGCTGGCCCAGCAGACCATGGGGTGGTTACGCCCCATCTTTCTCAACCTGGTGGTGATCTATCTGGCCCTGACCGGCTACGCGCTGTGGGCAGGCAAGATAGACATGCCACTCAATGAGCTGATATCGAGGCTCATTCGTATCGCAGCGGTTTCCACCTTCGCCCTGACCTGGAGCATCTACAACGATCACATCATCGATATCGCCTTCAATGGGCCTGATGAAGTTCTTAGCGGCATTACCGGCTCAGGCAACGATGCCATCAATGCTCTGGACGGAATCTGGGAACGCATCACCGACACGTCCGAGGAGAAGTTCGACGAAAACAGCGGCATGAGTATCAGCCAAGCCCTGGAGAACAAGATCCTTGGCGTTATGCTCAGCATCACCGGTTGGCTGATTTGCTTCCCGGTTTTTCTGATCATCATGGCTAGTCAGCTTGTCAGCGCCCTACTGATCATCATTGGCCCTATCTTCATTGTGGCATCGCTCTTTCGCAGAAGCAGCAGATATACGGAAGCCTGGGTCAATCAGCTTCTGACCTACTTCATTCTGTATGTCCTGATCATTCTCGTGGAGCACCTGGCGGCAGAGATCTTCGAGCAGATGCATCTGCGCCTGGAGAACAAAGCCGCGCTGGCTCAACTCGGCTTTATCTCAGAAATGCTGTTGGTCGGTCTGATCATGATGGGCGTATCGCTGATGACGCCTTTCCTGGCCGGTGGTCTGGTTGGCGTCACCGCACCCGGTATCCAGAACGCTCTGCGCTTTATTCCCGGGCCGGGGATGTTGCGACACCTGAAACCAAGTACACCGTCCCCTCGACCAGGTGGCCCAGGAGGAAGCGGGTATCTCAAGCGGTGGGGCAAATCATGACGAAATCCGAATTCACTCTATGGCTTAGACGATTCCGAACCGGCTGCTGGATGGTCTTCGGTGTGGCAACGCTCGTATTCGCTGTGACCAGTTTTATAGAAATGACAGCGGCCAACTCGCTTCAGGAGCCATCAATACCACCAGGTCCATCCGAACCCCACCGCTGGTTCATGGTGATGCTGCTGGCCTGCATCTGCGCCACCTTTGCCGGTCAGGGCCTGACTTGGTTAACCCGGCCAGACGAACGCGAGGACCGCTAGCGCAGTGGTTATATGGACGCTCCCGATCGGTGCCGATGTCCCATCGGCACCGATCGGGAGCCACACACAAAGATATGGCTAACCTTGAGGGACTCTCATGAAAACGCTCACTATCGCAAACCAGAAAGGCGGGGTCGGTAAAACCACACTCGGCCTGCACCTGGCATTCAATCTGCTTGAACAGGGCAATCGTGTACTGTTCATCGACCTGGACCCGCAGGGCAATAGCAGCAAGACCCTGGACCAATACAAGACCTTTGTGCCGGCCAGCGCCCTGTTCATAGCCAATACCGGCAAGGACATCGAGGCGGCCAATTTCCAACTGATCCCGGCCAGCGCGGAGCTGATCGATGTGGATCGCAAGCCATGGGAGGTCATGGCGCATCTGGCTAATAATCTCGCCCTGGTGGACGATCAGTTCGATTACTGTCTGATCGACACGGCCCCGACCATGGGACTACGACTGACGGCCTCACTGATTGCCGCCGATTATGTGCTGTCACCCATTGAGGTGGAAGAATACAGCCTGGACGGCCTTCAGAAGCTGCTCAAAACCATCTTCAGCGTGAAGAAGAACCTGAACCCGAAACTGGAGTTCCTGGGCATTGCAGTCAATCGCTTCAACAGCCGCAACGACCGGCAGATCGCTGCCTTCAAAGCCCTGGCCGCTCAATACGGTAGCTATATCCTGCCGCAACCCATCGGCATCCGAAAATCCATTCCTGAGGCGCTGTCTGATGGCATCCCGGTCTGGCAGCTCGGCAAGCAAAACACCGCCGCCAGAGTCGCAGGCAAAGAGATCCTGACCCTGCTAGAGATGGTTCACGCCAAAATCGCCAGTATCCAGGAGCCCGCCCATGCCTAACCCCCTGGACCTGAGCGTACTGTCGGATCTGGAGAACTTCAGTGATCTGGATAGCGCACAATCGCAGAGCAAGGACGATTCCCCCTTCCGCCTGCTGCCCTGGGACAAGATCGAGGAAGACCCCGACCAGCCGCGCACCCACATGGACGAAGACGCCCTGCAGGAGCTGGCCGATTCCATGAAGCAGAAAGGCCAGGACGGACAGCCCCGTGGGATCTTGCAGCCGATCAGTGTGCGAGAAAACCCGGACAAACCCGGTCATTATCTGATTAACCACGGCCACCGTCGCCATCGTGCCCAGGGCCTGGCAGGGCTAAAAGCGTTGCCGGTGCCCGCCGTCCTGAACAACCTCAGCACCCAGGCGGACCAACTGCTGGAGAACATTCAGCGCGAGGATCTGGATGCCATGGATATTGGCCAATCTATCGATGCCCTGGTCAGCAAGGGCTGGAAGGTGACCGACATTGCCAAGCAACTTGGCAAGAACAAGTCCTGGCTGGCTCGCTACCGGCTGCTGTACCAAAGCGATGACACCCTGAAAACGCTCTATACCAGCGGCCTCTGCCGTGACGTTAACGCCCTGGTTGAACTGGTCAGGGCCCAGGACAAACACCCCACTGACGTCTCCCGGTTTATACAGCAGGCATTATCTGGTGAAGCCACCCTGTCACGATCCACCGTCAAAGGGTTTCTGAACAGCCTCAAGGGGGCATCAGAGCCAAAACCCGCGTCAGGGTCTGCCACACCACCGGAATCAGCCACAAACAGCGACACTGCCCTGTCTGATCGAGATCCGCAGGCACCGGCCCCACAATCGGGGGACAGCGATAGTAGCGAAAGCGTCACGCAAAAACCTGCCACCTCTCACTCGTCGCCGCCTGATCCGGCCCGAATCAGCAACCCGACCCTGTGGGTGAGCTGGAACATGGAAGGGGAACGCTATACCGGTAAGGTCATGCTTGCCCGCCACCCCAGCAGCGCAGGGATGTTGTGGATCGAAGAGCAGGACACAGGCCGCGCTTTCGAGCTGGTGGCGGCGGACGTCACCCTAGAGGGGCTGACAGAATCCAAATAACCGGCTTATACTGAATCTGGCCGCTTTCCATGGCGCCCAACCCTAGATGAGAAGCGGCCTACGGGCCGCTTTTTTATTGGAGAAACATAGACTCTCCGCATCCGGCCTACCCCATGCCTTACAGGCAACCCCTGATCGCAAGGAGGTTCCATGACTGATAAAGCCAAACTGTTTATGGACGGCGACAGCCAGGCCGTACGCCTGCCTGATCGCTACAGTTTCGATGGAGACGAGGTGTATATCCGCCAAGACCCCGAAACTGGGGATGTCATATTGAGCACCCGCCCCAAGGGCGGGGACGAGTTCTTTGATATGCTGGACGAAGAACCAATACCGGAAGACTTCTTGGCAGATCGAGGCCAGGGCGAGCTGCCCGATGGAAACCCACTAGATGGCGTGGATGATCAAGCCTCAGATTCTCGCGCAATAATGCGCCGTATAGCGAATAGCCACGAGCAATGGGACGAATTCATGGAGAACCTCAAAGCCCAGGATAAGAAACAAGGGCTTGAGCCCAAGCAGTGATATGGCCCAAACCGGCCTATCATTACGCCCAACCGCCTTCCACTGCGCGTTTCAGGAGCACCATCATGGCGACTGCCCCGACAAAGAAGACAATCACCTTTCGTGTTGAGCCTGAACTGAAAAAAGCCTTTATTGAAGCGGCTCACAGCAACAACCAAACTGCCGCTCATGTACTGCGCGAATCCATGCGCCGTTATGTTCAAGCGACCGTGACCGGCAAACCTAGCCCACATATGGATATGGCAGCAGTGATGAAGCACATTGCTGGCAAGCAAGCTGACTGGGATGCGTTCATGGAAGACCTGAAGGCAGAAGACGAGAAGCGGGGCATGGTCGCAAAATCATAGCCCTTCCAGGAACAGTCATGCCGCCACCTGAAAACCTTCCTGTAATCGCCCATAACGAACGAACCGCACCACCCGCAACAACCCCCACCCATAACAAAAAAAACGGATCTGAGGGCGCTACAGGCGACATCAGGGCTTCAGCCGTAGCAACACTGAAAGCTCTCTCTTTCTCAAGACCGCCACAATTAAACTTATCCACAGAATCACGTTATCCACAGCGATTTATTTTCTTTTTATTTCTTATTAGTGGCTTATTACTTATTAGTCGTTCGGGTTTACCGCATGCGGGTAAACCGCGTGCGGAAAACCCGAACGCGGTGTGGATAAGTGTAGGCAGCAACTACCACCACCTTCACACCTTTACCCAATCATTGCTGTAGATATGCTTTTTTTAAAGGTGTAGAATTCACGCTATTCCATTATCACAAAACACATACTCTTTACATTTCAGGTACTTATGAGCGACTCGGACGAATTAAAGAAGTTTCATGACGATTTCGCCCAGATCCTCCGGCTTGCTTTGAGCAGCCAGCCAGAGGATGTGCGCCTCTATGCCGCGAGACTTGTTAGACGATATAGGAGCAGCCACCCTGAGCTTGCCAAAGAAATCGAAACACACCTGCGAAGCAAGCAGCCCAGGGGGCACGGCACGCTCAGAAAAAACACTCAATCAGAATCCGCACATCCTTTTCCCATGGATGATGAATCCAGACTGTCGCTGCTAAAAGTTTATGCCGACGAGCCGGTCCAAACTCCTTTTTTATCTGATGAAGTTGAGCAATTCATATATCAGCTAATTCACGAACGAAATAACATTGAGACATTACGAAGAGCTGGGCTCACACCAACAAAGTCCGCAATATTTGTTGGCAAACCAGGACTAGGGAAAACCCTGACATCGCAGTGGTTAGCGTCTCAGCTCAATATGCCACTTTATGTTCTTGATTTAACAGCCGTGATGAGCAGCCTATTAGGAAGAAGCGGGAGCAACCTCAGAGCAGCCCTGGATTATGCAAGACGATCACCGTGCATTTTACTGCTTGATGAGATTGACTCCATTGCCAAAAAACGCAGCGATGAGAGTGATATTGGCGAATTAAAAAGGCTAGTAACTGTAATATTACAAGAAGTGGAAAACTGGCCTGCAACAGGTCTACTTCTAGCTGCAACTAACCACCCCGAACTCATAGACCCTGCACTATGGCGGAGATTTGATCAGGTTGTTCAATTTGAGGAGCCAAACAACACACAAATAATAACATCTCTAAATTCTTTCCTGGGGAGTGACAGAAAGAAATTTGAGAAATGGATAGAAATTCTAGGGTTTATTTTCGACGGCTATTCTTACAGTGACATCCAAAGGGAAGCAAACAAGCTCCGTAGATCCCTAGCCTTAAAGCTATATACCGAAATAGAGCTTGTTGAAAATCTAGTTCAAAACCACTCTCCGAGCCTAGATCAAGCAAAAAAAATCGACTTAGCAGTTATGCTTCATGAAAGAACCAGATTATCTCAGCACAAAATATCCTCGCTAACAGGTGTTAGCAGGGACACTATTAGAAAGCACTCTAATAGTAACGACAAAAAAAAGCCCCTAACTTCAAGGAGGAAAGTTAAGGCATGAGCAAAACAAATTTCCTAATTGGTCGTGGCGAGCTACTTACTCATGACATAAAAGGGCCCAGAATAAAGCCCTCAAAGGCTGATGCTTACAGCCTCGCTGAGGCGAAGAAAAGACTGGCTCCGCAAATAGCAGAAACCGCCAAAGAACTCAATAAACTTCCTGCCGATGCTTGCCCTGCTGATTTCGCAGTCGCCAGGTTCACCATGAATCCTAGCTATATCGCCAAATCTTTCTTCCCAAACGCCCTTCTAAGAAGAGCGGGGCTTGAGTCCATTGGTAGCAAAACAAGAATAATCACGCCAGATAAATGGACCAAAAAAGGAAAACCTTCGGAGACCGCAACAACCGAGATTTTTGTAGCCGGTCGACGAACAGCATTTTCTGAACTTGTTATTTTAACCAACCATCTAGGAGACGACTCTCCTGAAAGCGACGACCTCACAAGGATAGAAAGGATCCAACCATTCCTTCCGGAGGATAGGATTTTTGATTATGGCGACCGAGAAAATCTTTATTTTGAAGTAGGACTTCATCTACTTCCCAGCCTTCCTGAAACGCTGGTTAAGCAATCTTTTGAGAAATACGCCAAAGAAATAGGTGTCACCCTATTTAGTGATTACAACTTTACAGCCGGAAACCTTTGGTTTATTCCTGCCAAATGCGACCATGGAAAGATAAAATTTCTATCGAGGTTTTCCTTTATTCGAGTTATAAGACCGGTGCCAAAATTGAGAGGCATGCGCCCTACGCAAAGAGCCGTAGGAACAATGGCATCCTGTTCATTGCCAACAGAGCAGCCCTGGTCATCTGAACCCAAAGTCGCAGTACTTGATGGGGGGTTGCCAGATAATCATGGGCTCGATGGATGGCTAAATAACAATTATGTAATGGACGCAAATGTTCCTCCGCTTATAGATGGTCCAGACCATGGATTAGCAGTAACCTCATCGCTTTTGTTTGGCCCAATCCTTCCTGGAAACACCGCCGATAGACCGTACTCATATGTTGATCATATAAGAGTCCTTGATGGCGGCGCCGCCACAGAAGACCCTTTAGAGCTATACAGAACCCTAGGACACATTGAAGAAGTCCTGCTTTCTAAACGCTATGAGTTCATAAATTTAAGTCTCGGTCCAGACCTGCCAATTGAAGATACCGAAGTTCACTCCTGGACCTCCGTTATAGACGATCTACTTAGCGACGGCGACACGTTTATGACTGTTGCGGTCGGGAATAATGGCCTTAATGATAGAGCCTCAGGCAATGCACGGGTTCAAGTCCCATCAGATTGCGTCAATGCAATCGCTGTTGGCTCCAGCTCAAATTTAGGTAATGACTGGGAAAGAGCTCCCTATAGTGCCATTGGACCAGGAAGAAGCCCTGGCATCATAAAACCGGACCTCATGGCGTTCGGAGGGACGACCAATCAATACTTCCACGTTCTTTCACAGGGAGCTAATGGCACCATCAGCCCTCAGCAAGGAACCAGCTTTGCCGCTCCGTATCTGCTAAGGACGGCCGTAGGAATCAAAGCAGTGATGGGCTCAAGCCTAACCCCCCTAGCGATCAAAGGGCTGCTTGTACACGCAGCAGATCCCTTAGCACACGACAAATCAGAAGTTGGTTGGGGCAAGGTTCCGGAAGACATCATGCAGATTGTTAGCTGCTCTGATGGAGTTGCTCGAATCGTCTATCAGGGAGAGCTGAAGCCGGGGAAATACCTTCGAGCACAGCTTCCGGTTCCAGACGGAGGCTTGACTGGGAGCATTAAGCTTAAGGCAACATTCTGCTATGCATCACCGACCGACCCTCAGGATTCTGCTTCATACACAAAAGCCGGCCTAAAAGTAACCTTCCGACCAAATGTGAATAAAAAGAAGAACCCAACGCAAAAAAGTGCCGACCCTCGCACATTTTTCGAACAGAAAAGCTTTGCAACTGAAGAGGAGCAAAGGGCTGACTCAGGAAAATGGGAGACAGTCCGACATGGCGCCAAGAATATGAGAGGCAAAAGCCTTGAAGAGCCAGTGTTCGATATACATTACAACGCCAGGGAAGCTGGTGGGCCTACAACATCTGCCAATAAAATCACTTATGCGTTAATTATTACAGTTGAAGCGCCCAAACACCCAGATCTATACAATGACATTCTGCGAACTTACGCTAAAGCACTTATTCCGATCCAGCCACAAGTCAGCATTCCTGTTCGTGTATAGATCGATACGGAAACGGCATATCATACTGCTAATCATGAAGGACAACGGAGGGGAACTCCCCCTCCAAAGTCTCAATCCTCGACATTTATAATGCACAGCATTGACACGAAAACCAGCTTCGTTTATTTGCACAAAATTACGCTAACATAAAGTTATTAGATTACTTTCCGCAACGCAGAATTACGGTCAGTAACCCTTGATTTTGCTAGCTTTGCGGTATACCTTCCCAATTCATAATCAGGAGCCTCCATTTCAATCTTGGGACAGCCCTTTATTTCATACTTTAAAAATAAAACGTCACCAAGATTACCTGAAAATCCAAGACCAAATCCGGATGGAAAAAGCGTAAAGCGAAGCCTCCTTATTTAAGCTTCGCAATAAATGGAAAAAAAGCACTTATATGGATATAAAAGTCGCAAAAGAAGCGCTTTCCCCTGCCGATCTTATTTCGGCAACTCAGATAAATCCCCCTCCAGGTATTGTTAAAGTCAGAGGCCGAGTTACTCGTCTAGCTCACCACGAGGCCAGCGGCAATGTGTACGGAGACCTTGCCAGCTTAAATGACAAGTGCTGCATCAGTTTTCGGTGCCCTAAAGATGCAGCGCCCTCTTCACAAAACCAGCTAGCCGTTATCGAAGGCGGAGTAAAACTGAAACCTGCCTATCAGGCCCCTGGGTTTAACCTGGAAATTGTAGGAAGCTGTATTGGTAGCTTTCAACTACCCGAAGTACAAACGGTCTTCATTCCTGAAAGAACTGCAAAATTGCCGCTACAAGATCTACTAGCAAACAGACCTCACTACGCACTTGTTGGATCTCAAAAAGGCATTAGAGATGCAATCCAAGCAGGCGCCACCCCGAAATGGGAGAGTGAACAATCACAAAGCAATCCGTCTGCTATTCTGGAAAAAGCCAGAGCACTTAAACAGGAAGGCGCTGACGCCATCTTTTTTGTCAGAGGTGGCGCAGACCCCACCCTTGAATTATGGAACTCTCCGGAGTTCGTAAAAGAACTCGTAGAACTAGAAATCCCATTTTACACAGCTCTCGGTCACTCGGATTTTGTATCTCTAGCCGATCAATGCGCAGATTACTCCTACCGCACCCCCGATCATTTAGGACAGGCGATAAGCCAAAGCAACAAACTGATTACCGAGGAAGAAAACCGTCTTAAAACCATTAATAGGCTACGTCAGGCCGAAGCTGACATGTCCAGCGAGATAGAAAACATTACGCACCAGCTAGAACAACAGAATCAGTTAAACCGCATACAGATTGAAACGATCACTTCCGAGAAAAAGGCCATCAGAAGCAAGCTTGTGGTTCAGCGCAATATATGGATAGCTGCAACCGTCGCCTGCCTGGCACTGATAATCATCACGCTGGGGGCGAGCCTGCCGCCCGGATAACGCTGGTTGCAACCATCCTCCCTGGAAATCGGAGCATGCTTAATTAGAGTTCTCCAGCCTACAAGGCAAACTCAAAAAATTACGGTATAACGAGTCTCAGATCGTCAGGATCCTGAAACTTCAAACTGTGACAGCCCCTAAAAGGTACAGTACAGGTACACTCACACGTTTTGGCCACCTACAGAAAATTACGCTAACCTACTGTTATTAAAATACTTTCCGCTACGCGACATTACGGTCAGCAACTCTTGATTTTGCTGGCTTTGCGGTATACCTTGCCAACTCATAATCGATTGGTCCCAGGTTCAAGTCCTGGTGGGCCCACCAATTTCTTCTACGTCAAACGCTTTTTGTTCGTGTAACCATAAGTTGGCCGGATTCTGATGGCATAGATTGTCCAGTCTATGATCTATCCGGCCAATATGGTTTGTGGGTACTTACATTTCCCCTTTTATATTGAGAGTTGGAGCTAGTCGGCTCATCAGCAACAGGATTTCTCGTGAATCAAAGTAACTTGCAATTTCATTGATGGATACCTCTCTTCCTGATTTCGGGTCAATATAGGTCTTTGCCGTATCTCCCCCATGTACGAGCATGATTTCAAAGAGATCGACCTCGTCATGCTCGGCTGCCAGCATCAATGGCGTATAGCCTTTGATGGGGCTGCTGTGCTCAGCGTTGACGTCTGCGCCAGCCTTGATTAGCAGAGAGGCTATTCTCCTCATTTCTTCAAGGCTCATGCTCTCGCAAATACGTCGGTACATTAAGTCGATATAACGCTCTCTGGTTTTTTGGAAATGCGAAGACGATTTCATCTGTTCCAGATTTTTCTTCTGGTCCTCGAGACTGAAGCCGAAAGCGCCTTGAGAGTAGCGACGAATTGAATCAAGAGCCTCGGGGGTGGTTGGGATATTAAGTTGCTCGTTCTTGCTCAATTCTGGGTTTTTAAGGATGCCAATCAGCTTCAAGCAAACATTCAGTGGGGTTTGCTCATCAGTTCTACCTCGGCCATTAGGATCTGCCCCCATGGAGAGGGTTTTGTCTACAATTTCCAATTGACCTGTTTGTACCGCCGAAATTATCGGTAGCAAGCGCTTCTTTTGAGTTCGCGTGTTTATGGTTGCTACATTGTCCACTCCCCCTTTAGTGAGACAGCCCTAAACTAGAGTTTTCCACTTTCTGGCGATACACCGCTGGCGGTATGTCACCCAGGCTTTCATGCGGCCGCTCGTCGTTGTAATCCAGCATCCA
>Ga0115549_1002328_pt1 | contig 10837 bp, 8 predicted proteins | sample COGITO_mtgs_1004_2_FD_87176 | JGI IMG/M metagenome (GOLD analysis project Ga0115549, IMG submission 87176) | Pelagic marine microbial communities from North Sea - COGITO_mtgs_100430 | ecosystem: Environmental > Aquatic > Marine > Epipelagic | place: Germany:Helgoland, sampling site Kabeltonne...
CGCTCATTGCTAACCGCGATTCAACCGATATAACAAGCCGTTATGCAGGGCTTGCAACCTTACCGGACGATCAAATGGCCAAGGTCTTAGCCTTACTTGCCTCCGATCCGCTGAAGCACCGTGCGCACCACATTTTTTCTGAGCAAGCGCGGGTTGTCCAGGCCGCACTCGCCCTCGAAAAAGAGGACATGGGTGCCCTGGGTCGTTTAATGAATGAAAGCCATCAATCGTTATCCGTCGAATACGACGTGAGCTGCCCTGAACTGGATCTAATCACCCAGTTAAGCCGAGACTCGGGTCTGGCGTTGGGCGCCCGGATGACTGGCGCGGGTTTTGGCGGCTGCGCCATCAGCCTTGTACCCGTTGAGCACCTTGAAGGGCACCAAGCCTGGGTTACGAGGGCGTACCGGCAGCAAACGGGTATAGAACCCATACTGCTGGCCTCAGAGGTGGCCGAAGGTGCGAACATCATCGCACTTTGATCGGTAAGGCCGATCAAAGCTGTGAGATGCTATTTTGTCAGGCCTGGCTGGGCAGCGCTAAACCGAGCGCCGCGCTCAAATCCTGTAAGGCTTGGGCCTCATTTAACACCTTGATCGTCGTCATACCGAGCGCTTTCGCGGGCTTTAAGTTAATCCCAAGGTCATCAATGAATAGCGCTTGCGTTGGGTCAATCGACAGGGCTCGACAGGCCATTAGGTAGATCTCAGGATTGGGCTTACGAATGCCCACCAAGCTTGACTCGATTACCGTATCGAACAGGGCCATGACCTCAGCGACGGCTCGGGCCTTAGACTCGGAGCGCGCCATCCCAGCGCCTTGACCGCTTTTAACATTATTGGTGATACAGCCGACCGCATGGGTTTGCTTGATCTGTTTAAGGGCCTGCACCATCCGCGGCCGAATATCACCAGACAGCAAGGCCAGTACGGATTGACCGCGGATTAAATGTCCGCGTGCTTCTGATTCTGCTGCAAAAGCCGCATCAAAGGCCTGGACGGACATCTGATTGCTCTCAAATTGCGCCCAAGCATTGGTATCAGGATTGGTCGCATTGATTGATCGAATAAAGTCGACTGGCAAGCCATTGGCTTGCTCATACTGAGTGAATGCCTCAAACGGGCTTGACGTTAAAACGCCCCCAAAATCCCATAGAACTGCTTTAATCAAAACCGTCTCCCTGATCGCTTTATTGTAAGCGAACCTCGGATGAGGCTCGCGTCGATGAACATTTAGCCGACATTCATTTCAAAGGTTGCGGAATCGGGCCGCGCGAGTCCCCGTTGCGAGCGCTCAATGGCGTCCAGCATGGTTTTGATCTCATCGGACTCACCGATCTCTTTCCGCACTTCAGCAACCGCTTCTTCCAAACGAAGATCACGCGTAAACAGGATTCTGAAGGCCTTTCGGATTTCTTTTATCTTCTGCGCCGAAAACCCGGCGCGTTCTAGCCCAACTTTGTTCACAACCCGCATATGGGCAGGAAAGCCCTCGGCAATGGTGTAAGGCAAGACGTCTTGCACCACACGCGCCATCCCGGCAACCATCGCGACCGGACCAATTTGACAAAATTGGTGCACCGCGGCCAAACCGCCAATATTGGCATGATCACCTACGACGACATGACCCGCTAGGGTCGCGCTATGACTCATCACGACATGGTTGCCGACCTGGCAATTATGCGCGACATGCGCCTGAGCAAGCAGGGCGCAATCATTGCCAATTGCTGTCACGCTACCCACTTCGGTGCCGCTGTGTACCGAAACAAATTCACGTAGGGTATTTCGATCGCCGATTCGGGTGTAGGACACAGATCCTTTACTGTGTTTTTGATCCTGAGAATCTATGCCCAGGGTCACAAAGGGATAAACCATGCAATCCTCCCCAATGCTCGTATGCCCATCAACCACCACGTGACTCTTGAGACAAGTGCGGGCGCCAATTTCAACATGCGCTCCAATCGTGCAAAACGGGCCTATTACGCAATCTGATCCGATTTTGGCGTCGGGATGCACCACGGACAGCGGGCTAATCTCGGTCATATTCTATTTCCATAATGATGATTGGCGGGGACTAACACACGTTTAACTAGCGCAAATTTCCAGATTCTCCCCAATATGTCAAAGTTTTATTCTCTAACCGCGATGCTATACTGCGCCCCTCATTGATAAGCGCTCAGATATTCGAGCCATACCGGGACCGCCTATGCTTGATGTCAGTCATCTTACTCAATTCAACAAAGAAGACCTGCTTGAATGCGGTCATGGCAATATGTTTGGCCCTGGCGGCGCCCATCTTCCGATTGATGAGATGCTGATGGTTGACCGCATCACATCGATTACGAAAGAGGGTGGTAAGGCGGGTAAAGGTCAGATTATCGCTGAACTCGATATCAATCCTGATCTTTGGTTTTTTAACTGCCATTTTGTGAATGACCCGGTTATGCCGGGTTGCCTTGGCCTTGATGCCCTGTGGCAACTGTTAGGGTTCTTCTTAGCGTGGAAAGGCAACCCTGGATTAGGACGAGCCTTAGGGTGCGGCAAGGTCGCGTTTAGAGGCCAGGTATTACCCACCAATAAACTGGTTCGTTATGAAATTGACGTAACTCGAATTCGAGAAGGCAAAACCGTTTTGGGTATCGCGGATTGCACTGTTTTGGTTGATGACAAACCGATCTATACCGCCGAAAGCATCAAAGTTGGGTTGTTTACATCGTTGGATGATTTTAAGTAAGCATGCGGCATCAAGCGAGACAGGTGGTCGACCACCCCAAGTCGTCGACGAGAACTTATAGGAGCGAAGCGTTATGAAAAGAGCTGTGATCACAGGAATGGGCATTGTCTCACCACTCGGTAACTCCGTTCCAGAAACGCTCGTCGCACTTCAAGCCACCCGGTCTGGCATCCAATACCAACCGCTGTATGAAGAAATGGGCCTTCGGTCTCACATCGCGGGTAGCATCGAAATCGATCAAGAGGCGTTAATCGATCGTAAACTTCGGCGTTTCATGGGCGATGCCGCCGCGTTTTCCTATATAGCGCTCAAAGAAGCCCTGGTAGATTCTGGTCTTGAGCCCGATGACATCTCCAACGAGCGAACCGGTATTGTCGCCGGCTCTGGCGGCGCCAGCTCTTCGAATTTGATTGAATCAGCCGATATTCTGAGAGAAAAAGGGCTTAAACGAGTCGGACCTTATCGGGTCACCCGCACCATGAGTTCAACGGTCAGCGCCTGCCTGGCGACTGCTTTTTCAATCAAGGGCATCAATTATTCAATCACGAGTGCCTGCTCGACCAGCGCGCACTGCATTGGTCATGCCCTCGAGCAAATTCAACTCGGTAAACAGGATATCGTTTTCGCTGGCGGCGGAGAGGAAGAACACTGGTCAATGAGTGCCTTATTCGATGCAATGGGGGCTCTGTCGACCAAGCGAAACCAAGCCCCTGAAACAGCCTCCCGAGCCTTCGATGCTGACCGGGATGGCTTTGTGATCGCGGGCGGCGCGGGCTTTGTCATTGTCGAAGAGCTTGAGCATGCCAAAGCGCGTGGCGCCAAAATTTATGCTGAAGTGAAAGGCTATGCCGCCACCTCCGATGGTTTTGATATGGTTGCACCATCGGGTCAAGGCGGTGAGCGCGCAATGCGGATCGCAATGAACGGGATCGATGAACCGATTGATTACATTAACGCCCATGGCACCAGCACACCCGCTGGAGATCCTTCTGAAATTGCCGCAGTGCAGCGCCTATTTGGCGAATCAATGCCCAAAATCAGCTCAACAAAATCCCTGAGCGGGCATTCTCTTGGCGCCGCCGGCGCACACGAAGCAATCTACTCACTGCTGATGCTAGAGCACGACTTTATTTGCGCTTCAGCCAATATCACAACCCTTGACCCAGACCTTGCCTTCGCGCCGATCGTGACCGAGCGGATTGATCAGGCTGGGCTCACCACCGTAATGTCTAACAGCTTTGGCTTTGGCGGCACCAATGCCTCATTGGTTTTCCAAAAACTTCACTCCAGTTAACGCACTTTAATTTACGGAAAGGGTCCTCATGTCCAAGCCTTTGATTGTTGTTGTTGAGGACGAAACCGATATTCAAGACATCATTACCTATAACCTCAAACGGGAAGGCTATGAGGTTTTAACAGCCAGCCGGGGCGATCAAGGCTTATCCTTAATTCAGGCCAAAAACCCAGATCTGGTCATTCTCGATATCATGCTACCCGGTATTGATGGCCTCACGATTTGTCAGCAGCTGCGAGCTGCGGCGAAAACCAAAGCGTTACCCATTATTATTTTGTCTGCGAAAGAAGAAGAATCAGATGTCGTGATTGGTTTAGGGCTCGGCGCGGACGACTATATGCCAAAGCCTTTTAGTCCACGGGAACTCCTTGCCCGTGTGAAAGCCCTTCTAAGGCGTGCGACTGCCCAAGAATCTCAAGGGCAAGGGCAAGATCAAATCCGTCACGGCGATCTGATCATTGATATTGACCGGCATCAGGCCAGCCTACAGGGCGTCGCCCTAAAACTCACGGCAACCGAATTCAAGCTGCTCATGGTCCTCGCGAGCCAACCAGGTCGGGCTTTTTCAAGAGAACAATTATTAAATCGCGTTGTGGGGGATGCCGTTGTCGTTGTCGATCGCAACATCGATGTCCATATTCGCTCGGTTCGAAAGAAATTAGGCGTACAAACGGGCCTGATCGAAACCGTGCGAGGGGTAGGGTACCGGTTTGCCGACCGAAGCTGATCCTAAGATTTATCAATCGAAGCTGCTTTGGCAGGTCTGGGGATTACTGTGCGCACTGGTCCTCATTTCTGCGCTCAGTATCGGTTATTTTGCTGCTCAGCAGGTCGCATCGGATGCTCGAGCTGCAATTGAAGAATCTCTAGCCCATCAAGTCCAGCTCCTCAAGCAATTCTATAACCCCCTGATCCTTCAAGAGGCTGCGCTGCCGGTGATTCAGTCTGAGCAACGCATAACGATTCTGGGCCCCGATGGCACGGTGCTCAGTGACAATCGTGAGGATGCGAGGTTGATGGAAAATCACTTGAAGCGCCCCGAGATTATTGCGGCCAGTGCGCCAACCACCTCCGCGATCGGGCTTGGGATTGCCCAGCGTTACAGCACAACCCTGGAACAAGACATGCTGTATGTCGCCTTAGCATTGGGGTCTCCGGACGCGCCGACTGGCTATGTCCGAGTCAGTACGCCGCTGACCAGTATCGAGCAAAAGGTTAATGCAATGCGCTTGCAGGTAAATCTCCTTACGGGGGCTTTTACCTTTATCGCGATTCTCATTGGCTTATATTTTGCGCGCAGAATCGTGCTGCCGGTGCTCCGCATGACCCAAGCCTCGGCGCTGATGGCCAGCGGGGAGTTTAGTCTTAGACTTGACGAGGGGCATGCCAACGAGCTTGGCAGTCTTGCGCGGGCGCTGAATAAACTCGCGGCGGGTACCCAAGCTAAAATAGAGGAAGTCGCGGCTCGTCAAAACGAACTGACCGTGGTCTTACAAGGCATGACAGAAGGCATCATTGCGCTCAACGCTGACCAGGCCGTCATCCAGATGAATCGGTCGGCTGCGACTATTTTGAATCTTGAACAATCGAGTGTCCTCAACAAACCGTTTCAAAGCCTCTCAATTGCCCGAGATCTCGGAGAGATCGTGACGGCAGGCTTTACAGCGACCGGCCCCCAATTCCAGACGATGACCCTCGGTGGGCGCCGAATCGAGGTTTCAGGGTTGCGCTTAGGTGACGCGTCAGTCGAAGGGATGATCTTGGTACTGCGGGACACCACGGAACTGCAGCGGTTAGAACGGGTACGAACCGACTTCGTTGCCAATGCCTCGCATGAACTTAAAACGCCGATTTCGGCACTGCGCGGATTTGTTGACACGGTAATCGATGATACTGAGATGCCGACAGAGACCCGCAGATCTTTTTTAGTCCGAAGCCAGCAACAGATTCATCGACTGGCCTCAATCGTCCAAGACTTATTGCAGTTGTCTCGATTGGACACAGGCTACAGCCCTGACTCGGATAAAACGCTGGTTCTGAGCGACGTCGTGCAGCAAGTTTATCTTACAAAAATAACCGATGCTGAAATCAAGCAAGTCCAACTGATTTACGAGACGAGCCCCGATTGCCAACAGCACCGCATTCAGGGGCGCGCGGATGACCTTGCGCTCATGCTCTCAAACCTAATCGATAATGCTATTAAATATAGCGATCATGGCGGCACGGTCTCCTTGACGCTCGCGATGAATGGGGAAGGATTGATCCGGTTCAATGTAACGGATCAAGGTGTTGGCATACCAGCAGAAGAACACGACAAAATTTTTGAACGTTTTTATCGAGTCGATCCTGCACGCTCTCGTAATAAAGGGGGCACGGGCCTGGGTTTATCGATTGTGAAACACGTTGTCGAACGCTACCAGGGTCGTATTAAGCTCGTATCCAGACCGGGGCAGGGCGCGAGCTTTTCAGTGACGTTCCCAACCCTGCAACCCGACCCAACCCGTTAGAACGCTCTGGGTAGACATAACCTAATTAGAGGGTCGTCCCTCGCCACCCTTTACCCATCGCATTTGATCCTGTATCTTCGCTGGCCTGACCGTTCACTCAATTATGGATCTTTCATCGACACTTTCGTTGAACGATCGGATTGCCAACATGTCCACTGCGCAACCGCCCCAAGAAGGCGAAGCAAGCACAACCGCGCCACCCGAAATCCAACTTAAAATCTGGGAACTGGCTTGGCCTTCCATCCTTGGAAACCTGTTGTTTTCCATTATCGGCATTATCAGCATCAAAATCGTTGGCAGCCTCGGCTCTGAAGCGGTCGCCGCAGTCACCACAGGCCATCGGTTATTTTTTGCCATCCAAGCCATTTTAATGGCCATATCCGCCGGGACGACGGCTATGGTAGCGCGGGCTTGGGGCGCTAAAAACTATGCCGAGGCTGCCCGGGTCACCAGCGCCTCGCTTTGGGTTGGCAATGGCGTGGCTTTAACACTGACAGTCCCCTGTATTGTGTTCGCCTATGATATCGCGAGCGTTTTCGGCCTGAATGAGACAACAACTCGTCTCGCCGCTGAGTTCATCCAAATCTTGGCCATCTTCAACGTTAGCTTTGCCATTAACATGATATTGGGTGCGGCCCTTCGCGCATCCGGCGATGCTAAAACCCCTTTGTGGATTGGCGTGCTGATGAATATCGTCAACGTTTTCTTGGTGTATGCGCTCGTATTCGGTCATTTTGGCTTGCCGAAAATGGGCACGAGCGGGGCGGCACTTGCCAGCGGGTTATCCTTTACCGTTGCCGCCGTCGTCCTGCTGCTTGCGCTCTACGGTAAGCAACTCAGGATCCAGGCGGGCGGCGTCGGCTCGATCACCCTTGCCCGCGTGAAGCAGCTCTATCAAATCGGCTACCCGGCGGCGGTTGAGCAGTTTATCTTCCAGTTGGGCTTTATTGGATTCCTATGGCTCGTGGCTTACTACGGCACAGCCCCTTACGCAGCCTACGGCATCGGCGTGCAGATTCTAAGTCTGTCCTTTGTTGTTGGCTTTGGTTTTTCCATCGCTGGCGCGACGCTGGTTGGACAGTACCTCGGCGCGCAACAGCCCGAGGCAGCAGCCAAACAGGGTTGGCGCGCAACCCGGTTGGCCATCATTAGCATGATGTCGTTATCGATGGTGATCATGTTTTTTGCTCGGGAAATCTCGAGTTATTTGATTGATGATGCCGAGGTGATTCATTACACCGTGATCTTCATCTACATTCTTGGATTCGCCCAGCCCTTGATGGGCATCGAATTTACACTGAGCGGCTGTTTAAGAGGCGCAGGCGATACCCGCTATCCCTTACTCGCCACCATGGTTGGCCTGATTGGTGTTCGCGTTGGCTTAGCAGCGCTGTTCACCTATTTAGGATTGTCCGTGACTTGGATCTTTGCGGCACTCTTAGGGGACTATCTCATCAAAGCCCTGATGCTCTCCCATCGTTTTCGGTCGGGTCGTTGGAAGAACAAGATGAAGCGATATGGGTTTGACACAACGCCTTGAATTGCGGTTCCGAGCATCGTCCTCGATTGCGCTTTTACTGTATATAAATACAGCTTAAGATGACGTGATGCAGCCGTTTTCGACCGATCCCAAACTTAATCCATTTTATTATCTAGACTACTTAGACTACCTGCTCGCGTTTGTTTCAAAGCGATACGAGCAGGTGTTAAAGGACGCTGAGCGGGAACGCCTTCAGGTATTTCAAGCCTTGCCCAAACCAGCGCGCGCATTGTACACGCGTCTTTTACAACGCAAGGGGGCTTACTTTCGGGTTGATAAGCTGAACTACCCCGAGATACCAGCGGTTGTTGCGGCCGTTAAAAAATTGATCGCCGCAGGATTTTTACAGCCCATCGGCGGCGTCCGTCAGGACCTGTGCCTCAGCTTGCGGACGGTCAAAGAACTCAAACAGCTCTCTGTTTTGACCCCCTTAGGGCTTAGCAATGCTTCACGCGTTCAAATCGAGCAGCGTATAGCGGAAACGGGCGTCGAATTACCCGATCTTGAAATCGTGTGTGTGCGCGAGCAAACGCTTATGGCACTGTGCCAACATCTGTTCTTTGGGAATGAATATCAAGATCTGAGCGAGTTTGTTTTGAGCGATTTGGGTCTCCAGCAGTTTGAGCCGGTTGATTTAAGCCTAAGCCCTGCGTTTACGGCTCGGGATGATCTAGACCTGCTGCGTCTCATTGGGATGTTTCGACAATGGGCTAAAACCTTGGAACGAGACAGTCTAAACCTCAAACGAGTCCCGGATTCGGCCGGCCAAATCCAGTTCATCACGGCGCTGACCAATCTTACCGAGATGGTGCCCGACGCAAGTGAACACCCCCTCGTGATGCGCGCCTTAAACAAGCTTCACTTAAGCTTGGGACGGATTCATGAGCGGAGCGGTCTGGCCAACGAGGCGCTGCGTTGTTATCAAAAATCTGATCTCGCCCTGGCCTTAATGCGGCAAGCGCGCCTGCAGATCAAAACCGCGCCGGACGCCGCACTGTCACTCTGCAAAACCATCCTCAAGACGTCTAATGACCCTGAGGCGCGACACTATGCCGAACGCGTATTGGGCGCCCATCATGAAGGGCTCACTGAGGAGGCGGCCAGCGCGCCCACACCGATTTACGTTGAACACCTCAGCCTCCACCTTGACGCGGTAACGCGGGTAGAGCACCAGGTGATTGCGCATTTTGCTGAGCAGGGGCGGATTGCCGTGCACATTGAGAATCACTTGTACCCGGCACTGTTAGGCTTGTTATTTTGGGAGGTCATCTTCACCCCCATTGCTGGTGCCTTTCACCATCCCTTCCAGCGCGGCCCTGCCGATCTCGACGAGGCTGACTTCGTTCAGCGCCGCGCGGCACCCTTCGCGCAGCGATTTGACAGGCTGTCGACCTTATCGCAGCGGCAACACCAATTAAGGCAATGTTTTAAAGAAAAGTTCGGATTGGCCAACCCGTTTGTGCACTGGTCAGCGATCGAGCTGCCCGGGCTCCTATTTGTGCTAGACCATACCTCCTGGCCCGCCTTAACCGCTATTTTTCATCGTATATTGCAGGGCCCCAAAAAATTTCGCACAGGCTTTCCCGACCTCTTAGTGTTTCATGCAGCACATTACGAACTGATCGAGGTGAAAGGTCCGGGCGACCGTTTACAAACTCACCAAACCGCCTGGCTTCACTTCCTGAGTGCCCAAGGGGTTCAGGTCTCCGTGCTGAATGTCGCCAATACCGATGATCTGGCAAGGGCTCCATGAGCGCGCCAGATGCCTCATCAACAACGCCTAAACCGCCAGCGCCCTTGGGCCTGCAACTGAAGTTCTCGGTCGGCGCCATTGCCGCGTTTACACCAACCGGTGATATCAATGCCCGCATCACCCATCAAACCTCTGCTATGGAGGGCATGCAGACCCATCAAAGAGTGCAGCGGTCACGCGGCCCCGGCTACCAAAAAGAAAAGACGGTGCGGACGCGCCGCGCAATTGGACGACACGAACTCAGCATTAGCGGCCGAGCCGATGGTTATCATCCCGCTGAGCAAGAACAACTTGCCTGGGTCGAAGAGATTAAGACGACCCGCATGCCCATTGAGCGCATCCCTGACTCGGTCCAACAGCAACACCTCAACCAATTGGTTTTGTATGGCCACTTGATCTGTGAAGCCGAAGGATTGTGCGAGATCGAACTCCGCTTGAACTACGTCAACCCCGACAGCGCTGTGGAAACCGTGATTACAAGCGTTCAATCAGCCGAGGCGTTGGCTGAACAGTTTGAAGCCCTCTTAGGACCGGTTGTTGCTTGGTTTCGCGCGCGAGCGGATTGGTTCCAAAGAAGAAATACGGCCCTGCAAGATCTATCCTTTCCGTTTGACGACTTTAGACCGGGCCAACGCCAAATCGCCGAGGCGGCCTATCGCAGCAGCCTCCAGGACGGTCAACTCTTGCTGCAAGCACCCACTGGTCTGGGCAAATCGATGGCCAGTTTATTTCCAACCCTGAAATCGCTGCCCAAGACCCAGGTCGAAAAAATATTTTACTTGTCGGCGAAAACCGCGGGCCAGGCCAGCGCCGAGGACGCCCTCGCGCAAATTCACGCGCAGCAACTGCCCATCCGATCCCTCACCATCACCGCCAAACGAAAAGCCTGCTTTAATCCAGAACAACCCTGTGATCCAAACTACTGCAGCTATGCCAAAGGCTATTTTGATCGGCTGCCCCAGGCGGTAAAGATCATTCGAGATCAACCCGGTCACTGGGACAAGGCGCGC
>Ga0115549_1002335_pt1 | contig 10818 bp, 6 predicted proteins | sample COGITO_mtgs_1004_2_FD_87176 | JGI IMG/M metagenome (GOLD analysis project Ga0115549, IMG submission 87176) | Pelagic marine microbial communities from North Sea - COGITO_mtgs_100430 | ecosystem: Environmental > Aquatic > Marine > Epipelagic | place: Germany:Helgoland, sampling site Kabeltonne...
AATGACTGCGCTCGCACTCTCGGTGTTAAGAGGCATTGTTGAAAATGGCCTCGAAATGGAAAAAGTATACGTTTACTTACCCCAAGTAAACGCCGCTTTCTCGAACATTTTCGCCTCGATCTTACTTCGCTCGTCTATTTCGCGCCAGCGATTAATTCTGGCTTTCATCTTTGGGTGATTCTTTTTGACTTGCTTCATGACCTGGCGGACTTTCATGCTCATGGTCGTGATCAATCGTTACGCCGTAATATTCAAGATTTGCATAGCCTTCGATTGATTTTTGTTGCTGTTGCTGTTGCTCAGCACCCGCCTCGCGAGACGCAGCGTTGACTTGGGCGATCTCAGCAGAGCTCGTAAGATCTTTGCGATTTTTAACGCTGGCAATGGTTTCACGATTATCCAAGAAGCCGTGAATTTCTGTAACGATCTGATTCAGCTGCTCCTCGGCCGAATGGAATTCGAGAATATAACGAGGCTGTTCAAGGTTTTCGGACCCAGATTGTGCGATACAGCTGGTCATAAATCGACTCACTAACAACCATGGCGTCATACTCGAGCGCACCAGCACATTTTCTGAACGCAGGCTATCGTAAATACTGGTCCCAGTGCTAACCCGAGATTCGGTAAATGTGCCTTGGCATTGAAAAAAGACCATCAAGGACTCAAAACACATCTCAGCCCAAAAACCATGGGCTATTTTGCTCATGGTTGCGCCAAAAATCCATATAATCGCTGCAAAAAGACAAGCGCTAAACATTTGCGAAAGTTTATCGATCAAGGCAATACCATCGTCTTGCAGAATACCCATCATTTGTTCAGCGTTTTGGTACAAGCTAGCTATTGCCCAAAATAACGCAAAATGACCTACGATCGTTAATGCTAGCCGAGTATGCAAAAAAATCTTGGAATGTTTAAGCGGTGTATAGACCGGCTGGGTTTCTTGAATCGTCTCGCCAAAAAACTGTCCCTTGTCATCGCTACCCTCCTCACTTAAGCGGGCATCGTATTCACGATAGACCCGATTCGGTACTTCTTTATAGCGCCGGTTTGCCATAACAATATTTTCAAAATTGATAAAAATTTCTTGTGGATGGATCGATTCTTGCCAATTATCGCGTAATTCGGCTACCTCAGTACGAGGATTGACTAATTTCGCTCGCTGCCAGAGCAATACAAACGTGCCTGTTACTGTCAGACATCCCAAAATGACCACAACAAACAAGTATTGACCAACCGGAAGCGTGAGCGGTTGCAATGTCACAACATACTGATTAACTGCATATAATAAAAATGGCAATAAAATTGAAATCGACAACCAGATCGCGATCGTTGGTAAACCGATCGCATCGGGTTCGCGCTGTAAATCTCTGCTTAAGGGACCATTGCCCTTAGTCCAAACCGCGAGAAAATAGAACACCAATCCAAAAGCAAGCCAATCAAGTACCGCAGTCTCGTGCAACGTGGTCAAGCCACTTGCACCAGAAAACCAAGCAAGACTGAAACATAAGACACCGAATAAACATTGAGCCAAAGATTGGCCGGATTGCTGGGCGATATTGCGATAGACATAGGGTAAAAAAATAAGTTTTGGAAATACCGAGTGCGTAAGCCGTGCAAACCAACCAACTGGTTCGGAAATCGATATATTTTTGCGGCCTTGCAACATATGCTCAAGATTTTGCGGGGAATACACCACATTCGGTTCATCGAGATGAGCTTCACTTTTTGCCATGTTCTTAGCCAACGATGTTGGCACGCCACGACCGACAAAAAAACGCGTTACTTGCATAATCCCATAGGAGGCGACAGTCAAACCATGCAGCAGTACGGCCAATCCAAGAATGAAATAGAACCAACCACTAACATGCTCGCCACTTTCTGCGAAAGAGCGTACCAAGAACATGCTGTAGACGCCGATTAGCACTAAAGCGCAGCCGCGTATCGCACGAATGGTGCCTTCGATACGAAACGGGTTGCGAATACCAAGATTAGTCGAGCCGTATTCATAGGCCATAGTACTGTCCTTGTAAGGCTGTGAATTGGTTATCGGATATTAAGTCCAACTCGTTGCGCCAAGGCCAAGAACTTTGGAAAAGATGTCGCCACATGGGCGACATCGCGAACCAATACATTTGCACTTGAGCGTAGCCCGGTTAAAGCAAAGGCCATTGCAATCCGATGATCACCAAAGGTTTCAATTTCACCGCCATTAAAAATAGCCCCTGAACTATAGCCACCTTTGCCTTGGATAATAATGCCATCTGGCTGGGCTTGGGCATCAATTCCCAACGTTTGCAAACCGCTTGCCATCGCGGCGATACGATCGCTTTCTTTGACTCTGAGCTCGGCTGCACCAGTTAATTTGGTGATGCCTTGAGCGCAGGCCGCAGCGATAAAAAGCGCTGGAAACTCGTCTATAGCCAATGGTACTAGGGCTTCAGGAATCGCAATCCCTTGTAGCTCGCTTGCCCGCACTTCAAGATCGGCCACTGGCTCGCCACCGATCATTCGTTGGTTGGATAGCGTGATATCTGCGCCCATGAGGCGTAAAATATCAAGCACTCCGGTGCGAGTAGGATTCACACCTATGTTTGGAAGCTTCAAGTTGCCTTGGGGCGCAATACAACCAGCCACTAAAAAAAAGGCGGCTGAGGAAATATCTGCAGGCACTTCAATATTGCTTGCTTGTAATTGTTGTTGGCCCGCAACACGAATGCTGCCTTTATCGCAGTTTATCTGCACACCAAAGGCTTGTAGCATACGCTCGGTGTGATCTCGGGCTGGACCGATTTCAGTAATACAAGTCGTACCGTGACTATAAAGGCCGGCGAGTAACAATGCTGATTTAACCTGGGCACTCACTATGGGCATAGTATAGTTAATAGCCTGCAAGGGCTGCGGACTTGGCTCAATCTCTACTGGTGGCGTACCAGCTGCACTAATGTGTATTTGCGCGCCCATCTGGGTCAATGGCTTGGCGACTCGAGCCATGGGACGTCGCATGATTGTTGCATCCCCAACGAGGCGTACCTTAAAGTGTTGGCCAACCAAAATACCAGGCAGCAACCGAATGGTGGTACCAGAATTACCGACGTAAAGATCGCCTTTGGGCGCTTTCAGACCCTGCATTCCAACACCGTGCACGACTACTTCGCCAGCACTTGGACCTTCGATAACTACGCCCATATCTCGAAATGATTGCAGCGTAGCGAGGGCATCTTCGCCTTCAAGAAAGCCAGTGATTCGAGTCGTTCCCTGGGCAATAGCGCCAAACATAATCGCTCGGTGCGAAATAGACTTATCACCAGGAATTTGGATTTCACCGACGCACTGTCCACCCGGCTGTACCAAAAAATGACACGGTTGGTTCATCGGGCCGTACTCCTGTAACTGTTTAAACGAGGTAAAACTACGCTGCTCAAGCACCGCCTGAAAATATTGCCTCGCGACCTGTGAGCGCGTAAGAATGCCAAGCATTGTTTCGTGATCCTGGGCTACTAATGCAGTTCGAAGGGTAGTCAAGCCAGCTGAAAACTCATCAAGTGCGGCAAGAATATTTGTTTTATTTGAGAAAAAGATGTCTCGCCACATGATCGGGTCGCTCGCTGCAATGCGAGTGAAGTCTCGAAAACCACTTGCCGCAAAACGAAATATATCGTGTTGGGCAGGGTCACCTGCAAGACTATCGACCAGAGAATAGGCAAGTAAATGCGGTAGATGGGAGGTCAAGGCGAAAGTCCGGTCGTGCGCGGCAGCACTCATCCATAAAGTGTTGGCGCCAAGCGATTGCCAGAGCGCTTCAACCTCTTGAACACTTGCTTCGATTCCAGCGGGTTCGGACCTATGCACCAATACAACTTGTTGATGCTCGTACAAGTGTGCATTGGCTGCAAGCACCCCGGCGCGCTCTGAGCCAACGATCGGATGACCAGGCACATAGTGAAGTCTGGGAATCCATTGCTCGGCCCAATCGATAATTTGTTCTTTAACACTTGCAAGATCAGTGATGATAACCGCTGAATCAAGGAGTGCTGTATGCAAGGCGATTGTTTTAAAAATTGATTCTATTGCGGCAACTGGTGTTGCTATCACCACAAGATCAGCATCAGCAAGCGCTGATGCCAACTCTACAAACCCTTGATCGATAAGTTCGAGCTGCAACGCCATAGCGATATCTTCAGCTTTGAGTGTACAGCCAACGACTTGTTCGGCACATCGGCGAGCACGTACTGCAGCGGCGAAGGAGCCGCCCATCAACCCAAGCCCGACAACAACACAACGTTTGAAACGTCTATTGGTCACTCAACACATCCATTACTTCCCGAAATCCATCGATAAAGATTTGGTTTTCTCGCTCGGTACCGACCGAGACTCGTAAAGCGTTTGGTAAATCGTAATTTGCCAATGGTCGCACGATCACGCCTCGCTGTAGTAATGAATGATAAATACTGCGGGCATCTCGCTCACCCACAAAGAAGGTGATGAAATTCACTTTACTCGGCAAAAACGCGATATCAAGCTGCTTAAACCCCTCAGCAAGCTGGGCTAAACCCTGATGGTTGGTTGCGACTAGGCTCTCTAAATGACTTAAATCCCGTAGCGCTGCAACCGCTGCGACCTGGCCTAGCAGGTTGACATTAAAGGGGGGTCGAACTCGATTGAGTCGATCGGCAACCAATGGATGGCTCAAGCCAAAACCAACTCGCAGCGCTGCTAGGCCATACACTTTCGAAAAGGTGCGAGTGACCACTAAATTCGGAAACTCTTCAAGCAGCTGCACGGAGTTAGGCCAACCACCAACGGCCTGGTCAAGATGCTCCATGTATTCGCCGTAAGCTTCATCAAGCACCACTATCACATGCTCAGGAACACTGCTTAAAAATTGACGTAGCTCTGTTTCGTTGCACCAAGTTGAGGTGGGATTGTTTGGATTAGCGATAAACACAACTTTGGTATTTTGTTGTACGGCTTGCGCCATGCGTAACAGATCATGACCGAAATTGAGTGCAGGCACTTTAATGATCTCACCACCAATTTGCTGAGTAGCAAGTTCATATATTGCAAAAGCATGTTGGGATACCACCACGGATTCGCCTGGATTGACAAATGCACGCACTACAAATTCAAGTATATCGCTCGAGCCGTTACCAAGGGTAATTTGCTCGCTTTGAACGAAGAATCGTTGGGAAATAGCTTGACGCAAATCAAAACCAGCCCCATCGGGATAGCGATGCAGCTGATCAAGGGCGCGAGTAATCGCGTCTTTGACTTGCGTTGATGGGCCATGGGGATTTTCATTACTCGCAAGCTTGTACACTTCGTCGATACCAAGTTCACGCTTAAGCTCTTTTTCCGGTTTGCCCGGTGTATAGGGATGAAGTTGAGCAACGGACTTAGCTGTTATTATATTGACGGTTTTTTCGAAAGATTTCACAAATACTGATCCTTAGGGTTATAGATCTTCAGAAAAGTACTCTGATTTGAAAGAGTGGAATACTTACGTTTCAGTTCCCTTTGTGCAAGTTTACTTTTCTGACAAGGTATAGAAAGCATTAAAATCAGACGACTCCAAGTACTGATTTTGGATAGGATCCGAGCCGACGCACCTGCATACTTTGAGCCTCGATTGCACTCAGTGCAGCTTGGACGTTTTGATCTTGCTGATGTCCTTCAAAATCAATAAAAAACACATAACTCCATTTGGTGACGTTTGAAGGCCTTGTTTCAAGTCGAGTCATGGAGATACCGTGCTCCATAAGTGGTTCTAATAATTTATACAGTGCGCCTGGGCGATCTTTAGTAGCGACAATAACTGACGTTTTATCTTCACCGGTGGGCTCGAGTTGTTGTCGACCAATAATCAAAAACCTGGTGGTATTATCGGGATTGTCTTCAATATTGTTGGCGATATAGTCAAGCTCGTACCGCGTTGCTGCAATATCACCAGCTATAGCGGCTGAATGCCATTCGCCTTTGACTCGTCTAGCCGCTTCGCCGTTCGAACTCACTGCAATTCGCTCAATACGAGGATAATGGGCATCAAGCCATTGTCGACACTGAGCAAGAGTCTGCTCATGGCCATAGACACGAGATATATTTCCCACTTGGGTGGTAGCGCTCTTTAGAAAGTGGTGATGAATACGCAACTCAACTTCGCCACAAATCGTAAGTTTTGAGCGAGTAAAACAATCTAGGGTATGGTTAACCATGCCCTCAGATGAGTTTTCAACTGGAACTACACCATAATGGGCCGCACCGGCTTCAACTTCTCGAAACACCTCAGAAATAGTAGCAAGGGCGACACCTTCGACAGCCTGACCGAAGTGCTTCATCGCTGCCGCTTCTGTAAATGTTCCTTGGGGGCCAAGATAGCCCACTCGCAGTGGCTGCTCGAGAGACAGGCATAGCGACATAATTTCTCTAAATAGCCGTGTCATTCCCTCGGGATTTACGGGTCCGAGTTCACGTTTGAGAACCTCACGCAGAACTTGTGCTTCTCGTTCTGGTCTATAGAACAAAGTAGCATCGAGTTCATTTGACGCATCTAAAGACGCCATTTTGACTCGAGCAACTGCTTCAGCACAGCGGGATCGACGCACAATAAGTGCTTGTATTTCAGCGTCGACCTGATCAATTTCAGCCCGCAGCTCCGGCAAAGTCGGCTCGGTTTCGCTCACTTTACAGCTCCTTCTCGTGAAGACTTCTGATGATATACGTCATTGCATTTAATCAGGCGTTACGCTTTATGCTCAAATTCTTGCATAAAGGCAATTAAGGCATCAACTGACTCTGGCGCAACGGCATTATAAAGACTAGCTCGCATACCGCCAATTGATTTATGGCCTTTTAATCCTACCAAGTCTCGAGCTAACGCTTGCTCAAGGAATCGCTCATTTAAGTTGGGGTCAATAAGTGTAAAAGGAACATTCATCCATGAACGAGCAGATATCGCCACCGAATTATTATACAAGCTACTTGCGTCAATACATTTGTATAGGTTTTGAGCCTTGCGCTGATTAATCTGCGCCATAGCCGTCAAACCACCCTGAGTGAGCAGCCATTTAAAGACCAAGCCAGCCAAATAAATACTGAACGTAGGCGGCGTGTTATACATAGAGTCTTTTGCTGCTTGAATAGCATAACTAAACATATTCGGCAGTTTAGAGTCGCAACGCTTGAGTAGCTCACGTTTAACCAACACCAAGGTTAAGCCTGCTGGACCGATGTTCTTCTGCGCACCAGCATAGATTAAACCATACTTATTGACATCGATAGGTCGGGACAATAGTGTCGAAGACATATCACCAATTAACGGCAAATCAGCCGGCAGATCCGGTAGCTCGTGGAATTCCACACCGTCGATGGTTTCATTCGTAGCAATGTGTACATAAGCGAGCTCTTGCTCCATAGTCCAAGTATCAAAAGCTGGAATATGAGTAAAGCCGTCTGTTTTGGTACTAGCGATAATATGTGTTGAGGCCAGTTTAGCGGCTTCTCGCTCGGCAAGATTGGACCAGTACCCCGTCACCACATAGCCGCCGGGTTTGCGAGCTGCGAGATTGATCGGCACATGTACAAATTGCGTTTGAGCGCCACCTTGCAAGAAAAGCACCTCAAATTGCTCATCTAGACCGAGTAGCTCTCGCAAATCGGCCTTGGCCTGCTCAATAACGTTATCAAAAACTGGGCCTCGATGAGATACTTCAAGAATAGTACTGCCAATACCATGATAATCCGGCAGATCAGCCTTGGCTTGCTCCAATACTGCCAAGGGTAAAGCTGCTGGCCCTGCAGAGAAGTTATGCACTCGTCTCATCGCCGTTTAGTCCTCGTTATGCTCATCAACATCTTCGTCGGCTTGGTCCTCGTCGGCTTGGTCCTCATTCGCGACCAAATCGCCTGACGTCGCACCAACAGCATCGACTTCAACACTTGCTTCACCGTTATCGATCAGTTCTTCATCGATAGCGCCATCATCTTCGACCGGTTCCACTCGCACCAAACGCTCATCTTCATTCAATCGAATTAAGGTTACGCCTTGGGCTGAGCGGCCAGTGATCGAAATACTATCAACAGGAATTCGAACCAGCGTACCTTGATCACTGATCAACATAATATCGTCCTGAGCATCAACTTGAATTGCTGAAACCATTTCGCCGTTACGCTCATTGACTACGATGGCCCGCACCCCTTGCCCACCTCGACCTTTTACTGAAAACTCACTGACATCTGTGCGTTTACCATAGCCGTTGGAACAAGCGAACAACAACAATTTGTTCGGGTCAGGAATAATTAACGAGATCACAGCTTCACCTTCAGCAAGCCGCATACCGCGTACACCTCTAGCGATTCGCCCCATAGAGCGCACCTTGCTTTCTTCAAAATAGGCACACTTACCGCCAGAAGCAAACAACATGATTTGCTGCTCACCGTTGGTTACATCCACGCCGACCAGCCAATCATCTTCCGCAAGATCAAGAGCAATAAGCCCCTGGCTACGTGGTCGTTCAAACTGCTCTAAAGGTACTTTTTTGACTGTGCCCTTGGCAGTTGCCATAAAGACATAGTGATCTGCCGGAAATTCTCGAATAGGCAGCAAGCTGGTCACTCGCTCATCTGGGGCAATAGAGATCATATTGACCAGGGGTTTACCACGGGCGGCTCGGCCTCCTTGTGGTAGCTGATACACCTTGAGCCAAAAGCACTTTCCGTTGCTGGTAAACAGCAAAATCGTATCGAGCATATTCGCGACCACCAAATGCTTGATTTGGTCATCTTCTTTACAAGCAGCCGCCGCTTTGCCACGACCACCACGCCGCTGAGATCGATAGACATCCAATGGCTGAGCCTTGGCGTAACCCTCTTCTGAGATCGTCACGACCATCAGTTCATCATCGATAAGATCTTCAATTCCCAGATCGTGTTGCGATGCGAGAATCTCCGTACGGCGATTGTCACCAAATTGATCGCGCACAGCGATGAGCTCTTCACGAATCACTTCTACGAGTCGCTCTGGATTAGCCAAAATAATCCCAAGCTCAGCCATTTCTTGGAGCCGCTCGCCATACTCGGTTAATAATTTACTGTGTTCCATGCCCGTGAGCTTTTGTAGCCGTAGATCGAGAATAGCCTGTGCTTGCTTGCTCGAAAGATAGTAATGACCATCATTGAAGCCTCGATCTTTAGGCAGATCGTCTGGTCGGCAAACATCTTGCTCGCCACCTGCACGAGCAATCATATCGAGCACGTCGCCAGGATGCCATCCTTTGGCCATAAGTTGATCTTTCGCGGCACTCGTTGAATCACAGGCCTTAATCAACGCAATCACGGGGTCGATATTCGCTAAAGCGATAGCTAAGCCTTCGAGAATATGGCCTCGCTCGCGAGCTTTTCGTAGCAAATAAACAGTGCGACGGGTAACGACACGGCGGCGATGCTTCAAAAATTCAGCAAGTACAGTTTTGAGGTTGACAAGCTGTGGTCGGCCATCAACCAAGGCAACCATATTGACACCAAATGGTGTCTCAAGCTGCGTCTGCGCATAAAGATTGTTGGTCAGCACTTCAGCGTTATCGCCTTTTTTGACTTCAACCACGATGCGAATACCGTCTTTGTCCGATTCATCACGTAGCTCTGCAATGCCCTCGATTTTTTTCTCTTTAACGAGCTCGGCAATGCGCTCAACCAATTTCGCCTTGTTAACTTGGTAGGGAATCTGCGTAAAGACAATCGATTCACGCCCTGAACGCTCGACGGTTTCGTTGTGACAACGCGCGCGCATCAACACTCGACCTCGGCCAGTACGATATGCTTGCACTATCCCTGCCCGACCATTGATGAACGCGGCAGTTGGAAAGTCAGGGCCATGAATGTATTCAAGTAGATCATCAATGGTCAACTCAGAGTCATCCAGCAGTGCGATAGCACCATTGGTCACTTCAGTAAGATTATGCGGTGGAATATTGGTCGCCATCCCAACAGCAATACCCGATGCGCCATTGACGAGTAAATTCGGCACCCGAGTCGGCATCACCGACGGCATAGTCTCGGTCCCATCATAGTTTGGCACGAAATCTACAGTGTCTTTATCAAGGTCTGCGAGTAATTCATGGGCTATTTTTGACATCCGCACTTCGGTATACCGCATGGCGGCTGCGTTATCGCCATCGATTGAGCCAAAGTTTCCCTGACCATCAACGAGTAGATAGCGCATCGAAAATGGCTGCGCCATACGCACAATCGTATCGTAAACAGCCGTATCACCGTGGGGATGATACTTACCGATGACGTCACCAACGACCCTGGCCGATTTTTTGTATGGCTTATTCCAGTCGTTTCCTAAATCGCGCATTGCGTAGAGTACTCGACGATGCACAGGCTTCAAACCATCGCGAATATCAGGCAAAGCTCGGCCAACAATAACGCTCATGGCGTAGTCGAGATAACTTTGCTTGATTTCTTTTTCAATATTGATAGTAGTGATGTCGTGCGTTTCAACCATAAAATAAGCCCTGTTAACGCTGAATCCGAGTGTCCCTGGAATGCGAGTCAACCGCTTCGCAAATCAGCCCCGCGGCGCTGTTACTCAGCCTCGCTATTAAGAGCACAATTCTATCACAATTTTCATATAACGGCGCGGCCGCAGCGCTTTAGAACTTTAAGGGCAAGCACTCATAGCGCTTCAAGTTAGTTTTCTGACAAGGGATGGCTAGTCGCTGGCGCGAAATAGGCGAGCGACTCAAGATCGAGGCGAAAATGTTCGAGAAAGCGCAGTTTACTTGGGGTAAGTAAAAGTATACTTTTTCCATTTTGAGGTCA
>Ga0115549_1002350_pt1 | contig 10783 bp, 10 predicted proteins | sample COGITO_mtgs_1004_2_FD_87176 | JGI IMG/M metagenome (GOLD analysis project Ga0115549, IMG submission 87176) | Pelagic marine microbial communities from North Sea - COGITO_mtgs_100430 | ecosystem: Environmental > Aquatic > Marine > Epipelagic | place: Germany:Helgoland, sampling site Kabeltonne...
AGTTCTCATTCGTCTGACAGCACCAGAGCCTGCGAAATTACTTCGAGCGTGAAACGATCAGCCATTGATGACCTCTACGTCGCGTGGGAGATCTGATAGGATTTCGGGTCCGTCGGCGCGTAAAATCACAATGTCCTCAAGGCGGATACCAAAGCGCTCTGGCAGATAGATGCCGGGTTCGATCGAAAACACCATACCTTCTTCAAGGACCGTCTGGGACGATGCGGTGATGTAGGGTGTTTCGTGAATTTCGATACCCATTCCATGGCCCGTGCGGTGCATGAAATATTCGCCGTAGCCTGCATCCGTGATGACACCCCGCGCCGCATCATCAACCACATGCGCCTTCACACCTGGACGGGCGGCAGCCATTGCGGCTTGGACCGCGGCTTCAACAATTGCGTGGACTTCTATGAAGCCTTTGGGCGGCGTTCCCATTACAGCCATGCGGGTTATATCGCTGGAATAACCATCTTTGCCGCCACCGATATCCATCACGACGGCGTCGCCATTTTTCAGAACCGTTTCGCCTGTGTGGTGGTGCGGGAATGCCCCATTGCCACCAGCCCCAATGATTGCGAACAATGGCTTAACGTCTTGGGATGCAAAGCTGTCGCGAACGATATCCGCAACCTGCGTCTCGGTCATGCCCGGTTTCATCGCAAACCATGCGGCCTTCATCGCAGTATCGGCGGATAGGGCGTTGCGTTTCAATTTGACGTATTCATCTGCGTCTTTGCGCATACGCAGCGCACCGACAGTGGTTGCGGTGAATTGACGTTTGGCATCCGGCAAGGCGTCTTGCACTAATCCCGCAAAATCTGCGCGCATGGTTTCGTCCAACACGATGCTCTTGGCATTCATGGCGCCCTATATGTGCAGCAATTCGGCGAACGCTTTGTCTGGTCCGTCTGCATCGCCCCAGGTGTGGAACGGCAGATCGGTTTGTTGGGCGGCACTCTCAGCCTCAAGCGATGGCATAAGAAAGCCCTCGTAACTTTGCGTCACGCAAAGTAGTAAGTGACGTTCATCACCATGAGGGCGCATATCTAGAAGCCACGCGAGGTGCGCACCGGGGCCCATGGCGACAAGGTCGACACCTTCTTCTGCCATGGTTTCACGAAGCTGATCTAATCTGCTCATGTTGTGTCCTTTCAAGAGTCGGTTTCGATAGCGATTTTACGGTATGATGCGCACGCGGCCCTGAGGTTTAGCAGCCTCATCTGACTGTTCCAGGTTAATTGTTAGTGAATGATTGGCTTCTGATCCAGTGGTATGATGGTTTCAGGAGCTGGTGGTCGATAGCCCAATGCACTGTGTGGTTTCTTCGTATTGCAATGTGTCCTCTATTTTCCAATGTTGATAACGGGAAATGCTAAACGCCAAGAAACAGGCTGCTTGGCAACAACAGAGCTGAAAACTCGCAACTACCGTTCCGACGACGAGAAAGGACGATGCTTAAGTTTAGTCGCGGGCTGGCCTTCCAGAAATTTTCTTACATCCAAGCGTTAGTCCAGAACCACTTCAACCAGAAGTGCCACTTCGGCACTGTCAGATAAAACGAGCTTGAGCCGTGCAGGGTGGTTTTGTAGCCTCGCCGTATGATAAAACGCTCTCCATTCAGGTACTTTACAACGAGCCCAGAGATCATCTCGGCCCGCTGTGTCCAATGTAGATATATCAATTTCCATGTCCTTACTCCCGTTGGCTTCGGTCGCTGAGCGAAGCCCGTGACGCTTCGGGCACACCAACACACAGGCTTACGGCAAAACAATAGTCCAGTCCGAATAGGGGTATCACTTAGACGGTAGGCTACCAATGCTGAAATAGAGATGTATACGGGTACCCATGAGTAAACTATGGTCACCGGTTAGTGAGCAAATTTGCTATAATCCAATACAGGCTTTTATTTGTGTTATATCGCTGTTATATATATTAAATATATTAAAATCAGGTTATTTTTTCCTATTTTGGATTGTGTTTACACTATATTTTACAATACAAATAATTACCTATTTGGTGGGTCCCATGGTAGCAAAAGAGACCCCGATACCCTCGCTCAAGATTGAGCCTTAAAAGAGAGGTGTAAAGGGCCGATTGCTGTTTTTCTTGTTTTGCCTGACTTCTGTAAGGTGACCAATGAGTGGTCTACGGGCCTTTAAGTTGCATTTACAGCCTAAGTATCAGGATTTGTGATAAACTCTGCGATATGAATCGTTGTGGGCTTTCAGGGGCTTTCTAGGTGTTCGAAAGCCTTCTTGTTTAAATGCAAGTATCAGAAGACCGCGGCCAGGTAAAAACTGGTACCTAAATAATCTAATACTCAGTCCAAACCCTGTCAACTTGGACCAAATATGCCGCGAGTGGGAACTGCTGCAGTGGACTGACTATAAGCCACACGCTTAGGGAATGTATGGGTATCCAGAGCTAAATTTAGGTCATTGAGGAACATGCGTGCCCTCAAATCAGACGCAGTGGCCGACCACTTAAATTTTTGATCAGGTTACAATAGTCGAAACAGGCCCTTTACCAATGTCGTTTTTGTAGTAAGCTTCCTGCCTGGGGCGCGCTGTTCAGAATGACGAGATGCCCACGCACTCAAGGAGGAAGAAATGCTATTCACCAAATTGCTTACCGTTTCAACCCTGGCGCTGACGGTCGCCAGTTCTGCAATGGCAGAAAATGTATTGCGCTGGACTAGCCAGGGCGATGCGCTGACCTTGGACCCACATTCGCAGAACGAAAGCCCGACGATCGCGATGAATGGTCAGATCTACGAATCCCTGATCACCCGTGACGCCAACTTGTCGCTTCAGCCGGAATTGGCGACCAGTTGGGAAGCTGACGCGGATGGCTGGACGTTCAAGCTGCGCGAAGGCGTGAAGTTCCACGATGGATCTGCTTTTACCGCCGAAGACGTTGTCTTTTCGTTCGAGCGGGCCAAGCACGAGGCCTCTGACTACAAAGAACAGGCCAAAAACGTGGCCATGGTTGAAGTGATTGACGACTATACCGTCAAGCTGAAGACCGATGGGCCTAACCCCATTCTACCTAACCAGCTGACGTCCATCTATATCATGGACAAGGACTGGTCTGAGGCAAACAACGTGACCAGCCCACAGGACTTTAAGGCTAAAGAAGAAACATTCGCTGTGCGCAATACTAACGGCACTGGCCCGTTTTCGGTGGTGAGCCGCGCGCCGGATGAGCTGACAGTGCTGGCCGCGAACCCAGATTGGTGGGGCAGCGATCTCTTCCCCGGCAACCTCGACCGGATCGAATATCGTCCCATCACCAATGCTGCGACCCGCGTGGCGGCCCTGTTGTCTGGCGAAGTTGATTTTGTGCTCGACCCGCCGTTGCAGGACGTCAAGCGCATCGAGAGCACCGAAGGCCTCAATGTTCAGACAGTCGCACAGATACGTTCGATTTTCTTTGGCATGGACCAGGGTATCGACAAACTGCGTTCCTCTGATGTGGAAGGCAACCCGTTTAAAGACGCACGCGTGCGCGAGGCCTTTAACTTGGCGATCGACAAAGTCGCGATTCAACGTGTCGTGATGGAGGGATTTTCTTTCCCAACAGGCATGATTACACCCCCGGGCGTTCTGGGCAACACACCAGATAATGACGCGTCTTATGGGTTTGACGCTGCAAAAGCTAAGGAGCTGCTAGGAGAGGCCGGTTATCCAAACGGCTTTACCGTACAGTTGGATTGCCCCAACAACCGCTACAATAATGACGAAAAGATCTGTCAGGCGGCTGTGGCTATGTTAGCCAAAATTGGTGTGACCGTGAACCTTGACGCGATCCCAAAGGCACAGCACTTCCCCAAAATCCAGAAGCGCGAAACCGACTTTTATATGCTGGGTTGGGGTGTGCCGACGCTCGACAGCCACTATGTTTTTTCCTACCTCCTAGACAGCGAAGGCTCATGGAATGCGACTGGCTATGCCAACCCACGGGTGGACGAAATATCTCGCGCCATCACTAGCGAGATTGATATCGACAAACGCACAGCAATGATTGATGAGGCATGGAACTTGATCAAGGACGACAAGCCTTACGTGCCGATACATCACCAAGTTCTCGCATGGGGTTCGACCGAAAATGTTGATATCCCGATCGCAGCTGATGATGCGTTGCGTCCACGTTTCGTCGTTATGAAATAAACAAGTTACCGGGGTAGGCAAGTTCTGCCCCGGTACCAAAGGCTCTTGTATGTTCTTTTTCATTTTTAGGCGGTTAGCCCAATCCATTCTCGTGATGGCCATAGTTTCAGCAGTCAGTTTTTCGCTGTTCAATTTTGTTGGCGACCCGGTCAATAACATGGTTGGTCAGGACGCCACACGCGAACAGCGCATCGAAATTCGCCAGCAACTTGGGCTTGATGATCCGATTTTATCCCAATATGCGCGTTTTTTGGGTAATACGCTTCAGGGTGATTTTGGGATGAGCTACCGGATTAAACGGCCCGTGGATCAGCTGATCTTAGAGCGGTTGCCGGCCACGCTTGAGCTGGTTTTTGTGAGCGCTGTAATTGCCCTTGTGGTGGGTATCGGTTTGGGTGTTTATACTGGCATTCGGCGGCATTCTTGGATTAGTCGGAGTATCTTGTCGGTATCCTTGGTCGGAGTGAGCTTGCCGACTTTCATTATCGGTATAGCCCTCATTTACGTTTTCGCCGTGCATCTGAGGTGGTTGCCATCATCTGGACGCAGTGGAACAGTCGATTTTGGGTGGTGGAAGACTTCGCTTCTGACAGTTGATGGCTGGCGCGCAATTATTTTGCCTGCTATCACACTGTCGTTGTTCCAGTTGACGCTGATATTGCGTCTGGTGCGGGCAGAAATGCTCGAAGTGATGCAGACAGATTATATCAAATTCGCGCGGGCACGCGGCCTTGCGGAACGGGCGATTAATTTTCGCCACGCGCTGCGCAATACGCTTGTGCCGGTCATCACCATTATTGGCTTGAACATCGGTGGGCTCATCGCCTTTTCAGTCATCACAGAAACTGTGTTCCAGTGGCCCGGAACAGGCTTAATGTTCATTCAGGCCGTTGATTTTGTTGATGTTCCCATCATGGCAGCCTATCTAGTGTTCGTCGCCCTTTTGTTCGTCTTGATCAATCTCATTGTTGACATACTCTACTTTGTGGTCGACCCACGCATCCGGCTTGGAGAATAAATTTCATGAGTCATAACCTCCCTGAGGACGGTCCGACTACGCGGTGGAAACGTTTCAAAGACAACGACGTTGTGTGGTCTTTTATCAATTCGCCCGGCGCAATGATCGCTGCGGCTGTCACGGTGTTCCTAATTCTGGCATGCATTCTTGCCCCCATTATTGCGCCCTTTGATCCTTTTGATCCAAGCCAGATTTCCCTCTGGGATGGCAAGCTGCCCCCGGCGTGGATAGAGGGTGGGCAAAGCCAGTATTTTCTTGGGACCGACAACCAAGGCCGTGATATGCTGTCCACAATCTTGTATGGTGGGCGCCTGTCCATCCTCGTTGGGCTGGCCGCGGTCTGCCTTGGCATGGTGCTCGGCGTAACGCTAGGCGTCATCTCGGGCTACGTTGGCGGTGTAACGGATGCTGTGATTATGCGGATTGCGGACGTTCAACTGACGATCCCGGGCATCTTGCTCGCTATCCTGATCAATGGGGTAGGGCGGGCGTTTTTACCGTTGGAGTTGCGCCAAGAGTTTGCTGTCTACGTTGTGATTATTGCAATTGGCCTGACCGATTGGCCGCAATTTGCGCGCGTGGCCCGTGGCGCAACAATGGTTGAGGCCAACAAGGAATACGTGCAATCAGCGCGCATTATCGGTCTGCCGGCTTGGTTGATCATGATTCGTCATGTGCTGCCTAATACGCTGCGCCCGGTTTTGGTGATTGCCACCATTGGTTTGGCACTCGCCATCATCGCAGAAGCCACTCTGTCCTTTTTGGGGCAGGGCATTCCGCCCACGACACCGTCGCTCGGGACTTTGATCCGCGTTGGGAACGAATATCTTTTCTCGGGTCTTTGGTGGATAACCTTGTTCCCGGCCGTTGCATTGGTTGTTTTGGTCTTTGCGGTTAACCTTTTGGGGGATTGGATGCGAGACGCGCTCAATCCAAAGCTACGATGACAGAGCTTCTTAAAATCACCAATTTAAATGTTGAATTTCCAACGCGCCGAGGCCGATTTCAGGCTGTGCGCGGTGTCAACCTGACAGTCAAGGCAGGCGAAGTGCTGGGCCTTGTTGGGGAATCTGGAGCTGGCAAATCGACCATTGGCAATGCCATCATCGATTTGCTTGAGGCTCCCGGCCAGATCAGCGGTGGGTCGATCCTTTTTGAAGGCGAAGAGCTATGCGGCCGCAGTGAGCTTGAAATGCGCCGTCTGCGTGGCAACCGGATCGGCATGATCTTTCAGGACCCGCAGACCTCGCTCAATCCGCTGATGACAGTCGGCGCGCAGTTGGTTGAAACGATTGAAAAAACTAATGATTTACGCGGATCAGAGGTGGAAGGCCGCGCGATTGAGCTGTTGGAACAGGTCGGCATTACTGAGGCGAAGGCGCGGCTCTCCGCATATCCGCACCAATTCTCGGGCGGGATGCGCCAACGTGTCGTGATTGCGCTGGCCCTAGCGGGCGATCCAGATTTAATCATCGCGGACGAGCCGACAACCGCTCTTGATGTATCTATCCAAGCGCAGATCTTGGACCTGATCAAGCAGCTCTGCCGCCAGCGTTCCTTGGGTGTGATCATCGTCACCCATGACATTGGTGTGATTGCCAATATCGCGGACCGTGTGGCGGTCATGTATCGCGGTGAGGTGGTGGAAACGGGCGACGTGGCCCAGATACTTGGTGCACCACAGCATAAATATACCAAATCCTTGATTGCAGCCGTACCTCGTGCTGATCAAAAGTTGGAGCGCTTTTCTTCCGTTGACTATATTGAAGGCGGCGATGTCGCGATGCGACGTATTGATATCCAGACGCATTGGCTTGGCCAATCGCTACGTGAACGGGTTAAGGGCAAGGCCATTGAGGTCGAAAACCTTGATCTATCGTTTACCCTGCAAAAGTCTATTCTGAAACGAAACCGCCGCATGCTGAAGGCGGTCGACAATGTGTCGTTCACGGTGAATGAGGGAGAAACCTTCGGTCTGGTGGGCGAGTCTGGTTCCGGAAAATCCACAGTCGCGCGTCTGATTGCGGGGCTTTACCGCCCAGATTCTGGGCAAGTACGGGTGATTGGCCAGGACGTTGTGTCCCAGCCGAGTAGCAAAGACGCACGCGAGGCGCGGCGCGCATTGCAGATGATTTTCCAAGACCCTTATTCGTCGCTGAATGCGCGGATGCGGGTACTTGATATCGTGGCTGAGCCGATCCGGTTTTACAAGCTCACTAGCAGTGAGGCCGAGACGCGCAAGATCGTTGGAGATTTGTTGGATCACGTCGGCTTAGGCGCGCGTGCGGCCTTGCGCTATCCGCATGAATTTTCGGGCGGGCAGCGCCAACGGATTTCGATCGCGCGCGCTTTGGCGTCGCGGCCGCGGATCCTGATCTGCGACGAGCCGACCTCGGCGCTTGATGTCTCGGTTCAAGCGACGATCCTCAACCTGCTAAAGGATTTGCAACAAGAGTTAGGCCTGACCATGCTGTTCATCAGCCATGATTTGCCAGTCGTGCGTCAGATGTGCGATCGGATCGCGGTCATGCGGCATGGCGCTATTTGCGAAGTTTCCGATATAGAAGCGCTGTTCAGTGCACCCTCGCACGAATATTCCCGTCATTTGTTGAGCCTTATGCCGCGGATGGATCTATTGGGCTAGGCGCGTGGCGCGCTTATGCCTCCGCACCCAAGTCCCAATAGATGCCTGCCATTAGGCCGAGCGCTTGGCGGGCAACGGGCAGTAGCATGTGCTCGTCAGGAGCGTGCTGATTGCAGCCGCCATAAGAATGCGGAACCCACACCGTCGGCAGTCCGAGCGTGTCTATAAAAACATGATTGGGCAGTGATCCGCCGAGATTTGGCGCGATATGTGGATCAGACCCGAGGGTCTTTCGCAGCGATGTGATGACCCGTGCCACCCAAGGATTATCAGGATCTGAACGTGTCGCAGGGAAAAACCCGTTATCTGATCGGTCAATACGGACCTGCGGGAATCCTGCGCGAACCAAATGGCGACGCAGTGCGGGCAGGATATCATCTACATCCGTTCCCGTGACAAAACGTAGCTGACAAGTTGCCTTAGCGTGGCCCGAGATGGCGTTGACAGGTGCGGCTGGAACCCCGCTTTCCATCGCTAGCACGGCAAAGGCGTTCCAGCCGTACACACGTTCTTGCGGGGTCAGCGCGGCATCGCCCCAATCTCTATCGATGGCGGGGCCGACGGGTAGGGGCAATTTGGCGATAAGCGCGCGAATGTCTGGTGTAAGGCTCGTGGGGTGCCATTCTGGCACTTGGATCTGGCCGCGCGCGTTGGTGATTGTACTCAACGCATGGGCCAAAATGACGGAGGGGTCAGTTAGCAATCCGCCCCAGTTGCCGGAATGATGCGCACCCTTTCGCAACTCCACCGACAGCGTGAAGTTGATCGCCCCGCGCGCGCCGAGAAACACTAGCGGCACGTCCGGCGATAACCGCGGCCCGTCAGAGGCGATGAGAACCTGCGCCCCCAACAGATCTTGGTTCTCTTGACAAAACGCTTCCAGCCCAGGCGAGCCGGTTTCTTCGCCCATTTCAATCAGCCAGGCTGCATTAAACCCCAGCTTGCCCCGCGCGGCGATCACGCATTCCTGCGCTTGTATGTTTATCAGATGCTGGGCTTTGTTATCAGCTGTACCGCGCCCATACAGTCTGTCTTGATCTTGGCGCAGCACAAAGGGTGCGCCGTCCGCGTGCCACGCTCCTTCTTGTCCGCGCGTGACATCCCCGTGGCCATAACCCAGGATGGTCGGAAGGTGTGGGTCTTCGATCCGGCGGGCCACCAGAAACGGATTGCCATAACGGTTGGGGTGGATTTCGCTGTCAAATCCAGCAGCGACCAGGCGCGGCATCAGCAGATCAGACAGATAGCGCTGCATTTCATTGGCGCGTGCCGGATCTTGGCTTTCTGTGGGGCGGGCCACGAGCTCTGCCAGCTCGGAGACAAAGCGGCCGTCATCAACGAGGGCTTGTGCCGATCGGATTGCTTGATCGCGTGTGGACAATTTTCTTCTCCTTGACTTGCTATTGGTTCGTGGTTGGCCCGCTGGCCTATGCTGCGTTCAATCGCCGCTCGACGATGCGTGCCATCACGGATGCACCGACAGGCAGCACTTCGGGATCGAGGAAAAAGCTGGGGTTGTGCAGGCCGGTGGTGCCAGAATGACCGATCCGGCAGTAGGCACCGTGCACCACTTGCAACATGTCCGCGAAATCTTCGGACCCGGTTGCAGGCTCATCAGTGCCGCTGACGTTTTCGTTGCCAACGATGTCAGCGGCGGCTTCTAGGTAGGCCTCCGACAGGTCATGGTCATTCATCAGCACATCAAAAATGTTGCGATGATCGAGGGTGATCTCAATCCCGTAAGCAGTGGCATAGCCGGCGCATAAATCGCGCATCCGCTGCTCGACCATATCGCTCACCTCTTGTTTGAAATAGCGCACTGTGCCGGCCAGCTTCGCGGTATCGGGCACCACATTATAGGCAGATCCCGCGTGCAGCTGCGTTACGGAGAGCACGCAAGTGTCTAGGGGGGCGACATTGCGGCTGAGGATGGTCTGGATTGCGCCGACCAACTCTGCGGCGATGACCAAGGGATCTCGCGATTGTTGCGGCATCGCGGCATGACTGCCCTTGCCTTGGACAATAATGTCAAAAAATGCGGCACCGGCCATCGCGGGCCCTTTGCAGATACCTATCGTTCCGGGTTCTCCGTTGGGCGAATTGTGCATGCCATAGATCTCATCTACAGGAAAGCGGTCAAAAAGCCCCTCGGCAAGCATGCCGCGCGCGCCGCCCAAGCCTTCTTCGGCGGGTTGGAATATCAGCACCGCGGTGCCCGTGAAATTGCGGGTCGAGGCCAGATGCTTTGCCGCACCAAGCAGCATAGTGGTGTGGCTATCGTGCCCGCAGGCGTGCATCACACCAGGGATTTTCGATGCATAGTCAAGGTTGGTCAACTCATTGATAGGCAAGGCGTCCATATCGGCGCGCAATCCCACACGTCGGGGCCCTTCGCGGCCCTTGATTATGCCTACAACACCAGTTTTAGCGATACCTTCGTGAACCTCGTCCACACCGTATTCGCGCAGCTTCTCGGCAACTACTTTTGCAGTGCGGTATTCGGTAAAGCCAATTTCAGGATTGGCGTGCAGATCTTTAAAAATAGCCGTTAGCTCATCTTTGGCATCTTGAATAATGGGCAGAATGGTCATGGTTTTTTCCTTATTTTGGGGTACCTGCAAAGATATTGGCTATCTTATCTTTATTTTAAACTAGTGACTTGCGGGGTTCAAAAGCGTAGGGTGTCCGGTGAATTAGTAGTATTATGAAGCGCGCGCGAAGATTCAAGCCTCGGTATTGCCTTGCATCCTAATACTTGCCGACGGAAAACTGTAGTGTCTCCCTTTGTTCCCAAGATGACAAAGTGTCTGGAGTTGTTGAAGTGGCACTGTCAGACAAAATGAGCTTGAGGCTGGCAGGGCGGTTTCGTAGCCTCGCCGTAAGGTAAAACGCTCGCCAGACAGGTACTTTAAAACAAGCCTAGAGGCACTTTTAGATTAAACTAGGTCG
>Ga0115549_1002357_pt1 | contig 10756 bp, 8 predicted proteins | sample COGITO_mtgs_1004_2_FD_87176 | JGI IMG/M metagenome (GOLD analysis project Ga0115549, IMG submission 87176) | Pelagic marine microbial communities from North Sea - COGITO_mtgs_100430 | ecosystem: Environmental > Aquatic > Marine > Epipelagic | place: Germany:Helgoland, sampling site Kabeltonne...
CTATTCTGGTATTTAGAATCTGCATAGCTTCCAAAAGTATGGTGTCCTCGTTTGGTTGAGTTTGATTCTCCAACGCCTCCCAACGCAATATGACCTTGGCACGAGCTTCGTCGTTGAACTTAGTGGCCACATACAAGCACTCTGTTTTGTTTAGAGAGTACATAACGCTTTGCCTGTTGGATTTATCGGTATAAGAGGTGAGCGCAAATTTGCGCCCAGTGGTTTTTTTCCATGCGGTTTCCATTCCACGCATAGAGCGAAGTAACTCCTTGTGGTTCTTTCCCGTCACCTGAGCCAGTTCTAAACTGCTCATGGTATTTCTCTTAATTAATTCCATAACGCTGTACTTGAAGTTCGTGTAGGTGGTCTAATAAACAGGATACTAATTTGAAGTTAAATAGTACTTGTTGACGGTAGTCAGGCAAAAATGCGCCACCCTCACCATTTTGACTATTGAAATACTCTAAAAGAAAATCACTGAATAAACTTTTGACTTCTTTTAAATCTACATTGCAAATGAATTTGTCAATAAATGACAAGTCGGGGCTTTTCTCAATTTCGTACTTCTTTAGAAGTTCACTTAGTGAATTGCCAAAGTTTTCCTCTGGACTGTTTTCAGCTAGACACATACCGAACCTCCTTTCTTGTTTGAAAATAAAAAACTGTTTTCCTTCTTAAAGCTCTCAAAAGTGTTGAGGGCTTTTTTTAATGCTCTTTGACGAGACACTTTGTTGATGTGGTTTGTAAACACTTGTTTACTTACGCACTGTCCATTGATGTAATGGGTGTTTGTTTGTTGCATAATAAATAGTTTTTAAAACCCGTACAAGTTTGCAACAAACAAACACAATAATGAATTGAGAAGTACAGGATAAACCTGTCTTGTACGGGATAAGATTAAAATTAACTGTTGGGTTAAACATTATTAAAGTATTTACTTGTTGCACTTCAAAAGTACGATTTATTTTCATTCTACCAAATAAATTAATAAAAAAAATGTATGTTTGCTGTTCTAATCTTAAAAAAACCCTTAAATCTGCATGATACTTGATATTATATTATTTGCTGTATGCTGTATTGTTGGCGTGTATCTTCATGCTAAGATTAGGGATAACTACAAAGACTTTTTTTAAACCCTGAATATAAACCCCTTAAATAAAATGTTATGAAAAAAATCTATTTAATTTTAATTACAGTGCTACTTACGTCTAGTGCTTATTGTCAAGACTCTTACAAAACTAAGTCGGGACACGTTTTTAAAGTTGGTGATACGATTAGACTTGGTCAACCAGTGGTTATATCTTCTGGCTTATTTCTTTCAACTACAGGGCATTGGGAAACTCTTTTTAGTGAAAGAAATGAGAGTATTCAAAATATGAACTTCATTAATAAAAAAGCCATTATCTCTAAAATAGACTTAAGCGGAGACGCTAGATTGCACTTTAAACTATTTGGAAAGAAATTAAATATCTTGGTTGATGACGGAATCTCATTAGGGGAAATTGCAATAACGGACACCAATTTAAAAAATAATATTGATAAATACGATATGATAAAAAAAATACAAACTCTCTTAAATACAGGTGCTATTACTCAGGAAGAGTTTGAATCTGAAAAAAAGAAACTCCTAAGTCGCTAATTAATAAACAGCATCCCTTTCTGATTTGGTATGATTGCTAATGGTACACCATCAATCACAATATCCTGATTGATAATATTACTATTGGTATCGAACACATAATCTGCTTTTACGAGCGTGGCTTTGACTTGGTATAGATTAGTATCTCCAAAGGTTGTCACTTCGGGCTCTCCCTCCATAAGGTAACTCTGACCATCAATAAACAGGCGGTCTAAAGACAAGGCTAACACCACTTTTTGTGCCATTGCTGTTGGTAGTGGGTCTGCTGAGAAACTGTAAAACTCTCGGACACGGCTCTCTAGCTGAATCGTGTTTTGGTCGGTGACGTATAAATCTTGTGTATTGTTAGGCTTCCATTTGAGCTGCAAAACGTAAGGAATTCTTATACGATGACGTAAGCCTGTGCTGTAATTAATTTCGTTGTTCACGCTGTTGTAGTAGTCTATCAAAAAATGCTTCTGGTGTTTCTCTTGAACCCACATCCACTCGCTTGTGAATGACTTATCCGTGAAATTAGTATCGGTTGTTTCTACTTTTATGTGGTAATAGCCAGACAATAAAAGTGCTGCAAACGAAAATTCGTAACGCTCAAAGTCCACTGCATTGTACACGCTTTGCACTTGAATTACTTGGTTTTGCGTGAAAAATCCGTTGTTAACATACGAGGTGTAGAACCTTGAATACGGAATACTGTCCGAAGGTGGTAACACATAGAGTATTTGTGTCCACCCTACGCCTTGCAAGTTGACGTAATCCCCGACATTGATCCATGACATCATAGTAGAGCCTAAGTTGTAACTCCCGTTTGTAATCAAAGTTGTGGGGTCGTAAGTTAATCCGTCCCCAAAACGAATTCCAACAAGCCCTGTAATTTGTATCAAAACAGTGCCGTCTCTTACATCGGTCTTATTCATGTTATCTGTCATCTTAGAAACAGTCAAAGCGGTTTCCGTGCCGTCACAATCAACCGCTTTAGCGGTTATGGTCTCGTAATTGGTGTCTAATTGTGTTTTTAAAGTGTCACATTTTTGTACGAGTTGTAAAAAACTTCGGTCTGGGCGGTTGTCTCGTTCCTCAAAGGACAGTGTATTGGTAGGTAATTTTTTAGTGCCGCAATTACTGAAGGTCGCATCTTCCTTGAATCGAATGGAATTGAGGTTTGATATTCTGGAAACGGGGTCAAAATCCACCAAATTAGGTGAAAATGTAGTGATTTCAAAAGGTACAGAAACGCTGCATCCGATATTGTCTCGGACATACGCCGTGTAGTTTCCAATGGCTAGTCCTGTAAAACTATTGACGTTTTGCCATGTCACATTATCTAAACTGTATTCAAAAATTAAAGGAAACAGGATCCCGTTAAACGTGACGTTTTCATACAGAGAGACTAAAATATTTACACTTGCAATATTTTGAGGTGTGTTTATAATTTGGGTGTCTATATAGGTAGTCAGTAATTTTGGGACACTTACTTTTTGAGTTCTTGTAACTGCGGATTTAAGCATTGACACGTCAAAAATAATACCCCCTCTTGTGTAGGTAAACACATACGGATTTGTAGACACAATTCCAGATATAGGGCTGGTAATATTGTCCGACTGCTCATTTGTGGTAACTGATATTTTTACGTTATCGCAAGGATTTGAGTCGGCTTCTGAAATTGAAACACTCGTAATATTAAATCCCGTACTTGAATTACTTATAAGGTAAGTCGCTCCATTAGCTGGATCGGAGTCTGCATCGTAAAACTCGACGTTAGGTTGTAGGCATTTTATAGTAACCACGTTTATTGCTCGCTCTACTAGATATGCGCTTGTAGTATTGTGATCTAAATTGAATGAATTTATGTAATTTATAGCTGATCTCTCTCCTACGGCTACGGTGGGAGTTCCTATGGTAACTTCATTGACTTGAGACCTTAAAGGCTTCCACTGCTCGTAGATGTAGTACCAATTTATAGGAGAGGTTGATAATGGGAATCTAACTTTAAATCGAATAAAATTATCTAGTGCAAAGTCCTGATTAAATGTAATTGTAATTTCTGAATAAGTTGTCATTTTTTTAGGTATTTGCTGTTAATATTTTCCACTTTCCTTCTTTGTTGGGTTTCAATTCAAACAGATAGCCGTATTCCGTCAATCCTAATTCATTGATAAATTGAATCTTAAAATAGTAATTAGGTATCATGCGCCCGTTAGCATTCGTTTTGCCGTAAACCATCTCGTTAATAGCAAAATCCACTTTATAATCAAACGTCACCCATTCGGGTATAAACCGAGGGCGTTGTAAATCACTTACTAAAATATCACCGTTTTCGCTTCGTGCAACTTCACTCGTTTTTTTGGTGGTTAACTTGCTTTTTAAAGTGCTGTTGCTAAATCGAATTTTGTCTGTTTGAAACTTCTGAAGTCCTGACCCAAAGAACCATCCATGACGCTCTAAGTTCCTAAACGGTGTTAGACGTAAGTTTGTGGCGGTTTCTGGGCTGTAAACTCCTGTGGGTGCTGTCTCGTAATCGTCCTGCCATAAACGTTCTCTAAATTGTCCAATTTCATCAATTAAATCAAACAAGAAAGCACTTGAATCGTATCGGGTATCTTGCTCTGGAAAACTTTCTTTTGGCTTCCGTCTGGCAAATTCAATCCCGTACCTGTCTGCTCTGGCTTTACTTATTTTTTTAAAAGTGGTGTCAACCCGTGTAATGGGTTGCGTAAATCCACGCTTACCGTTATATTCATCAAGTCCCATCGCTTCCTGATAAAGAATATCACCATCAGGCTTCTCATATCCAATCTCAATAGACGAATTATAAAACTCGGTAGCAACTTCACGTTCTACATTGCTGACTTGGTTCGGTAAAACAATTCCAATTTCTTCCTGAAAGAAATATTTTAAATCTTCTAGTACTAGGGTTTCTTTGCCGTTTATCATTTCAATGCCGTAGCCCGTGTTAAAAATAGCGTTTGCGGTCTCTAAGTAATCACTTAATGAAAACTGCAGATTCTTATCAAAGAATTGTCTGATCCAAAAACCTAAACTAAGTGCGGTGTTCCCAAATTCCCCCGTATTCGCATAACCTAAATCTTTACGCCCAAAAAACTCAGAGTAAAACGCTTTCTTTTTGCCTGTTATGATCTGCATGAGCTTTTCTCCTACTTCATGGAAACGAACGGCTTTTGTGGGTGTGTCTGGAAAGGTGCTGTCTTCAGATATGTTGATTGTGATAGGTTTGGGGTAGTATCTTATCTGTGCGTTGGCAACACCGCTATTTCTAAACACATCTGCAAAAACAACCAGTGATAAGTTTTCGTTTTGCGCTAAATCTATGCTAATTGTTGTATTTACTTTCAATAGCAGCGCTCCGTTTATAAGACTTCCATCATCATAAAGCACCTCGTTTGGGTGTGCTATTCTGTTAAAATTAGAGTCTGTTTTTATTAAGGCTACAAAACAGACTCTACTGTCGTAAGATCCTGATAATTCCACATCAATATCAATGGTTGCCGTTATTGTTTTCGCTAAATCGCTGTTAAAATAAAAACAATTTCCTTGCTCTAAATTCAATCGATCCAAAATAGGTGCACCACTTATAGTAAGCCCTACGGGTTCTAAAACCACTTGCTGTAAATTAGCAGAGTCTGAATCTGATACTAGACTCATTAAAGGGGTTATATTTAAAATCTCTGGATAAGAATTACTTACGTCACCGTAATACTGGCTTGTCTCATAGGGCTCGCTTTTCAATTCACTTAATCTCAAAATCTGCCTTGCTGACAAATTAAAATCAATCTTAGACAATTCATCTATTGCAGCCCCTGTAATGCTTTCTAGTCGTTCTAATTCTAATTTCTCTTTGAACTGGGCTTTTATTTGAGCGTTTAACCCCCCTGTTTTGAAGGGTACTTTTGTTTTAATTTTAGAAGTTTTGTACTGGCTAAAATCAAACACCCCTGTGCTGTGAAGGTAGTCTCCATCTTTGTCGGGGTAATTACGGTATTCCTCCATGGATACACTCGCCTCGATCCCTTTGATTAGATAAGCGGTGTCAAGAAATGCTTTTGATTCCTTGACAAACTCTAAATCTTTAGATAATTCAGTAACAACGCCAAACGTTTTAGGGCTTCGTTTGAGTGTTTTTTCGCTGTTGTCCCAATTAATTGGGTCGGCACTTTGGGGGGTGTCTAGTTTCAACTCTGCCCCAGTGTCGTTGTTTATGAACTTGTATGTGACTTGGCTATAAGACATCGTTCAATCTGTTTATAAAGTTTAAATCACTCGCTATACTGTTGTTGTTGTGGATTCTTACGCTTGTTTTGTTTTCGGACAAGGCTTTTACTAATCGTGCTGCATGACTATCTAAATCCTTTTTAGTCAATCCGTTATTCACTTGAATACTTTCAATAGTGCGCCCTTGTGCGCTCATGCTTAAATTGTAGGCTTGTTCCTGTAAAAACTTGTTAGCATCTGGGAGTACGCTATCTCCTTTATTTAAATAAGTTAAGGTTTCACGGTTCGGTGTGATTTCATAACCACCTCCGTGACGTTTGATGATTTCATTTACACCACCATCACCTACATACGCAAATTCTGCTTCACCGCCTGTACGTCCGTGTTTGTATTTTGGGATTGGTTGTGAAGTAATAACAGCTAACTGCGCAGTTCCTAAAACGCCTGCTAAAACAGATAAGGGTATATTAGGTAATGCTGCCACAACAGCTGAAGCTGTGTTGATGATTGTTTCAAAAATAGCGAATTGCTTATCGGCTTCGGCTTGTTTTTGCTTTTCGTCTCTTTTCTTTTTCTCTAATTGTGCATTTTTACGACCTCTTTCCGCTTCTAATTGTGAGCGTTCCTCCTCGGATAGGTTTTCATTATCTAATTTTTTGGCGTAAAAGTCGTTATTCGCCTGTATTTCATCATCATATTGTTGGATTTTACGTTCTGAAGCTACATTGTTTAACTCTCCTATTTTCGATAAAATTTGTGAACTAGCATTTATAACATCAACTAAGGCTTTTCGTTTAGCCGCTGACTCCACATCAGATTGTGTTATTTTCTTTTTTGAAAACTCAAGGAAATTCTGATAATCCCACTCGTATAGACTGTTAAATTCTTCAAACAACTCCTCATAAGGTGTGCCAATAGAATCTGACAAACCTTCTAAACCTGTTTTAATTCCCTCTCCTAATTGTTCTGCAATTTCTTCTCCAGCTTCTTTAAATTCAGTATCAGAGTTGAGTAAATCTAATTGATCTAGTGCGTCTTTTAAGTCGTCTCCTGTAAGTGCATTTATTGCGTCTTGAACTAAGTTGATTGACTTTGCAAAATTCTGATATTCTTCTGAAGTGGTCGCTAAAATGCTTTGTTCTTTTTTAAGTTGCGCTAAGTATTTTTCATAAAAAGCAACAGTGCCTTCAAGTAGTTCTTTTGTTTCTTTTCTTGCTTTATTTGTACCTAATATTGCATCTAATTCAAGTTTTAATGCTTTAATTTTGTTTTGAACAACCAAAGCCCCTTCTCTGTCAGTTGTGAGTTTTAATAAAGCTTTTTGTGCTGCTATTTGTTTTTGGATAAAGTCAACATTCCTAACAGCATTCTTTGATTCATTATTAATCTTTTTTAATCTATCTAATTTTTCATCTTCGAGCCTTAATTCATCCAAACTCATTTTAAAAATAGCTCGCTTTCTGCTTAGGTATTCTTCATCTGAAAGTTTTCCAAGCTTTCTGTTAAGCTCTACCGTTTTCGCTAATTTCAATTGAAGTTCTAATCTTTCTTCTTGTGCTTCCTTTCCTTTTATTTGTGCGTCTAAAATAGCATCCCCTCCAACTGTAAAAGTGTAACCTAAACGCTTAATGAAGTCTTCAAATGAGTCTGCTGAAGTAAGCCTGTCAAATGATTTCAGTAAGTCGTTAGTCAACTCAATTGAACTTGTTAAAAATCGAGTTAAAATACCGCCGTTTTCACTTACATTTCTAATAAATGCCGTCCACGAATTACTTAGTCTATTTTGTGCTGCCGCTAGTGTTTCAACCTTATTAGCCGACTCTAATCCATACGTCTTCTCTAATTCCTTTGCGAAATTTGGCAATACTTCCTCACTAATCACATTCCCTAGCTCTAGTTGTTTTCCCAACTCCTGAGTGGTTAAGCCCATTGACTTCGCAAGAATCTGGAATGCCCCTGGCAATCTCTCCCCTAATTGCCCTCTAATTTCTTCAGCCTGTACCGTTCCTTTGGATAGTATCTGCTCTAAGGCTCTGAAACTTCCGTTTATATCGTCAGAACTTAATCCTAAAACAGCCCCTGCCTTAGCTGTCTGTCTAAATATGTCTTCAGTTTCTGCTATGGTTAAATTAGTTGTTTTGGCAGATGCTAAAAACTTCACATACGACTTTTGAAGTCCGTTAATCTCAACCCCCGCTTCTTCTGCTAAATTAGTTGTGAACCGTTGCGCCCTGTTGTAAGCACCTTGCGTTTCTGTGACTTGCTTTAAAGCTTTGTCCAGTCCGTCAATTTCTTTTACTAATGTGAAAATTTCACGTCCAATAGCTGCTGCTGACAATAATCCAAATGCCCCTGCAAAGTTTCTGAGTGCAAATCCTGCTTTTCCTAGTCCTGAGCTGTAATTCCCTACATTTCGTTGAAACCGCTTGATAGACGCATCTGCCTTGATTACCGCTCTGTTATATTTTTTAAAGTCTTTTTCTGACCTTCTGAGTTCTGTTTGTTCTCTTTTAGTAAGTCTTATTCCCTGCTCTTTTTTGGCAGTAAGATTTTGGACAGAACGCCCTGCCTGATTCATTTTGACTACCAGTTTTTGGTATTCAGTAGTGATTTTGGAATTTAGAATCGTTTCCTCTTTTATTGCTCGGTTAAGTTGAGTGGTTTCAACACGCTGCTTAATCAAAGCTCTGTTTGTGGATTCTGTGGCGGCTTTATTTTTTTCTATTTGAGAAATTAACGCCTTTTCAAGTCGATCTTGTTCCTTTAAGGCTGCGGACACCTGATCGGTTATCTGGGCACGCTCCTGAAGAATTTTGTTTGCTTGCTTCGGTGTTTTTAAGTCAAAAGTGTTCTTAGGAGTTTCTCGCATCAATTGACTGGTCTTAACGATTTCTGCTTGCACCTCTTTTAAGAGGCGAATCATTTCGTTTAAGCCTTTTTGACCTTCATCTAATACAGGTAACTTATTTCCCATGGCTTCGTTTTTTTTCTGCGGTTAATTCCTCGGCTTCATTGAATAGCTCCAACCATTCATCTACAGGGGTCTCTTTTAGATTGATTTTCACCTCTAAAACACGCTCTAACTTTATTTTTTGCTTCAACAGGCTCATTCCTTTTTTATCACCTTCAGAAAGCGTTTTGAGTTCGTTTTGCTTGATTCCTATCTTTGTTTTTGCGGCTCTCAATTGGCGTTCTAAGCCCTTAATTTGAGGTTGTATTTTGCCTTTTATATTAAATATGAAGCCCCATGCGTTGATTTCTCGTCCGTAATCTTCTTTGTTTGCGTCACTTAACCCGTATATAAGAGTAGAAAGCATGGTGTAACGCTTTTCTAAGTAGTCCACCTCGTTATAAAGAGCGTAATAGTTTTTAGATTCGTTGTTGGCGGTTTTCTCGTGCCAAACATCTAAAACGGTTTCCCAAAGGGTTTGGGCTGCTTCTGGCGGTTTAATGTCTTTACGTTCGTCCCACTCCATCACTAGATAGGCAAGATTGCCTGTTTGCTGTATCTTGTCAAATCGGTAAATCGGTAAATCGCTTGTTCCTAGGTAAAGCATTATAATAAGTTTAATTTTTGTGTGAGTTTCCTATCCAATTCTGGGAGTATAATCTCATAGTTAATTCTATGGTTGTGCGCTTCGGTAAAATCAAATATATCTCCATATTTTTCCTTTAAAAACGTGGCTTTGGCATCATACGAAAACAGTGTATAGGTGTCCTTACTATCAAACGTCAAGAACATCTCATCAAAAGTGCCGCCTGTCCATTCAAAATTATAGGGCTGCCCTGCTTCTTTTGGTTGCCTCGGTCTGTTTTCGGGGTCTGATGCATAGCCTTCCGTGGCTTTTGAATATCTTCCTATCAATTTGCCTTTAGAATCCAATCCTAATCCCAATTGTTCATCTGTTAGGATTTTTAGCACCTCCGACCATTTATCCCTCAGTATTTGCCGTATATCATTGGAAAGCTCATTTTTGATGCTTCCAACGCCTCTGAGATATGGTTGTACTACTTTGCTCATAATAAAAAAGCCCCACCCGTGTGGATAGGGCTGATTTTTTAATCAGTGTTAAGTCACATTATGCGACTGTTGCTGTGATGGTGTTTGATTTATACAAAGCTCCGTCCGACACTACGGCTATACGACTGTTTGCGTTGTCATACAGACTAGAGTCTACAACATCCGTAGAGACAAGAGCTGCGATTGTTAAAGGATAAGTCCCTGCTGTTACCGAATCATCCCCTGCAGTTGGATTTGCCACTACTGAATTTTTCTTAACTAAGAAATCTCCAAATGCAAGACCGCTCAATACCGCTCCGCTTTGGCGTAAAGTTGCTTTGATAGTCAAGGTAGTGTCTGCTGCTGCTGGTGCATTGACATACTCCAAATCTACTTCGTTCACCCCTTCTAAAGTTCTTGGATCGAAGGTTGACTGTTTTTGAATGAACACATAGTTTTCGTCCAATTCTGCTCGATCTGTCAATTGAAAAGCCAATCCTTCACGCTGCCCTGTTGTATCTGTTGCAAATGTCAATTTAGACGACTGAAGCATTCCTACTGAGAAACCTTTTAAACTTCCGTTGCTTGCTTTTGTGCCTAATATATTTCCCTCGGTGTCAATAAATAATATATCATACGACCCAAAGCTATTTAATGAAGTTAATGCTGACAAGAAGTAGATTCCATTAATGAAATTCACTAAGAACTCATAAAGCCCTAAAGTAGTTACTCTTTTCACTCCATTTTCTAACGTTTCAATTTGGTCGTCACTAGAGTTGTCTGTAAATCCTTGGATTTTCTTAACGACTATCAATTTGCCTTCTGCTTGTAATTCCTCTGCATAGGTAGCGTCTAACGCTCGTGCACCATCGAAAACAAAGCCTCTGGAC
>Ga0115549_1002374_pt1 | contig 10697 bp, 8 predicted proteins | sample COGITO_mtgs_1004_2_FD_87176 | JGI IMG/M metagenome (GOLD analysis project Ga0115549, IMG submission 87176) | Pelagic marine microbial communities from North Sea - COGITO_mtgs_100430 | ecosystem: Environmental > Aquatic > Marine > Epipelagic | place: Germany:Helgoland, sampling site Kabeltonne...
CATTCAAAATCTCATCTAACCGGTAAAGTGTAAGATTAATTCTATGATCTGTGAGCCTACCTTGAGGATAATTATAAGTTCTGATACGCTCTGATCGATCACCACTACCGACAAGTAATTTACGTTGCTGGCTTAATTCTTGATCTTGCTTTGCTTGTTGATGATTCAAGAGTCGAGCCTGAAGCAATCCTAATGCTTTTGCTTTGTTTTTATGTTGAGAACGTTCGTCTTGACATTCTACAACTAGGCCAGTAGGTAAATGAGTTATCCGAATCGCAGAATCAGTAGTATTGACATGTTGTCCACCAGCACCTGATGATCGAAATGTGTCGATTCGTAAATCACTTTTGTTGATATCAATACCAGCTAAATCGTCGGCTTCAGGCATTATCGCAACTGTACAAGCAGAGGTGTGAATTCTACCTTGCGATTCAGTTTCTGGTACACGCTGTACCCTATGTGCTCCTGATTCAAATTTAAGTCGTGAATACACTTTCTGACCAAAAATACGTGAAATTATTTCTTTATAACCGCCATGTTCACCTTCGCTTGCCGATACAGTTTCAATGGTCCAATTTTTTTGTTCGGCATATCGGCTATACATACGAAAAAGATCTCCAACAAATAAGGCGGCTTCATCACCACCAGTACCCGCTCGAATTTCGAGGTACACATCTTTTTTGTCGTTCGGATCTTGAGGCAGCATCAACATCGTCAGGTCGTTCTCAAGTTGTTCAAGCTTATTTTGAGCCGCATCTTTCTCTTGTTGACCAAGCAGCTTCATTTCAGCATCATCTTCTGTGAGCAGTTGCTCAGCCTCTTCAATAGTATTGTAAGCTTCTTGCCAAAGGTTGAAACACTTCACGACTGGCTCAAGCTCGGCATATTCTTGAGATAGCTGCCTAAATTGATCCTGAGCCTGCGCAATTTCTGGCTGACTCAGTAAGCGTTCTACTTCTTGATGTCGCTCTACAAGACTCTCAAGCTTGGTTTGTATTGTCTTTTTCACTGTTTAAATCTCGTGCTGTTTATAGATAACGTGCTATTTTCATTTTGGTTAAACATCTTTATCTAGCCCAAGCACCTGTTTAGCAATTAAAAGCTCGTCTGAGCCTTCAACAGCCATTTCTTTCAATCCTAAAGTTGGTTGGTGCGTAAGCTTGTTAGTCAATGATTTACTCAAACTTTCAATGACCGCAAATATATCATCGCCTCGCATGAGTCTTTTACGAGCTGCTATAAGCGCTTGAAGCCGACTGTTCTCAGCTTTAAGTCGATACGCTGCAATCGTAGGTGCAATTTTCGCAAACTGTAATTTACGAATGATATCATCAACACCCTGCTCTATTAGTTGATGAGCCTGTTCTGCCGCTTCTAGCCGAACATCCTCATTTTTCTTAATAAAATGATAGATATCATCGACAGTATAAAGAAAAGCATCTTCAAGGTCCTCGACTGTGGCATCAATGTTGCGTGGCACGGCAAGGTCTACCAAAAACAGCGGTTTATGCTTTCGCTGAGCGAGCGCTTGCTGAACGGACGACTTAATCAAAATCGGTTGGTGACTAGCGGTGCATGCTACTACAATATCTGCTTTTACAAGCCATTGATCAAGCTCACTTAAAGCGCTTGCATGTACGGCAAATTCACAAACAAGCGATTCTGTGTTCGCTAACGTACGATTAAGCACTACCATATTACGACATTGTTGGTGAAAAAAATGGCGGCAGATGAGCTCTATCATGTCTCCAGCGCCGATAAAAAGTATGCGGGTTTTAGATACATCGGTAAAAAGCCGACTAGCTAAGTGATAAATCGATGATGCAAAACTTACTGCACACCGACCGATATTCGTTTGGGTTCTAACCCGTTTAACAATTTCGATTGTATGATTGAGCATTTGCAAAAACTCAACCCCTATGTGACCATACCCTTGTCCTACCGAAATAGCATGTTTGAGCTGTCCAAAAATTTGAGGCTCACCTAGAATCATCGCATCTAATCCAGCACCTACTCTGGCGAGATGTTCCAACGCTCTTCCACCTATAAGTTGAAAAAACTGAGCTTGTTCAAACATGACCTGATCAACCTCAAGAGCATCTTGCCAGATTTTTTTTATACGCTCACAGAGTAGTTTCAGCTCTGTAGGTGTTTCTCTTGCAAGCGTTGACCAAGAAGAAGCCCAATCAATAAAACAGTAAATTTCACAACGGTTACACGTAGAAAGCATAAAACCGTACCGAATTGAGGATTCACTTAAACAGCAATCCATGAGATGGAAGTGTTGATTCCCTGGTGCAAGTGCTTCGCGCACAGCAACCGGGGTTTGATGGTAATTCACTCCTATCACAAGCAACAAGCGATTGATCCTCTTACTGACAGTTTCGCCACCAACCCATCCAGCTCAAAATTTGGCCTCATCCAGGCCCAAGTTGGAAGCTATATTAGCACAAAAAGGCTAGAAAACAGCATTCGCTTCCAGATGCGATATCGCTCTGCTACAGCTATAATTTATTTAATAGCGAATTGTATGGAGATCATAATGGATATAAAAGAAATTACTGCGCAAGACTTTCTCACTTTTAGTAGAGAACAACCGGCATACGTTCAAGTCGAACAAAAGTTAATAGAATTGGGCGGCGGCGGTGTGAAGGGTGCGGAATTCAAAAAACAAGCACTTCGCCAGGCTGGATGGCATTACGGCGCATTAGTATCATACGGTGCTCATGTTGATAAGGCTGCGCTTGCTTTCAATCTTATACGAGCTGTGCTACTTGAAGGACCTAACGATGCCGAATCCGTTCTTGCCAAGCTTGATAAACGTACTACTTCTACTCAGCGCCCAATCCGAAAATAAACTCTAAGCGATAGCTGATATTGTAATGCTATTTCCAGCTGTCGCGCTGGCTTAAATCGGATTGAACCGCACTTGTAGGTTTGTTTATTGCGTAGTAACGTACAGCGGAGCCACTGGCACGCACTCTTACAGCGTCATCCATAATATCGTCAAGAACTGTATCACCGCCAAGTACGGAGCCTTCTACAACTCTACGACCATCAGCTAGTAATAGATACGATGGCTGATCGTAGGATACTTTTACAACGTTAATCCAACCTAGGTGAGCACGAAATTCTCGAATTCGAGTGTATTGACCAAACTTTTCTTCAAATCGAGTCTTTATAGTAAACCATAAACCTTCCATAGCCGGTGGGTAATAGGTTTTTGCAAGTATTTCGCCGTTGACGCCTAGTGAAAGCACGACGTAAGGGCTCAAATTAAATTTTTCAAGCAAGCTTTCAAATTTATTTAGCAATGATTCGGAAGTCTCTACGGAGAACGTCACTTTACTCAAGTCCAAGTCGAAAGTGAGAATTTTAAAGATTCGACTCCATTTGTCGTCATCCATTACATAGCCAAATACATCGTATTGACCGTTTTTAAAGCGAACATCAATCCCTTCTGCACCGGCCATATCGAGCATATCCTTAATGAGTGACATCATTTTTTCATCAGGAAACAGCTTCTCAGTATCTTCGATTGTCGATCGCTCCCCAGCGTTCACTTTTCTTCGAATTTCGTCTAATTGGGTTTGTGTTTTATCGCCGTCAAGATTTTCTGTATTAGATGTTTGCTTTGATGGGGATTTTGGTCGACCAAATTGATCATAAGCCGCACCGCTTGCATACAGAGTTTCATCTCCATCAGTTTGCTGAGTGCTCATAGAATCTCTACCGGTAACTCCATTAGCTAAATCAGCGTCATCTACTGATGACTGATCACGGTTGCGCTCTTGTTCCGCCTGTTTTGACATCTTTCCAGATTGAGATGCAGTGTTTGCATTTTTGGAAAACTGGATCGTACCGTATGCCGCTAAAATGATAATACCGATCACGAAAGGAAGTAGTTTAAGAACTTTTGTTGACGTCTTTTTCTTAGTGAGACCACGAGCTTTTCGCTCTGAGGCACTAAGCGACTGTGTAGATTGAGCGCCAGCATCTGCATCATCCTCATTAAATGCATCTTCTGGCATTAAAAATCGAGGCTTGGGCGGTGTAGCAGTCTCTACCCGGTCTACTGATGATTGGCCGGTTTGGTCGATTATCTGTTTGGCAGGATCTGATGCGTCTACACCTAACGGTTCTGCGGTTTCATCTTGGGCCTCGTCAGTTTCGAGTGCTTTACTCATTGGTTGCGAAGGAGTATTTTGCGCAGCTGTCTGAGCTTTTTGTAAAGCTTTTGACTTTGCTATTTCAACCTCTTTATATCCTTGCTCAATCTTTTCAAAGGACTTATATATACCTAACCAGCGACCAGCTAAACCGAATGGTGTGTTTAGATCAACGGCTATCTTATTCGACGTTACAGTTTTAGTTTCATTGCCCAGTTGAGCGGGAATCTTTCGATTTGCCCACCAATCTACTTGGTCACCAGACAAGCTAAAATATGCAAGAAATGGGCCTTCACTTTCCTGTAGGAAAAAATCGCAATCATCGCCTGTGCCGATCGAATATATCTTGCCTTCTTCAACGAGAATTTCGACACCTTTTTCAATGCCGTCAAGAATAACAAGTTTTTTATCCATACTAAGACCTTTGATCTCTTTTATTTGTTTTTATAATAAGCGAATCTAAATCCGTTAAGCTTCTAAAGTAATTCGACCTAATGGATGAACGTTTATATCCTTGGTAAGTTCTTGATACGAAAGCACTGCAAGACTTTCTATTTCTCCAGTAACAAGCACTTTGACATATCGACGAATATCCATATAGGTTAGAAGAACTGGCTTCGAGGACGCACTTGTAATATCACCAACTGCTGCTCGTATAGAGTCGACAACTTTTTGAGTCGTCATTGGATCTAATGCCAGATATGAGCCTGTTGATGTTTGACGAATATTATTGCGAACAAGCTCTTCAATATCACTATCAAGTACAAAGGTCGGTAAGATATTCTGACCATTACAGTGCTTATAGCAGATATAGCGTTTCAACTGACATCTCACATACTCTACGAGCATTACCGGGTCTTTCTCTTTTTGTCCCCAATCAATCAATGCCTCGATAATCTTTTTAAAGTTACGAATAGAAACTTCTTCTGCAACTAAACGTTGGAAAACTTCCGCAATTTTTTGCAACGAAAGTACTCGCTGTACCTCTTTAACCAATTCTGGATACTTTTTTTCCGCTTTGGTTAACAAGTCACGGGTTTCCTGCAGTCCCAAGAACTCTTCAGTATATTTTTTCAACACACATGATAAGTGGTATGAAAGTACTTTCGACAGATTCATGTATGGAATACTGTACTCATCAAGTAAATCCGTAAAATCGCTTGATACCCAGAAGATATCTCGCTCTGGCAAAAATGGCTCCGCTCGTGAATAGTCCACTTCTATCATTTTCAATTGCGTTTCGTGACCAACTATAAGTACACGATTCACACCAATAAAGCCTTTAGAAACTGGTACTTCATGCAACATGATGTGGTATTCGTCTTCTTCTTTCGAATCATCAAATACAAGCTGAATACCTGGAAATGGAACTCCAAGATCTTGTAGTAACGCATTTCGCACGCTTTTAACGTATTTGTTCAATTCTTTAATATCTATATGTTGAGAGACCGCAGATGAAAATTCGACAATGATTGGGGCATAGTATTCAACGTCAACACTACGATTGACATCCGAAGCTTGGTTTTTCTTCTCTGACTCAACGACCAGACCAGCATCAGTATCGGTATCCGCAAGACTCACCCCGTCGCGACGCATTAGATAGACACCTGTTCCTATCCCAATAATTGCGAAGACAAAAAAGGTAATTTTTGGAAAGCCAGGAATAAGTGTAAAGACTAAACAGATTACGCCACCAGCCATAACGGCTATTGGTTTAGTACCAATCTGTTTAGTAATATCACTACCAAGATCTTTTGAATCACCAGTCGTCACTCGGGTGACGATAATACCACTTGTGATAGCGATGAGAAGCGCTGGAATTTGCGCAACCAAGCCATCACCGACTGTTAAAATCGAGTAGGTTTCAGCTGCTTCGCCAAGCTCCATGCCCTGTTGGCCAACACCTATAGCAATACCACCGACAATATTGACAAAAGTAATGATAAGACCTGCAATTGCATCGCCCTTCACAAACTTCATCGCGCCATCCATGGAACCGAAAAGTTGGCTTTCTTTTTGAAGGTCTTCACGACGCTTTTGAGCAACATCAACTTCAATCAGGCCTGCTCGCATATCTGAGTCGATACTCATTTGCTTACCAGGCATACCATCTAACGAGAATCGTGCCGATACTTCCGCAACTCGCTCTGATCCTTTGGTAATAACCAAGAATTGAACAATTGTAATAATTAAGAAGATAATCAGACCAACGACCATGTTGCCGCCAACCACAAACTCTCCAAAGGTTTGGACAATATCGCCAGCATCACCGTTAAGTAGAATAAGTCGGGTCGTAGTAACAGAGAGCGCAAGTCGAAACAATGTTGAAATCAGTAGCACTGATGGAAAAGCAGAAAACTCTAAAGGGGACTGTAGATACACAGCGACCATTAACAGCACAACTGCAATACTCATATTACCTGCGATAAGTATATCCACAATGATTGTGGGCAAAGGTATGACCATCAGGAAAATAATGGACATGAGTAGCATGGCAATCGCTAAATCCGATCGTGCTGCTATCATACTCAAACGATTAAACATATACGTTCTACTTCCTTATTTCACACCTAATAGCTTGTTTGGAAAAGTAATCTGCCCCAACAGCTGCTGAAACCCAGTATATTTTGCGCTTTCTAACAAGATTACTTTTTTTAAAATCTACAATGCATTTTTTTGCTCATTATCGCTCTTAAAATTGCAAAACGTTATCGCAATTGTTCGTATTCTTGTGTCACCACGTCAGTCCGCAAATTTGTTCCGATTCGCTGATATATCTGTCTTGCACCATTTCGATTGCCTATTTCAGTGAGCACTAAAGCATTTAAGTAGTCAAACATATCCTTGGCTTTGTCCGTTTTGAGTTTAGGCTCTATTTTAGCTAGTAAACGCTCAGCTTTACGGTGTCGCTTTAAACTATAGTAGCAATATACTGTGGCCAAGAGGGCTAATTCGTCATCTGGATCAAAGTGAAGTAGAACCGATAATGCCCGCAATGCGCTTTTAAATTTTTTGTACTGAATATTAACGTAATAGACGACTCTCAATATATCGAGTTCGTTATCTCTAATGGACTTTTCTTTATCTTCGAGACGTCGCTTAACATTTTTTTCCGATTGAACAAAATCACGCATTAGGCGATACCACCTTCGCCCGCATTCTAATTTGCCGTGCCAACGAATTCAAATCAGATACAAAATCACGCATTAAGATTTTACGTTGATCATCTCGTTCTGATTTATCCGCATCTTTAAAGATGTTACTAAGTCGTCCAGAGAGATCGTCAAGTAAAGCAGCGAATTTAACAGGCGACATCTCTTGCATAGACACTTCGGGATCTAACCACTCCAAGAACTTGTTATCTGCTTCATATTTTTCAGGAAACAAGCTATCAAGCACCGATCCCAGCTTTCGACCAGAGAGCATCAAGACAATGTCTGCTGCGCTTAATACCTCTGTAGCTTCATCACCATTCATGTAGCTTGAATCGTGATCCGATCTTTTTTTGCTTCCATAGCGAACATACATATTGTACTGATCGGCGCCTACACGTACCATAGAATTGACCCTTACTAACAAAACTATCTTGGATGTATACCGCTAAGCTACAGCGGTAAATTCGATTAAAAATCGGTTGAGCTGGCTAGTACTCGCTTCGACAAGATTTGCGAGCTCAAAAATTTGTACCTTTTCAGGGTGCACACACTTGGATAGCCCAAGAGTCGTTTTACTCTCAGACATTGATACCAGATGGCGTTTTAAGAAGAATTGGGTTTCGTCATCCATGAAAAATTCGACGACTTCAAAATCATTCCAAGGCAATACTACATCTCGGTTGATCATAACTGAAAAGCTGATTTCTCCGAACTGAGTGATAAACACAGCTAAATTGAATTTTTCAGACAGACTGACAGCACAAGGCAGGCTTGCAATAGGCGGATGGACTATATCTAAAGTTTTGAGAAGTTCTGTCACTACTGCCGTAGACATCGCCTAACCCCTATTAAAATCTAATTACTGATGCAACTATATTAACAGGGCTATTAACTGGTCGGAGCGAGGAACAACAGGTAAAATGTATCTTCTTGTAAAACCTTACAACGAGCTATTGACAATAACTTGGCATCCGTGCCTCGTCGTTCTAATTTTTTGTAACAATTGAACCATAGGTACGAATGTTAGAGTCGCTCAGGGCTGAGATCCTACCTTGTAGATCGTCAATTGAACGGGCAAAATCCATAATGAGCTGCTTTTGATGATCAGTAAGCTGAGCTTCTGCCTCTGCCTTCTTCTGCTCGGCTTGGCCTTCAGTACGAACTTGTTCGGCATATGCGTTTGCAAATTGACTGCCAGCACCTATTAGCGCACCACTAGCACTTGCCATTTGAACCTTCGCATGTAGTTTTTGACCCGCAGCGGCTTTCTCATCGCTTTTACGTTTATCATCTTTTTTCTCTTGCGCAGAACGCGTGTCTCCATTTTGACCCGTTTCATTATTTGCATCAGCTTGATCGCCTCGCTGTTGAGCTCTAGCTGCGCTTTGCTCAGCACCATCTGCCGCCCGTTGATCTTGCTCGTTCGTGTCATCACTACTGCGTGCATCGTCTTGACGACGCTGGTTTGCATTAGAACCAGTTCTTTGCGCGTTAGTACCAGTACCAGTACCAGTACCAGTACCAGTTCTGTTAGCGTCGGTACTGTTCAAACTAAGCCTTGCTGGGCCTGAGGAACTATTTGAACCAACGTCGTTGCCTTCGTAAGCCATTGCTCTACGATGTTGACGAATTGCTTTACCAGTACCACCTAATGAAGTTGTATGTCCTGCAATAGCGACACCAGCACCAGCCATTTGCACAAACATAGCTATCTTTGCGGCATCGACCATTTTATCCGCGCCGGCAATAGAAATCTTAAAACTATTTTGCGCTGATTGAATTGCATTCATCAACTTGCTTTTCTTAACCGTTGAAAGCACATCAATGTAGTCTTGAATCAACGCTTGAATGCGCAAAAAAATACTTGTAGAACCTGGTATCGACGACTCAACCAATCCAAAAGTTATCAAATAGCCATTACCTGGCTCTGCTTGTCGTTGACCAGCTTGTCTATTGCCACCAACAGTAACCGCTGAATCAGTACCGGATGTTCCTGTAGTATTAGCTGTACTATTACTCGATTGTTGCTGAGCAGGTGCTCCTCCTACTTGAGGTGCAGCTGTTGAAGTAGTATGATTTTCAACGTGTACCATAATTTATACCTTCTTCATTATCGGGCCAAAGGCTGACGGAACTGCTTGATGAAGACTATCAAGCACATTTGTAGCCGCTCTTGATAACGCTTCGCTCGATTTATCGCGATCGCCAAGAATTTCTAGCGTAAACTGCAATAATTTCAGCAAAGCTTCCAATCTTTTCAAGTCAGCTTGATCATCGGCAGTTAACTTATCAAGTTTTGCTTGATAAATCTGTAAGCCTGCCTGCGCAAAACCAATACTACTTTGGGATAAAACCTCGACAGCTTTGATTTTACCTTCCAAAGCGTGCCGAAATGCATCTCGCTTCTTCGCAGACTCAACAACAACATCGGTTGCGCCATCAGCTTGATTTGCACCTTGCTGTGCTGTAGTTGCAGTTGATCTAGACGTACTTGTAACATTTGCAGCATTAGCCGCATTTGAACTTCCTGTAGCTGAAGCTGCTTGCTGTCCAGCAGTGGTTGCGGACTGTTTACCAACATTTGCACCCGTATTCCCTGCTGATTGAAACGTTGAGCGAAATTTCGCTATAGTCGTTTGGAGCTCTTTTGCTGCTTGTCGAACTGCAGTAGAACCATGCTGAGCTAACCGACCTACAGAGGATTGCACTTTAGCAAGCTGAGCAGAGAGTTTCATCATACCTGGAATTTTACCGATCATATTCGATACGCCGGAAGTGACCGTGGACGAGCCAGCCAACATCGATGCTACAAGCATCACCACTGCAAGTACAACCATTGCCAATACTTGTGCTGCTTGCTCACCTAAACCCATTTCTTTAAACGCGTCGGCTAGTGCTTTGACAACCGGTTGCAGTGTTTTCTCCATTACTTTTTGAGTTGCTTTGCCATCATTTGCAAGCATATCGATCATACCTAAAGATGAAACAGCTAACCCGATAGCAGCAAGTGCGATGGGTGCCGCAGCACCGCCAGTTGCTACAGTTGCTAACAAAGCCAATCCTGCTAAGGCAACGGCAACAACTGAGAGAATCTTGCCGATCCAACCTGCTTTTTTTGATTCTTCAGCTTTTTTAAGCGAACTCCGTAGCTCTTCATTCTCTTTTTGAGCAATGCCGACCATTTTGGTTGCAATTGCTTTTGCGTGCTCTGCTCTGTCAGCTCTCGCCTCCATCAAATCCTTAATCATCGCACCTATTATAGTAAGCGCACGAAATAGCGCACTTTTACCAACACTAGGAGAACTACCCTGACTTGGTAATGGAAGCTGTGGTTCAAATTGAGAGTTACTACCGCCTTGGGTTGTCTGTTCTC
>Ga0115549_1002382_pt1 | contig 10682 bp, 10 predicted proteins | sample COGITO_mtgs_1004_2_FD_87176 | JGI IMG/M metagenome (GOLD analysis project Ga0115549, IMG submission 87176) | Pelagic marine microbial communities from North Sea - COGITO_mtgs_100430 | ecosystem: Environmental > Aquatic > Marine > Epipelagic | place: Germany:Helgoland, sampling site Kabeltonne...
AAACGATTCACGCAGCTCTGTTTGTTTTGCCTCAATACCTGTCGTATCTGAAGATTGGGTTAAAGTATTAGCTTCTAATTCTGAGGCTCCAGGCTGTCCGAGACCAGAACTCGTGCCGAAGCCTGCTGTTCCGTTCATGAACTTATCCATTTATCGAGCCTCTTGAATCAGCGTTATTAAAGCTTCCTGCCAAATTTTTGCTGCTTTTGAAAAATCGAAAACCAACTGCTGTAGTGCAAAAATACTTGCTTCAACACAATGAGCATTGTAAAACATGCAAACTTCACCAGTTTGACTGTTCACACCCAGCGTAGCACCGCGAGTACCACAAAATTCGAAGTTTGCTTCGAGCAAAATCTTCATTATGGTAACAGTTACTGGTGTATCCAAAGGAATTTCACCGACACTCGCCTTTATTGCAAGTTTTTCTGGTTCAGATTCATCAAAAACTAATAGCGTTTCAATTTCATTTACTGTTATTGAAAGATACTGTTCTCGTTCCAGTGCATCGAGGGCTTCTTGATTCTCCCCAAGTAAATCGATATACAGTTTTTTCAACACATCCAGTCCGTGCATACAATAGTCCTAATTGCTTTGATTTTTGCACATCACTTTTCCGAATCCTTAGCATCGCGATTCTGGTAAACTGATTATTTTGCCAATTCTTATAGCTTATTAAAGTTTACGTTAAATGTTTACCCTAAACGCACGCATTTCCTGATCGTTAAACTGTTTTATCCCAAAGCGAATTTCGATACGACGATTGATCTTTTGCTCATCATCTCGATTATCATCTACGATAATGGGGCGGGTAGAACCAAACCCTGCTATCGAAAAGAGCGCTTCTCCTTTCCAGTTTCTCAGCTCTGAAAGTGACTTACCGTAAGGCTGAATAGAACGAATTGCTTCCCAAAAAGATGCTGCACGATGGACTGAAAGACCCCAATTTTGAAATAATAATCCTTTTGCAGGTTTGGAATCAGTGTGCCCTATAATCTCAACTGACTCATATAGCTCATGCTTTCTTTCGGGCACCAAGTTAAAATATAGGACTTCAGCTATAGACTCGATCAAGTATTTTTTAGATTTAGGGATTTTAAATTCGCCTTGCTCGAAACTAAGTTGATCGGTTGGAATGAGAATCGAATGCCCGTCATTCGATACTTGTGCTGATAGTCCCTCAACTTGAATTAGCTTTGAGATTCGGTGGACTGTATTGATTCGCTCAGCGACTAGTTCACTGTATCGTTCAATTTTGACGGCTAAATTTCGTTCAAAAATCCCGGTCACTTCGTCTGATTGCGCCTCACAAGTGACAATATCATCAACACTGGTAACGACACTATTTTTTGATTGATAGTAGTTTACATCTGCAAGTAGTTTTGCTACTTTTCTCTTGAATTCTACAGCGGAACTTCCTCGCTGCATTAATAGAAAAATAATCGCAAAAATAAGAATGATGACAAGCGCTGACATCAAATCGGTAAACGATACCCAATAATCTGTCTGTTCGGACTCTTGCGTGTTGTTGCGTCGCTTAAACATCTACGAAAACCTATTATACCGTATCAAAAAATCTACAAAATGCCCGCAGGCATTAAAGCTGCTCGCTTAAGTCGTTGCACCTATACGTGGCTAGGGTTAGGCCAGTGTCCCAATAATTTTCTAGAAAAACTTTAGTATCACTACCGAACTTTGACAATACTTGCTTTCTCAGAACTCGACCCTTTGGACTCTCGTAACAATCGTAACTCCGAAACAATGAGCGCACCAATTTCTCGTATGGCTTCTCGATCTTCTTCACGCTGACGCATAGACTCTTCACTTGTACTCATCACTCGGTCTAATTCACGACCGACTCCAGTGACAACTGGTGTAAAATCAAGCTTTTGCATCGCATCTTGGATGGCCTCTAAAGACTCCGTCGCTTGCTCTTGAGCACCTCGCATTAGCACTATTTCGTTTTCCGGGGCAACAAAGCTGACTCGATGCGCCATAGTGTCTTGAATATTTAAGAGCTCTTGTTGGAGCTGTCGAAGTAGAACCTTTTCACCAATACCAAAGGTCAAGCTGAAAAATATACCCCAAATAGAGGTCATAAACGCGACTGTGCTACCTGCCAATAACATAGTAATACTTTTAGTCACACTCTCAACGTCATCGGCGTTAAAACTCAAGCCACCGATTCCGAGCTGAATACCGATAAACGTTCCTAACACACCGATTCCTGTAAGAAGCGATGGTACAAAAGAGATAAATTTATTATCAAAAAGCTCCGGAGAAATCTCTCGAACATGTATGAAATCGTTAAATGGCGCGGAGCAACGATATTGAATTGAATCAGCTGACTGATCATTTGAATCGTAATCTTCAACGGGATAAAGGTTCGCAAGCAAATCTCGCAATAACATCGAAAAACGACGAGTACTACGGTCTTCTCTTAATGAATTTGCATACTCCTTTGCCATTGAAAGATCTTTCGAAAGTTCTTCTTCAAAAGTGCGTAACAATGTAAATGTTTTTTTGCACTTAAAAAAACGGGTTAAAACATAGTTTCCAGCATACATAAGAAACGCATACATCAGAAGCCAAATAAATGCACTGATCCCGGCTGGCGTACCGGAGAAAAGCTCGCCGATGCTTGGCAATAAGTACGCCCACGCATTTGAATCCATACCATCCATAACTGCTTTACCTTTGTTATTGTCTCTTCTAATCTAATGAACAGCCCAAACCAGATCAACTAGTCCAAAGCGTTAGTCCATAATTATACTATTAAAAAGGTGGTCCTTTTGTTTGCCGCGTTGTACATCTTGTATAGTATCAAGCACGCGATCACGCTGCATTTGGTTGAGTTTTTTACCGACAATGCGCGGTGTAATAAGAAACAAGCGCGACAACTGTACTTTGCGAGTTTTGGTATGCCTAAATAAAGTTTTGATCACCGGAATATCGCCCAAAACGGGTATCTTGCGTACGTCGTCCTGTTCAGAATCATAATAGAACCCTCCGACTAGGAGCGATTCTCCGTTTGAAACCACTGCTTGAGTCTTTATTGTACTGCTATTGACGACAGGAATCGAGTCCACTTCTTCGGTTGAGCTAATCGAGCCATCTTTGATGCTTACACTCAACTGAATTTCCTGCATTTGATCGAGCAACGGTATACCGATTAAACGTGGTACGACCCGGAGTACACTTCCTGAGGATATTGGAATCAAATCAACATCCTCTTGGCCTTCAAGGCGGACATAAAACGTCGAAATATGATCAATGATCGCTTCAAAATTATCTTGAGTGACTACAGCTGGCTTTGAAAGTATCTTCGCACCGTTTTCGTCTTTAATAGCTTTGATGGTACCCATTAACGTTTTAACTTGGCTTGCGAGTAAAGTAGTTGCGTTCTGATAGTTACCAACGCCAATGTAGCCAGTATTTGCAGTCGTACCTTGTATCGGTGCAACTTGGCCAAAGCCGAGGTCAAAATCAGTGCCGTTTGCGGCCCAATCGAGGCCTATTTCCGTCAGCTGGTCAGATTGGACATCTATAATCGAGACCGAAATTTCTATTTGCTCAGTCGCCTTGTCAAGCTCGGCAATAAAGGTTTCGTACATTGGCATCTTTTCTATAAGATCATAAATAATGACCGCGTTGGTTTTCTTGTCCGCCGTAATAGTTGCTGCCTCGTATCGCTCCACAACGTTATTCTTAGGCATTCTGGTAACAGCACTATCTTTACTGCTACCTCGCGCATCTGCTGCGGCTTGTTGCAAATCGGCTTGTTGAACGTTGCGGTTGTTACGATTCGCTCGAGTTGTGAGCCCCATAGCTTGGGCAAGCAGAGTTGCCACTCCCTCGATTTCCATATCTTTACCGTCATACTCAAGAGTACGGTCGTAGGCTGTAGCGTATTTTAGCGGAAATGCTCGGAATACAAAGCTGCGCGGCGCTCGATCGCCATCACGTGCTGAGTTGTTCACGTCTTCTGCGACCTGTTCGATAATTTGGGCATAGCGAGGCGGTGCTGAAAAGTATGCAACGTTGCCTTTGGCATTTGAACGTAGTACATAGCGTCCGTCATAAAATCCGTAAGCTTTTAGGCTTGACACAAGCTCACTAAAGCTTTGCTTGTATAGCTCTACTTTCTTTTCAACTAGCTCGTCGGCGCTGTAAATATAGAGGGTTTGGCCATCGTAATACCAAATGAGCCCATAGGCATTAGTAATATCGTTCACAATATCAATTATTTTTTTGTCGGTATAAGTGACAGTGACGAGCTCGCGCTGATTGAGGACGTCTTCACTCATACGAATCAATACATCCGCGCTAGCACCTAAATCTGAGAAGAAGGATTCAACGCTTTCTCCCATGGCGACATGGGTTGCCTGCTTGTACATCCACTTGTCGTCTGCATTCGCGTGCATTGCAAATAAGAAAAAACAAAGGAAAACGAGACTCTTTTTCATGGAAAATACCAGTATCAACCTATATAAACTCTTTTGCTCACCTACAAGGTGAATTTTGCAAAAGGCGCGAATCATATTCTCAGTTCCGTTGATAGACTGTGAAATTCCATCTCCACTTAATATTCTTTCAAAAAGTGATCTTTAGTTCGTTGCTTCAAGTTACTGATCAAATTATAACCTTATAACCCTATGGCTATGAGCCTAAACATTGTGACTTTCGAGGACTTCCATGTAATATTTACAGAGACAAACGTAATCAATGATGCGATCGTGGTAAGCAACGTTGGCAATTTGATCGCCGTCAATTTCCATGCATGCATAGAGGAAATCACTTTCATCCACCTCTAGCCGCGCATGAGCATACGACAGCCCACCATTAGAAATTTCAAAACAGCGGCATATTCGAGTGATTGTGTTCATTTCGAGCTCATCGATGACGCCAATTTGCTTTCGAAACCAATACCGACTTTCGAGAAACCGAACCTCACATACTTCATCAAACACCGATAAGAAGGCTTCATCTTCGGAACGCTTTCGCTCAATAGATACACCGGCTATATTCTGGAGCTTTAACTTTTCAATTGTCATGGATGTTGAGCCTCCAACCTGGGATTGTAAGCTCATATGATCGATATAGAGCAGCGCAAGCTAAAATAAGCTTTGGGGCGTTACCATATTACCCTTATCTAGAGCTTAGCAAGTGACTGGTGAGTTACTGGAATGTTTGCTTTTTGCATCTAAGATAAACTATTGATTGATTCTGGACTTCGAACATGTTAGCTAATAAGCCAAAAACAGCGAAAAGCTATCACATTTCATGCTAAAATGATTGCCTGCCTCAAAATTATCACTATTTTGAAATAAACACTATCGAGGAGATCTATAGCAACAAAGGAATACTCATTTACAACATAAGGCATGCTCGAAACACGAGTGAGAGAAGTGGTAGCTACGAGTGGATTCGAACCACTGACCCTGGCATTATGAATGCCATGCTCTAACCAGCTGAGCTACGTAGCCACGGGCCTAATAATGCCGCTATCAGTCTTTGTTGTCAAGCTATTTCATTGGTTTAACATTTATTGTGTACATCACAAATGACTTACCATATGAACAAGTCAATGTGGCGGTAGAAAACGAGCTAAAAAATGCAGCTTCACGCTATTACGTTCGATAATCTTTGGTACAGTCAGTTACAAATAGCAGCGCTAAAGCCACAACAGCTACGCAATACCTTAATGCTATACTTCAATAACGACGTTTTTAAATCGGATGTTAAGGGCGGTCATGCTTTCAGATTTCTACGTATCAACTGAACTTGCAGAGCTTGAAGAGAAGCTTGCTCAAGACGATGCAGTTTTTACGCTAATCATGCAGTCCCTCGAAGATGCTGGCCATGCAGATAATGCTATTCATTTATATGAGTTTCAATCTTTGTTGGCACAAACCTTTGATTTGACATCTGAGCAGGCAGATCTTGTTGCTGAGACGTTGTTCGGTTCAAATATTGAATACGACTCGGTTGATGATGTTGAGCGAGCACATCGAGAAAGAAAAGGCGTTCGATTGCGCTCACAACTCGCTGCTTTTAAACGTAGACAAACGCAACAAGATTGAAGCTATAACCCATATAATTTTGGGTTTAGTAGACAGTACGGCGAGTTGCCTGAACTCATTAGATAAGTGTTGCTGAGATCGAGAGGAAAATCTTTGAAGCAGCGTAGTGAGTCCGAATCAATAAATATTTTGGAATCATTTTTGACAAAGCCTTTTCAATAAAGATAGTGTGGACGCGATTACTTTTGCACCACCTACTACGGTACATTAAGCAGGAGAAAGAATATGTCAGGTGATGGAATTAGCAGCGACAGCTTACAATACGATGCAATGGCGGGTGCTAGCGGTGTGGTTGATCCTAGAGCAGTTACTTCAATTGCAGATGCGCACGTCGACATGAACGAAGATGGTATAGTCACCAAGGATGAGTTCAAGCGAGCAGCGATAGATGTCCTCAAATGGACTGGCTCGGAGGCTGATGCTGTATGGGAGTCACAAGCTGGCAATGAGTCTCCGTCATTAGAGAACGATGTTTTTGATTCGTTGTTCGCACAAGCCTTTACAGAGACTGGCGAGGTCGCTGAAGGGTAAACATAGAACGCACTAATAAAATGTTGCATATCAGCCATAAGGCAGATTTATTATAGGTAATCGCTGGCGCCAAATAGGCAAGCGACTACCTAGTCACTGGCTCGAAATGACTTTTCCCCCTCACCGTGTCAACATCAAAAGACTGCGGTTTTCAAATATTCGTGACGATTTAGGTAACCATTGTTATCAGGCTTATTCTGGCGAGTTTAACCAAAAATTTGAGTATGGTATCTCATGCTAATCACCTTGAGCGGTAGTCAAACAAGCTTGAGCCGCTGTCACTCGGGAACGTAATTGGTCCACTGAATTCGCTGTGATAGTTAAATGACCCAGTTTGCGGCCTGGCCTAGCGCATTTTCCGTACCAATGCCAATGCAAGCCTGGCATAGCTAATAGCGATACTTGCTGAGCATATGTCGGCTGTTCACTAATAATGTTGATCATAGCCGCTGGGCAGTATTGGTAAACCGGACCGATAGGCGCATCGGTTAGAACGCGCAGCTGTTGCTCAAATTGTGAGCAACTAAAAGCTTCAATGGTGAGATGCCCAGAATTATGGGGTCGTGGAGCAATTTCGTTGACAATTAATCTATCGCCCTGCTGAAAAAATTCAATGCAGAGTACGCCTTCATACTTGAGCGCATCGCCGATACTGATTGCAATATCCTTGGCCTCAGCTTGCAATACAGGCGTAAAAGAATCATCAGCCCAACTTATATTTAAAATATGGCGCTTATGTTCATTTCTAAATGGACCGTACACAGCATGCTGGCCTAATTTGTTGCGCACTAATATGACTGATAGTTCATGCTCGAATTGTATCTTTTGCTCAAGCACAGCGGGACATTGGTTCAGTTGCTGCCATGCTTTCGGAAGATCTTGAGCACGCTTTACAGCAACTTGTCCTTTACCGTCATAGCCTTCAGCTGCCGTTTTTAAAATGGCAGGGTAATGAGCGGTGGTGATTTGTTCGAGATCGCTTGATTGCTCTAAACTATGCCAAGGTGCAACGGCTACTCCTACTTTGCTTGTCAAAAAACGTTTTTCTGCCAGTCGATTTTGACTTGATTCTAATGCCGTTGCCCCAGGCCGTACTATCGTATGTTCGCTCAACAGTTCAATGGCTGCAACGGGCACATTTTCGAATTCAATGGTGACAGCACCGACTTGAGCTGCAAACTTTTTCAAAGCAGTACGATCGTTATAGTGAGCACATTGATGCTCGGCGACCACTGCAGCAACTGGCTTGAGTTCTGGACAATACGTTACTACTTGATAGCCAAAATTACTGGCTTGGGTCGCAAACATTCGGCCTAGTTGTCCGCCACCGAGCAATCCAAGCTTCATAGTGTTCACTTTATTGCGCCTCTTAAGTTGTTAATTCTGGTAAGTTAATATTTCTTATTTTTTGATTTTCAGACTCTAGATAACGTGCTAACTGTTGTTGTAAATGTTGGTCATTTAAAGCTAGCAACCGCAAACTAAACCATGCAGCATTTTTAGCGCCTGGGTCACCAATAGCCATTGTAGCAACGGGCACTCCAGCTGGCATTTGCACAATTGATAATAGCGAGTCGATACCAGCGAGATTGGTGCTTTTAATTGGAACGCCGATGACTGGTAGCAAAGTTTGGGATGCAACCATACCAGGGAGGTGAGCTGCGCCACCGGCTCCAGCGATAATAATTTTGAACCCTTGATCGATCGCTTGCTCAGCGTATTCTGCTAAAAGTTGTGGAGTACGATGGGCAGAAACAACTTTTGCCCGATAATCAACATTAAACCGTTTTAAAATCTGTGCGGCATGCTGCATGGTAGGCCAGTCTGAATCGCTCCCCATGATGATACCAACGCTCGCCCGCTCCATCTTGCTCTCCACTTTTAATAAAGCGCAAGAATACAGATATTTTAGCCCTCACTCAAGCATTGCTCGCAGGCCTGGGCTGATGTTTTATTGGGTTAAGACAAACAGTGCGTCATCAGCTACACTGTACGCATGATTTGTGTCCCTAACGTCCCAAGGGGTTTAAAAATGCAATCAATGGCGACTCTTGTATGGTTTTACCTTTAGGGAACAATATGCAACGAGAAGATTTAGTGCGATGGTCAGATATTGTCCATAGTTTGCCCAAACTTATTAGTAAGCTTCCAACGCTTTTAGAAGGTTTCTCTCTGACTCGCCTGGATAATCCATCCAAACCTGTTGGATTAGCCCTTGAATTTGAGCGGGCAGCGATTGAGAATCCACTTGGCATCGCAATACTGGGCCCGCAACAGCGATTGACCTATAGTGAAGCGAACCGACAGGCCAATCAGTTGGCTCGATCTTTACGTAGTCAAGGTATTGGTAAAGGCGATGTTGTCGGTATTTTTATCAGTAATCGACCGGAAGTCTTGCTCTGTGTACTCGCCTGCGCCAAACTTGGTGCAATTTCAGCCATGCTGAATACTCTGAAGACAAAAAATTTACTGCTTGAGTCGGTACAAATGGTTGCACCTAAGCTACTGATGCTTGGCAGCGAACTCAACAAAAATTATCTTGAGATTGCAGCAACTGTGAGTGCGTGTCGGATTGTTGTGCAGGTTGAGGATAATCTCTTACATGCGCAAGCACCTACTCTAACTGCCAATCAGTTGCACTGTGAGTACACAATCAAGTTAGAAGATCTCAAAAATGGCTTTCCAACCAACAATTTAGATTCAAGTCGCAAAATTTATTTGCATGATCCTTGTTTTTATATTTTCACTTCCGGAACCAGTGGTTTACCAAAAGTGGGTATTTTTACCCAGGGTCGATGGATGAAAGTATTTGGCGGTATCGGCAAGCTTGCGGTCGAACTTAAACAAGATGACGTACTATACGCTACTATTCCTTTGTATCATGCGACAGCGCTTTGCGTATGCTGGTCAGCAGTGATTTCTGCGCGAGCGGGCCTTGCCATCGGACGTAAATTTAGCGCAACGCAGTTTTGGCAAGAGGTGCAGCGTTTTCACGCCACTGCGATTGGGTATGTTGGCGATCTTTGTCAATTTCTATTGGTGCAACCGCCTCGAGAATCGGATCAGGCTCATTCAGTTCGTATGATGCTTGGTAATGGTTTACGACCCGTGATTTGGAAAAAATTCAAACAGCGATTTGGGGTAGAAACTGTTTACGAGTTTTATGGCGCTTCTGACGGCAACGTTGGTTTTTTTAACCTCCTCAACATCGATAACACGGTAGGCTTTTCACCAAACCGATATGCATTAGTTGCAATCGATCAAGATGAACAGCAACCTATTCGTGGTAATGATGGTTTTTTTATCCGAGTTAATACCGGTGAAGTTGGTTTACTCATCAGCGAAATCAACACTCACTTTCCTCTTGATGGGTATACCGACAAAACTCAAACTGAAAAGATCATTATCAAAAGTGCGTTTGAAACCGGTGATCGCTGGTTAAACACAGGTGATCTCATGGTTGATCTGGGTTTTAGACACGCCCAATTTGCAGATCGAATCGGCGATTCTTATCGCTGGCACGGCGAGAATGTGTCTTCCCAAGAAGTTGAAAATGTCATCATGGAGTATCCCTTGATTGAGCAAGCAATTGTATATGGCGTTAAAATCCCGCACGCTTCTGGCCGAGCAGGTATGGCAACCATTGAACTCAGCGATTCAGCGCCGTTCAATGCTTCACAGCGCAAATCCTTTGCTGGCTATCTGCGCACCCATTTGCCATCATACGCTGTACCTCGGTTACTTCGTGTCACAAAACAACTCGATACTACTGCCACTTTCAAGTTCAAAAAGAAGAATTATCAACAACAAGGCTACGATCTTGCTCAGGTGAAAGATCCGCTTTTCGTTTACAATCTACAGAACCAAACCTACCAAGCGCTTACTAAATCTGCTATGACCGAGATTGATTCGGGTGCACTAAAGCTTTAGTTCATCGTACTTAGTCGCTGATCTGGTTTGTAAATATCAGCTCTTGGAAAGCGTTTACTTAGTCGCTGGCGCGAAATAGGCGAGCGACGCAAGATCGAGGCGAAAATGTTCGAAAAAGCGCAGTTTACTTGGGGTAAA
>Ga0115549_1002385_pt1 | contig 10659 bp, 6 predicted proteins | sample COGITO_mtgs_1004_2_FD_87176 | JGI IMG/M metagenome (GOLD analysis project Ga0115549, IMG submission 87176) | Pelagic marine microbial communities from North Sea - COGITO_mtgs_100430 | ecosystem: Environmental > Aquatic > Marine > Epipelagic | place: Germany:Helgoland, sampling site Kabeltonne...
ACCGAGAGTGCGAGCGCAGCCATTTCGCGCCAGTGACTAAGTATCAAATTCCAGCTGAACTATGCTGGCGCACAAAGACATGGATAGATCCGGATATTCCCTCGGCTCAATGCCATTTATAAACACCTCGGGATCGATGTTCCGATGAGTCTGATGCACGTGATTAATTAAAGCGAGCACTTGCTCTCGATGCCGCTGAGTTTGGTTCAGATACTCTGGACTTTCGCACAATGCAGTACTTATAGCCTTTGCATCAACTTGCAGCGCTTCAAATTCTTGTTCGATCACTTGCAGCTTTTGTTCGCAGCGCTGCAACGCAACTGCGAGTAACAATGATGCTTGATTATCGAAATTAATAGTCTTGAGCGACAATAGTGCTGCTTGCATCGCGTGCTGCATCTGCCGCCCTTGGAGCGCACAATCACTTGCTTTCTTTAATAGCGCTGAGTTCTGCCAGCGAGCTGACAGTGCACTTTTTGTAATAGTTGCAATAATCGGCGTGATATCGAGCATACTATGTAAGGCAATTTGCTCGCATTTGACTGGATCTGATTTTAAAGTTAAGGCTTGCTTACCGAAAACACTTTTGAGCTCTTGTAGAGTTTGATTTAGATCGGTGCCTTCACCTTGCAGCAATAGTCCAGATGAGTTTACAAAACAGCGCGCGGCGAAATCTCGTAAATAGATACGGTATAAAGCACCAAAGCGTATATCGAATGCTCGAGACACCTTACCCATATCCGACCATACGAATTTATTCGCTCGCTTCCAACCGACAACGCAAGGACGGCGCATTTCACCTGCAATCTGCACTACTTTTTCGTCATTGTTATTGTCAGGAAGCGCTTTGATCTGCAACAATCGACTGCTGGTTGCAGGTTTAGTTGCGCTTTTAGCATTAGCAAATAGGCTGTTTACTTGTTGTGTTGGTGTTCTGGCTTGCAACATCTTCATACTTGCCTCGCTTTAAATTGCTAGTTTGCCTGTTACCCCATCCTTGTTAAAAATATTCCTTAAACCAAAAAACTCGCCGAAGCGAGCTCTTTGGTGGCTGTCTTTATCAATAATCTTTTATCGATTTCTAGCTCGCCTACATACGAATGGTGCCACCAAGCGTAAAGGTAGTGCCGTCACCGAGTACGTCATAGTCGAAATGACCGAGGCCAACATTGAGACTCAAAGTTTGACTCAAGAACTTTTCTCCGCGGATGTTGATGGTTTCACCATCAAGGTCGCCCAAGAAAACTCCTACTTCAGCGCCAACACTCGTCATTTTGTCGAGGTAATAATCACCCTCGACCGCTACTCTTGTCGTATCTAGGCCAAAGTCGCCATCGATAAAGGTGAGCTCGCCACCAACGTTTAAATAAGTACCGTCGTTACGAGTCATCAAGTTTTTGTATTCAACTCCATAGCCATCGCCAAGATTCGTATCGACATATTTACCAAGCAATTGGGTATGCGAATCAAGATACATACCAGCTTTAATTTCGTCGTTTTCAAGATCCCCTAGCCCAATATCGGCTTCCACAACGAGCTGTGAACCTGGATCGACATAGCGTCCACCGATTAGCAGACCATCACCGTTGTCGAAGTCCTCGTAAAAAACTCGTGCCGACATAGCTTGATCGAGAAACGCCGCTTCAGCAAGTGGTCCAGTTGAGTCGTCAACTGGTTGAATATAATATTCACCACCAAGTCGAAATACATCTGGATCTTCGCCATCTGTTTTAGAACCGGTGAAATCTGCACGTCCCTCAACTTGATAAGCGTTAGCTTGCATACCAAGACCTAGTGTCGCGCAGGTAATAAGACTTAATGTCGCGAATCGATTCATAATACTCTCCGAGTGTTTAAATTAAAGGGTCAACAATTGTCATTAAGGTCATCTTGCAATTGTCTCGTTGATGGAAACCTCGCCACGGCCTACTAGACAGCGCGATTTGCTAATCAGTTTGCAGTAATCATCTGAACCGATCCTGAAGATATTGATCAAAAGGTTCAAACGAGAGCGAGTTTACAACTTTGGTTTGGAATATTTGGTGACGATGAAACTGATTTAGCGCTAAACTGAGCAAAAACTGACCGCTACGCCGGGGTTGAGCAATGGCGCGTAATCCTTCGCAGCTTAACAGCATCGCTTGCGCCCGGGAATGTACTAAACGATGAAACTGCGCAGCGGCGCTATGCATTGCTGGTGAAAACTGCCGCAATTGTCCGTTTTGATCTATCCAATCATTAAGCATTTCTATCCAACAGAGCGCATCTTTAATCCCGAGATTAAGACCTTGGCCTGCAAGCGGATGAATACTATGCGCGGCATCACCGACTACAAATAAACCGCAATGTTGTTTTAATTGACGCCAGTTGAGCAAATGACGGCGCACCGGCCAAACGCTTTGTTCGCTCACTTGCTTGGCTCGGATGGGCAATGCACTGCCTTGAAATAATTGGTTTAAACGCCGAGCCGGTTGTAGATCCTGCCCTTTCTCAACAAAGCGCGCGCCAATACCAACAGTATTGCGTATAGCTTGAGTTGGCGAAGCAATCGTGGGCAATGACCATACTAACGAAAACAAGCCGCGGTTGTCGCCATACCATTGCAAAGGTAACAATCCAAAGATAGAACCATCTCGACCAAACCACTGATAAGCGCTTTGTGAACCAGTAAAAGCTTGCGGCTCAAATTCAAGCTCAATCTGCGCGCCAAGTGCACGTAAATTTAATGGCAAATCTTGCTTGCTCAGTAACAGTTGCGAAACGATTTTGGACTGCGCACCATCGGCAGCCACCAGCAATCGAGTACGGTAGTGTTTATGATCGGCTTGGAGTTGATAGCCATGGGCATCTGCACTGACCTGCTGCACCTGAGCATCGATTCGATTGGCCTGTAGCGCGCCGTTAAGTGTGTCGGCAAGCTGCGTATTATAGACCACTCGTGCTAAGGCGCGTCGATCGAAACGATTGGCATCGAGTTGGAAAGAGCCGCCAAATTCCTCGCTAGCAACTGTCATCAGCCGCATAGGCTCACGCTGTAAGCGTGCGTACTGTGGCAAAAGCGCTGCTAGATGCTGATCGAGAGATTCGTTTATTGCGCTGACCCGCCGAGCCTGGTCGAACCGTTGTTCAGGCGCAGCTCGGTCGGGCTGCTCCTGCTTTGGTGCGATAATAGCCCAGCGAAGCTTTGCAAATTCAGCTCGTTCAGCCAACAGGCGGCCGATCAGCGAACCGACAACGCCAGCACCGACAATGATTATATCGTATTGCTCACTTTGCTCTGCCTGGCTTATTACCATCGTACTACCTCACGTCGTGATCCAAGCTGACGACCACCAAGGGCAAAGTGGGCTAATGCCGGCTTGACCCCGGGTATAGATTCGAAACTGCGAATTGCGAGATCTTGCAACTGCTCGGTTAACCATCCTGTTCGAGCTTCGATAAAATTCTGATTTAAAGCCCTAACAAATAAGCCGACTTGCCGGGCATCTTGGTTTCGTTGTTCGGCAAAGCCTTGCCAAGTGTTGATACTCACCTTGCTCGATCGACCTGGATACTGCCAAAGCTTACAAAGCTCACGTATATCTCGCACTGCCAAATTAAAACTTTGCGCAGCAATAGGGTGCATAGTTTGGGCTGCATTGCCGATAACAAGTAAATTCGGTCGGCATCGCTCAGTTCGCACAGCCTGGCTCAGGGGATAACACGCCCGCTCACCAACATCAGTTACAACAAGTGCCTCAGGTAAGAGCTGTTGAAGCTCGTTTATGAAAGAATTTGAATGTAGTTCGCTCAATCGTTGCTGGGCAGCTGGTGCGCCAATCCAAACTAAGCCCGCGGGGCATTGATCACTAGTATGCTGAGATTGCTGCATGGGTAATATCGTTAACGCCCCACCGGGTACGAACAACTCATAGCTTGTGGCTCCCAAAGCTTGTTGTAACTCCAAACGACAGACTAGGGCACTTTGATCATAGTTGGTCTGCATAGCACCAATGCCAAGCTGGCGACATCCCCATGATTTTTGACCATCTGCGATGAGTAAGAAATCAAATTGATGCTCCGCATTGAGTTCAGCCCATGCAGCACTTTTGGAATCAATATGATTTGCTCGTAATCGATAACCACCTTTTACTGCACGCAGTGCTTGGGGTCGTACGCCATAATAGCAGTGACAGTTTGGCTGACTTGCAACAAGTTCTGCAAACTTTTGAACCAATAAATCAAGCTCTGCCACGTAGCCCAAAGCTCCAACACCTTCATCGGCAGCGCGGATTGCACTTGCTGCCCTCCCGAGTTGCCGACGCACGATCAAGGATTGAATTGGTGCGAGCAATGCTTCCAAATGATGCCATATGCCAAGGCTTTGTAAATATTTTACACTTACATTAGAGAGCACGATATTACGGGCCGCATAGTTCGCGTTAAATTGTCGATCTGGTTGAGGTGGTCCCAAATGCTCGAAGAGCTCTATGCGATGAGGGATCTGAAGACTTTCCTGAAGACTTTGTGTTAAAGCAAAAGCTGCAAGCTGGCCGACGATACCACCGCCAAGAATACCGATCCGCAATACTGCTGGATCATGCTTACCGGCATCAGCGACTGCATTCATGGGAGCCGACGCTGTTTTGCGTTGGCCATAAGCTGCTCAATATCATCGATCGTTTTTGGCGCCGCTAAGGTCAAATTTTGGTTACCCTTAGCAGTGACGACGATATCGTCTTCAATGCGAATTCCAATGCCTCGATACTGTTCAGGAATATCTGGAGCATCTGGGATATAGAGGCCCGGCTCGACTGTAACGACCATACCCGGCTTTAGGTCGTGCCACTTATCACGGTCTTTGTAGCTACCAACATCATGGACATCCATACCTAAAAAATGACCAGTACGGTGCATATAGAAGCGCTTGTACACCTCATTTTCAATTGATTCTTCAACATTGCCTTCCAGCAACCCTAAAGTATGTAGACCTTCGACCAAAACTTTGACTGCGACTTTGTGAAATTGATCAAAAGCCACACCAGGTTTGATCACATCAATCGCTTGTAATTGCGCATCGAGTACAATCTCATACACTTGACGTTGAGCTTCTGAAAACCTCCCATTGATCGGAAAAGTACGAGTCACATCTGCTGCATAGCCGTCGAGTTCGCCACCAGCATCAATCAGCACCAGCGCACCGTCTTCAATCTGCTGATTGTTGGTGACATAATGGAGGATATTAGCGTTGTTACCACCGGCGACGATGCTTGGATATGCAGCAGCTTGGCAGCCTTGATGCATGAATTCGTAGGTTAGCACTGCGCTGAGTTGATATTCCCAAATTCCGGGCACCGCTATACTCATAGCACGTTGATGGGCTTCAGCAGTAATTTGGGCGACTACCGACATCTGCTCAATTTCGGCTGCCGTTTTAATCGAACGCATGCTGTGAATCAACCGATCGACATCTGCCCAGGTCTGTGGTGCTCGTACCCCTGCTCGAGCCTTACTCTTCATGGTACGCTGCCAGCGGCCGACTGCGCGATCAAGCCAATCGTATCGACCAATGGGGTAATAAAAATTTTCAACCCCATTAAGTAGCTCGGGCATCTTTGTATCGATTTCAGCAATATCGAACGCTTTTGCAATACTAAGTTCTGAAGGAGCCTGTTCTGGACCCAATCGATAGCCATCCCACTGCTCTTTTGCTGGATCACGGGGCCGGCAGAATAAAATTGATGCACCAATATCAGTACCAGGTCTAAGTACAAAAATTGCATCTGGCTCGTCGAAACCAGTCACATAATAAAAGTCAGAATCAACCCGAAACGGAAAGTGCGTGTCAGCATTACGAATTTTTTCGCGTCCCGATGCAAGGACGATTGCCGAATTATCGCCTAGACGCTGAATGAGTGATTGGCGTCGCTTCAGATACTCGCTGCCATCAAGCTTTTTCATTGGCTCTCTCCGTGATCAATTTAACTGAGCAATCTACACATCAGTGTAGCCGAACAGTATCATTTGTTGGTACGATTGCGTCCCCTTGGGTTTGGGAGCGACTCACTGCAATTTCTACAAATACAGTCATCGCTGCGATGCGCACATGTTCAGATATGGCAGTGAAATCAGCTTCGGTTTCCTGCACTGCTTCTGTTGTCTCCACATCGAGTGCCTGCGCTTGCCAAATAGCTGAGATATCTTTGAGAATTTCGTGAATTTGTGGATTTTCTTGCATCGCGGTCATCAAGCTCGGCTCGACCAACGTCAAGGCGCGCTGTATACCAGACAAAAAGCCTGCGCACCATTCACTCAATGCGATGACTCGCTCGAACAGAGAGTCTTCATCAGCTGGCAATAGCAGAGTAAAACCAAGTTCATCATTTGCAAGTGATTGACCCGTGAGCTGTAGTAACTCATATAGCATTGCCTGGTCTTCCGAGTCTACATCTGTGTTGCTACCCGCAGGATAGTCTTCTTGTAGCAGCAACCACCACTGCTCAGCACTTAGGTTCAAATCGAATACGAGCAACCCGGTTTGGTAGCCATGGAGCTCAGCAACACAAATACCCATACTCACACCATCAACAACTGCTTGCATTTCATCGAATTGCATCAGCAGTTCGCTATGATTTGAATACATCATGGGGTCACTCTCTCATAGGCTGTTTTTATTTGGCTTGTCTGATGAAACTGACGAAGCTTGGTTCGCTAGCTTCAAACACCTTGACCGACGATCTGACGAACCGCCTGCTCATATTGATCAAGCTCTACCCTAAAGCTTTTGAGCGAAATTTTACGTAAAGGCTTCAAATGTTGAGCGAACAATGCTAAGCGCAATTCTTGCACGAGCCATATTAACACGTATCCATCCTGACGCAGAGACAACTTAATCTGAGCGCTAGTATTGATGAGCTGTTCAAGATGCTGCCTCATCTGCACTAACTGTTTGGCATCTTGCTCGTCCTTGCCCTCACGACCAAGTCTTCGCTCCAAACGGTGAGCCAATGCCTGCACCAGTATTAACCAGCGTTTGACGTTGTATGGACTGGCATGAGTTAACCATTTTGGTGATAACAAGTCATCATAATGAGTCAACACGTCTTGGTCGGCATAACGACCTGGCCGCAACTCGGCGCGCACGACAGCAATGCGCGTCTCAATATCAAGAGTAAGCTCACTAATTTTACGAATCTGCTCACAACTTTTATTGACCATTGGCGGGAACTGATCTCGAGGCGCTAGAAACTGCTGCACCTTAGCTGGCTCGACAGGCATAATGTTTTGATCGAATACTGCAACAGCACATGCTTTGAGCAGGACCTCCCAAAAGCGATCAAGCAAACGATCTCGGCGATGTTTATCGACGGGTAACGCTTGGCCGATTTCATCTTGCAGCATGAGATCAAGCATTAGTTGCCGTGAGGACGGGTGCTGAGCCAACTGCTGCTTCATAGCTTTAACGTTGCTGCTAAACCGCCCCATAACGAGGTGTAAGATTGCATCATAAGCCAATTGCTCAGCAAGATCTGGACTCGAGCTAGTCGCTCGCAACACTTGGGCTTTGCCAGTGTCGTCGCGTTTTAATTCTAAAGTCTGGTATTTAGGCACCGAGTTTGCACCAGTTCCACTTTGGGTCGTTGATACACCCGACTGAACCTGCAGTAGTTTAGGCATTTCGTTAAGACTGGCGACGATTTGTTCCGCTTTAGCAGGCGCTGTCAATTGATCCACTTGAGCAGCTCGCTGTTGCAATTCGCTCAAGGACTTAACGACCGCAAGCTCCTGACCGTTTGCTCCCATAAGGGCAATATTCATCCGAAGATGTGGCTCAATTTCACCCCATTCGAGCTGCGCAGCCACCTCACCGGCAAAAGCTGCCAAAGCATAAGTCAATGGCTGGCTCTGATCGTGCTCAGCGCGAACGAATCCTGTGACGCAATCAGCAATTGGCGCAAAGCGCTTGCGTTGAGTTTTTGGCAAACTGCGCAACAGAGCTTCACACTTTTCTGCTAGCATACCTGGCACCAACCACTCAAGCGCTGGAGCGCGAATTGTAAAAAGATCGAGCTCGGCAATCTCCAAAGTGAGTCCATCTCGAACATGTCCTGGGTCAAACAAGTAGTGCAGCTGAAATTCTTTTGCGCCTATTTGCAGCACTGTCGGAAACGGCTCTGCGAGGCGCTGAGCCTGTTCAAGCCAGTCGGCTTGATAACACAGATAATCCGGCTGCGTTCGCCATTTGCTTTTCCACCATCGATAGAACGAGCGCCGCTCAAGGATATCCGCTGGCACTCGCTCATCGAAGAATCCGTACAACAGCTCATCAGGCAATGAAATGTGCTGGCTGCGAGCTCGGGCTTGTAAGGTTTCCAGCTGCACTAAAAGTTGCTCGTTCGTAGTTAAAAATCGATGTAATCGCGGATCGAAACGATGCTCACCCAGCTTACGTTCGACTAAAGCCGTTTGTATAAAAATACTGCGAGCCAATGCCGGCTCAATCGCCTGATATTGCACTAGCTCTTTTTGCTTGATCAGCATCCCTTGCAACAAAGTGCTTCGATAAGCCATTACTGCGCCGCGCCGCTTAGACCAATGGGGCTCATGATAGGTATACCGTATCAAATGGCCAACCAATGGTAATAACCAATCGATGTCAAAAAATGCCAGTCGATGGGCCCAAACTCGATCAGTTTCAACGACATCTGTGGCGACAATCCAATCTCGATTCTGGCGCTCTTGTTGGGTTAGGCGCTCCTGAGTTGCGCCGGCTTCCTTGGCAACGCTTTTGATTGATTTACTACGATGCAGGTTTAGCCATGCACTGGGATGAATGTGATAGCGTAGTTGGCGCGCACCGAGATAGCCACCCACTTTATAGTCATGCTTAGCTACTAAGGTTGCATAGGCAAGCAGCAGTGGTTGATGCAGCGCGATCATACTGGCCGGATCGAGCTGCTTGCCCCATTTGATCAATGGCTCAGGATCGATCTCGCTGCTGACTTCAGACAATGAATGCTGTAGATAAGAGCCAAAATGAGTTGCTTGGCGCAACTGCTCGCGATCAAGCCGTAAGGTTCTAGTCAGGGTAAGTCGCAATTGCCGGCAGATACCACGCCACTCGAAAAATCGCGGCAATGAGACAAAATGCTGCTCGCAAAAGAGCCCAAATTGCTTGCGGGTAAGTTGCTGACGATGCCATTCAAGACGATGCCACAACAGCAACATAGAAATGTAATCAGATTGTCGACTCAGAAATCGGCCATGACGCTGGATGGCGATGGCCTGGGCTTGTTTCGGGATATTCAAAACATCGCCAACGCTCATCCCAGCGGCAATAATAATCGCCTCATAGCAACAATGCCCATCGATTGCCGCTAACAGCATTCGACTCAAGCGAGGATCAAGAGGCAGTGGTGCCATACGCCGACCCACTGGCGTAACTTGCCGACTATCAGTTGCCCCCAACTCCGCAAGCAAGCGGTAACCATCGTTAATCGCCCGAGACGAAGGCGGCTCCAAAAACGGGAACTCTTCTACTGAACCTAAACCCATGGTCAACATCTGTAAAATAACGCCGCCAAGGTGAGTGCGATGAATTTCTGCTTCAGGAAATTGCGCCCGGCTCGCAAAATCTGCTTCGCTATAAAGGCGATAGCAGTGTCCCGGCGCAATCCGGCCACACCGCCCCGCTCGCTGGGCTGCATTGGCCTGAGATATCGCCTCGATTGGTAGCTGTTGCAAGTTGCGCCGCGCAGAGTATCGACTGATACGAGCTAGGCCAGAATCGATCACGAATCCGATGCCTGGAACTGTGAGCGAGGTCTCAGCGACGTTCGTCGCCAATATGATCCGGCGACGACGACCAACTCGGAAAATCTTCGCTTGCTCGGTCGCAGCCAAGCGCGCATAAAGCGGTAATATCTCAAATTGCTGATCGAATGTTCGGCGCAGCTGTTGCGCTGCTTCACGAATTTCGCGCTCACCTGGTAGAAAGACTAATGTATCAAGAGTTGCGCTAGACTCGGCATAAATCTGCGTAACAGCCTCAACAATCCCGTTGGCCAGTACTGGTCCGCTCTGATCGGGCCAGGTGAGCTCGTGATATGAAACCTCAACCGGAAAGCGCCGACCTGGTATGTCAAAAACCGGTGCATCCTGGAAAAACTGAGCAAAAATTTCGTGGGCAATCGTTGCCGAAGTGATAATCAAGCGCAACTCTGAACGTTTCGCAAGCAACCGTTTGAGCAGCCCTAATAAAAAATCGATATTTAGCGAGCGCTCGTGGGCCTCATCAACGATCACGACCTCGCAACGCTTGAGCATAGGGTCTCGCGCCAACTCAGCGAGCAGCACCCCATCGGTCATCACCTGCACATAGTTGCGCTCAGAGGTTTGATCGTCAAATCGAATTCTCAAGCCGGCGGCGTCAATCGTCTCAAGCTCAGCATTGAGCCGAGCAGTGACCCCACGAGCCGCTAGACGTCGGGGCTGAGTGTGATAAATTGCGCCGTTGCGGCCGTAACCCGCCTCAAGGCATAACTTCGGCAGCTGAGTTGTTTTACCTGAGCCAGTTTCACCCACAACCACCAGCACCTGGTGAGCAGCAAGCGCTGCAGTCAAAGCTGGAATATGCTCGGAAACGGGAAGGGTGTCGGGAAAACGAATTGGCGCGCTAAG
>Ga0115549_1002388_pt1 | contig 10655 bp, 9 predicted proteins | sample COGITO_mtgs_1004_2_FD_87176 | JGI IMG/M metagenome (GOLD analysis project Ga0115549, IMG submission 87176) | Pelagic marine microbial communities from North Sea - COGITO_mtgs_100430 | ecosystem: Environmental > Aquatic > Marine > Epipelagic | place: Germany:Helgoland, sampling site Kabeltonne...
ACCCCCCTTCATCTGGCAAACAAGGGATAGGCTCAACACCAAGACTAACCAAAGGACGCTAGCGACACAGTATGACTTTAGTCGAAGCCATACCCCCTGCTGGCCGGCGCAAGCGAATGCCACAAATGCCCGGCCTTACACTGAAAATGCAGGCCTGCTCAGCGGTGAATTTTTACCCGAATAGAGCCTGACGCCTCCCGAATAGACCAGGCGCTGGCAAACATGGCATCGCGCGCGCCCATCTAGTGCTGCTGTGGCCTTTCGACCACGCCTTGAATGTGGCCGTGGTGACAGCTAAGGGAGCCATTTCATAACCGGAAAGTTTTCCTGCACGGCACGGCACAGATAGACGCATGGGAAGAACAAAAAAGCTACGGCGTGGTGATAACCGCCCCAACGGATCGCTGCTAATTCAGAGCGTTCGGACACGTCTGCGCTATCAGGCAGAGTTTGCCATACCCGCCAGTGTCAGCCGGGACAAGCAAAGCAAGCATTATCAACAGAGTTTCATGGACGAAACCGCCAATGCGGCCAAGACGCACACCGTGATACCGGTACACTTGGGTAATTTTTCGGTGAACTCACGCTGGATGTGAGGTCATTACCCTGGGGATTAGGCAATTTGCACAATCATTTCACCCACTGGCGGATCGCCATAGGGGGGATTTCGGCGTCTTGCCTCCCCTTTCAATTTTTTACGCTAACGGCTACTGCGGCTCAAAATCCGCCAACAATCGACCAATAACCCCCGGGCTCGTTTCTCGTTTCACCTGTTCCAGCAATTGCGCCGCCTGCGGCCAACGCCGGCGCAGGTAGCTTAGCCACTGCTTGATCCGCCCGGCTAACTGGGCATCAGTGCCGGTATCAGCCACGTCCACCCAAAATTGTTGCAATATAGGCAAGATCGCATCCCAAGTCGTTTCGCCGCCGAACCGCAACAACGAGACTAGCAGTGGATTGGCCACCGCCCCTCGACCCAACATAAGATCCTCACAACCACTTTCCTGCTGGGCTCGGCCAGCCTCCTCCGGTGTCCAAATTTCGCCGTTGGCAATTACCGGAATCGACACTGCCTCACGAATGTGGCCGATACGGTCCCAAAACGCCGGTGGCTTATACCCTTGACGCTTGGTGCGTCCATGCACCGTCAGCCAAGCCGCCCCGGCGTCCACCACGGCCCTGGCATTGTCCAGGGCGCGAGCGTCATCTTCATTTCCCAGACGCATTTTTACAGACACCGGCACCTGGGGCGGGACCGCCTGGCGCACTGCAGCTGTCACCGCATGCACCACGTCCGGCTCATCAAGCAACACCGCACCGCCACGATGGCGATTCACCGTTTTTGCCGGACAACCGAAATTCAGATCAATGGCGGGCGCGCCCAGCTCCACTGCGCGCTCCGCATTATCCGCCATGCAGGCCGGGTCGGAACCGAGCAACTGAAGGTGCACAGGGGTGCCCGCCCGGGTGCGCGCACCGAGTTTTAGCTCCGGGCACCAGCGGTAAAATACTTTGGGCGGCAGCAGCAGCCCGCTAACGCGAACAAACTCACTAACACACCAGTCATAGTCGCCCACATCGGTCAGCGCCTGGCGCACCCAAAAATCCGCCAGGCCTTCCATCGGAGCCAGAATCAATTTCATGGCGCGCATTCTAGGCTACTGCCGCGCCACCGAATACGAATAAATCTGACCAGGCAAGCCTTCAGCACACGACTCGCCATGCGATGAAGCACAACACAAAACACCCGGTTTCCCTTGCAATACCGTGGTTCCTTTGCCACGGTAAATAGCAATTTGTACTAAAATGGACGCTACGCGGGGGCAAGCACAAGCCGACAAAACGGCGGCAGCCCCCCCTTGGCAACGTGAGGGAACGCAATGAACCAAGAATCATTTGCGAGCGCCATAGACACTGCATTTTCATATTTTCTTGTCCATGGTTAGCGCTGCCAACGCCTTATCGGGAAGGCGCAAGAGGGTACATCTTCGCGCAAGCTTGGCACCTTATACCCCAAGCCCACGAGCTCTCCATCCCCACGCTTATGCTCTGTTCTGCGTGGGGATTTCCCCCTCGTTATTGCGCCTCAACACGACAAACCGCCAACACAAAAACGGGGTGCAAATCTGCCTGCCCTCCAATTTACAGACTGGGTGCCTCCTCACTCGCTAGGCGAGCGCCTTTTTTGAGATCAACCGTCGAGGGAGAAACTGATGAAACAACAACGTATTTTGCCACTATCAACAGCATTGCTGGCGGGTCTTGCCGCCCTGCCCGCCCATGCTGAACTGGAAGTCACCCCGTACGGCTCTCTGCGTATTCAAACAGAGGCGGTATTTGTGGATCAGGCGCAACCCGGTGAAGACGACTCTTATACCGGGCTACGGGATGCGTATTCTCGATTGGGTGTCACCGCCGACTACAATGATTTCGAACACTTCGATATTACCGCAACAGTAGAGTTCCCCATTAACTCCGCACGGCTGCGAGCGGAAGATCCGACCTTTTTCCATGAGCTTTATAAAGAAGACAATAACAGCATGCCGCGAGTTGCCGATATTACTGTCTCCAATGACCGTTACGGCAGTCTACGCATCGGTACCCAATGGCTGGCCTATTACAACACCGTGGCTTACCCTCTGGATTTCTTCAGTTCCTTCTACTCCGGTTACGCAACCCAGGCCAGCTTCCGCCGTGACGCCGTAACCTACACAACCCCCAGCATGGGCGGGCTCACTGCCACCGTATCCGCGGTCGACCAGACAAACGAAAGCGGCACCAGTTATCTCGACACCCTACAATACGCCCTCTCCTATGCAGTTAACGACGATCTGGCACTGGGGCTGGCCTATCAGGATAGCGAACAGGATTCCGCTGACCGGTCCGGTTACAACAAAGCAGACCAGGCTGGCATCTCTGCCGTCTGGAGCCCAGACAACTGGCGTTTTGCCGCCAAAGTTGAGCAGCTGTTGACCAACGACAGCAACGTCCAGGACGACGACTCACTCAGCTACAACCTGTTAGGGTCCTACAGCTGGGCCAAATACACCCTGCGCGCCATGTTGGCCCATGGTGAAAAAACCGACGAAGGCGATGCATTCTTCCAAGGAGATTCCGCCCAGGTTGGGCTGGACTACCGCCATACAGAAAACCTCAAATTCTTCGCCGAATATTTCTATGAAGAACTCGGCTACGCTATCTACACTCCCAACTCCGAGAGCTTCAACCCACTGGCAGGCTATCACGCAGAAAGCGACGGCCAAGTCGCCACCGTCGGCATGCGGTTTGATTTTTAACAACCGTTGGCATGCAACAACTCGGCTCCGGGTGATGCGAAAGATAAACCAACAGGCCACGCCCTGTTGGTTTATCTTCAGGAAAAAATCGCAGTATTACAGCTAACGCGTGCTGCCTGCTGGCTGCTGGCTGCTCAACAAGAATCCCCGCCAGGTAACGCAAGCGAGACGCTATAGCTAGGGACAAGCAGCCCGAGAGCTCCGGCGGAGCCCTTCACTATAATCAGCGGCCACCATCAAGCGGTGCCCCTGTTTAGACTCAAAGCGCCTTATCTCTTTCCCTTGCCGGGCTTACCCTCGCGATATCAATCACTTAGAATACATGCACCCCGTTGGACGGCTATTCTGACCCGTCCACGGCCATTTTAGCAGCCTGCAACCCACAATTGATTCGCCACACTCGCTGCATTACTGTTGCCGCCAACACACCCTGCGGCAGGGGCAGACGCAGCAAAGACGGGGTCCCGAAGGCGGATCCGAGGAGACGCTCATGGCAAAAAACGCACCCCCCGCACTGGAGACCTCACTAGACAACCTGGAAGCTTTGGTGGAACGGATGGAGTCCGGGGAGTTAACCTTGGAAGATTCCCTAAAAGCCTTCGAGGAGGGCGTTCGCCTGTCCCGGGAATGCCAACAAGCCTTGCAACAAGCGGAGCAAAAGGTACGCATCCTGCTTGAACAGAACACCGAGGCAGACCCTGAGCCTTTTACCGGTGGTGACGATGAGCAGTAAGACAACAGGCGAATTCGCCGCTCTGGACCAACTCACGGGTACCGCCAAGACTCGTCTGGAGCAGGCTCTGGACCATTACTTGCCGGCGAACAGTGCTGCCTCAAGGCTCAGCCAGGCCATGCGCTACGCGGCACTCAGCGGCGGCAAACGCATTCGTCCATTACTGGTCTACGGCGCCGTCCAGCTTGCCGGAGCCTCCCTAGCCCAAGCCGATGTTCCCGCGGTGGCAGTAGAACTCATTCACGCCTACTCCCTGGTTCACGACGACCTGCCCGCCATGGACGACGACGACCTTCGCCGTGGCCAGCCCACCTGTCACATGGCCTTCGACGAAGCCACCGCTATTCTCGCCGGCGACACCTTGCATACCCGCGCTTTCGAGCTGCTCGCCTGCCATGGTGACTACCGCAGCGACAACCGCATCGCCCTGATTCAGCACCTGTGTCAGGCTGCCGGCGCAGACGGCATGGCCGCCGGGCAAATGCAGGATATGCTCGCCCAAGGGCAGCAGCAGACTGTGGCGGCGCTAGAAGAAATGCATTACCTGAAAACCGGCCGGCTAATCACCGCCAGCTTGCAGCTGGGTTATTTTGCCGCAGAACGTGATGACCCTTCGCTACTAACCAATCTGACCGACTTTGGCGACGCCATTGGCCTGGCCTTTCAAATACAGGACGATATCCTCGATGTCACCGCCGCGACCGAGCAACTTGGCAAGCCCTCAGGTTCTGATGAAAAGCTGAAAAAAAGTACCTTTCCATCCCTGCTCGGCCTGGAGCAAAGCCAACAACGCGCCCGCCAGCTCTGCGATCAAGCGCAACAAACCTTGGCCGGTTACGGCCCACGCGCACTCCCTCTGCAACAATTGGCGCAATACATCATTACCCGGAATCACTGATCCAGCACTGACGATCACCCCTTCAGACAGTTATACTGGCGGTCCGAGCGGAACCTTGTGCATTTTTATTACACTGCGTTCTGCCTGACTCACTATTCTGCCTTGCACACATCAGGCTGCATGACCCTATGCCCAAGACGTTTACTCAAATTCCGCTGACGCGACCTGACACCCCGCTGCTGGATACCCTGACTAGCCCGGCGGATCTGCGGCAGCTGCCAGTGTCCCAACTGGAGCGCGTGGTCAATGAATTACGTGAGTATCTGCTCTACGCAGTGGGCCAGTGTGGCGGGCATTTCGGCGCTGGGCTTGGCGTGGTGGAGCTCACCGTCGCCCTGCATTACCTGTATCACACCCCCGACGACAAGTTGGTCTGGGATGTGGGCCATCAGTGCTACCCGCACAAGATCCTTACTGGACGCCGCGAATCACTGACCAGCATTCGTCAGGCCGGAGGCCTGTCCGGTTTTCCCAAGCGCAGCGAATCCGAATACGACACCTTCGGGGTCGGCCACTCGTCCACCTCTATCAGCGCCGCACTGGGCATGGCCCTGGGCGCGGAAATGGCCGGAAGCGACCGCCGGGCAGTCGCCATTATCGGTGACGGCGCCATGACCGCCGGCCAAGCCTTTGAAGCCATGAGCCACGCGGCGCACACTCGCTCCAATTTGCTGGTCATCCTGAACGACAACAACATGTCAATTTCCCACAACGTGGGCGGCCTATCCAATTACTTTGCCCGCATCTGGGCAAGCAAAAGCTATATCGCCCTGCGCGAAGGCGGCAAGAAAGTATTGTCCACCATGCCGGCGGCCTGGGACTTTATCCGCCGCACCGAAGAAAGCATGAAGAACATGGTCAGCCCGGACATGCTGTTCGAGGCCATCGGCTTCAACTACATCGGCCCGATCGACGGCCACAATGTGGACGAGCTGGTACGCACCCTGAGCAATTTGCGCGATTTGGAAGGACCACAGCTACTGCACGTCTACACCACCAAGGGCAAAGGCTTTGCCCTAGCGGAAGCCGACCCGGTAGGCTACCACGCTATCAACAAGATCGAACCCAAGCCCAAGGTCCAGGTTGCCGTGCCCAGCAAACCCAAACTGCCGAAGTATCAGGACATCTTTGGCCAGTGGCTGTGCGACATGGCCGAGCAGGACCCGCGTCTGGTGGGCATTACTCCGGCCATGTGTGAAGGTTCCGGCATGGTGGAGTTCAGGCACCGTTTCCCGGATCGCTACCACGATGTGGCCATCTGTGAGCAGCACGCAGTTACCCTAGCGGGCGGCTTGGCCTGTGAGAAACAAAAACCGGTGGTGGCGATTTATTCCACTTTCCTGCAACGCGGCTACGATCAATTAATCCACGATGTGGCCCTGCAGGAACTGGATGTGACTTTCGGCCTGGACCGGGCCGGCCTAGTAGGCGAAGACGGCGCCACACATAGTGGCGTGTTTGATCTCGCCTATCTGCGCACCGTGCCGAATATGATTATCGCGGCCCCCTCCGATGAGAACGAGTGCCGGCAGCTTTTGTATTCCGCCTACCTGCACGAAGGCCCAGCAGCGGTACGCTACCCCCGTGGTACTGGCACCGGCGCCAACATTGAGCAAACCATGACCGCTCTTCCCATCGGCCAGGCCCGCACCCTGCGCGAGGGGCAGCAGGTGGCCATTCTAGCCTTTGGCGCCTTGGTCCCTGCGGCTCTGGAAGCCGCCAACGGCCTCAATGCTACTGTGCTGGACATGCGCTGGGTGAAACCTTTGGACCGCGACGCCATCCTCCATGCCGCCGCGCAGCACACACTGCTGGTCACCGCAGAAGACCACCAACTGATGGGCGGCGCCGGTTCCGCTGTGAATGAGCTGTTGCATGAAGAAGGAGTCGTACTGGATGTGTTGAACCTGGCCCTGCCGGACTACTTCATTCATCACGGCAAACGGGACGTGTTACTGGCCGAAGCAGGCCTGGACCCCCACGGCATCGAACAGCAAATTCGCCAGCGCCTGAGCCGCCAGCAAACCCTGCGCGAAGCTCAAGAGCGGTAGGGAGCCTTTGTGGGGTATTTCAAAGGCTCCCTACCGACCGCCCAACACGAGTAGCACAAACTACAAGGGGAGCGATCAACGCTCCCCTTCCGTGTTCTTTCGTTCCTTAGTCAGCCGCACTGCCGGCGATGCTTGTGCTTAATAGAGGCGCCAATCGTCACGGCCATTCTGTTTAACTTGATACAAGGCTCGATCAGCAGCCTCCAACAGGTCACCGGCGCTGTGACGTTCATCCGGAATCATCATCGCAACCCCTACGCTAACGGTTACTTCGTTCATCTCCGGGCTATCAGCGTGAGGGATGGCCAGTGAGCGCACTGATCGACATAATCGGGAGGCCAGCTGCTGCGCCTCCAGCTCACCCGTTTGCGGGTACAACAATGCGAACTCTTCGCCTCCGAAACGGGCCACCAAATCACCGGCTCGCCGACTGTAGCGATGCAATTCCGCCGCCAGTTTCTGCAGACACGAATCCCCTTGCAGGTGTCCGTAGCGATCGTTGTAGGCCTTAAAACGGTCTACATCCACCAGCATCACCGTTAGCGGTTGCTGGCTGCGCTTGCAACGTCGCCATTCTCGGTCGAACGCCTCATCGAAGAAACGTCGGTTGGCGAGTCCGGTAAGGCTGTCTTCTCTACTCAGGCGATCCAGGCGCTCTGCCAGAGATTGGGTACGACGTTGTTGGCGACGGAGCTGACGTTGATTAAAAAACAACACCCGGTCACGGACTTCTGCAGAATAACACAAGAACATGCCCGCCAGGCTGATCCCGGTATACGTGCTGTGCAGCATCTGCCAGTCCAACCCCTGCCCCAGCCCTTCAGCGATCAACACGCCCACCAGACCACCGGCCCAGCCCGCCATCATCGCCACGGTAAAACGCAGCCCGATCATGGCATAAATAATAACGAGAGCATACATGATCGACACATGAGCCAACTGAAGCGCACGGGGGTCGCTCATAAAACCGGGAATCGCCACAGCCAGCGCTACAGCAAGAAAGCAGCCAATACCTGCGTAATAAGGGAAATAACGATCCAGTGCGCGAACCTGTGCAAGTAAAGCCGCCACCAGCACAATGGGCCCCTCCCAGATATAGGCGGACGACCACCAACCACGTATCTGCTTCGGTGCTAGCGCGTAAATGCCGGTAATCAGCAACATATAGAGCAGTAGGATATAAAAAGCATTGATCCGGAAGGCCTCTACCGCCTGCTGGCTCTGGTAGTGACGGTATTCCCCTTCCAAGCGTCGAGGGAAACGCAACCAGCGCACCCCGGGAACCACCACCCGTCGCGATCGCGGATCCGTGTCTAACATGGTAAACCCTTTACTATTAAAGCTTCCTTCAGGCTAAAAGCTAACCATCAGCAGCGCTATCGTTTTAGCGCCAACGGTAGTGACAAAACGATATCAGGTAAACAGGACAGGAAATTGCCAAATTAACAACTGCACAATTACGGCGGCATACACCCCGGCAAGCAAGTCATCCACCATGATGCCCAGGCCCCCCGCCACCCGACGATCCAGCCAGCCAATAGGCCAAGGCTTGATAATGTCGAACACTCGGAACGCGACAAACCCTGCCAGCGCGCCCCAAGGCGTGATCGGCACCGCTATCATGGTAATTAACAGGCCGGCAATCTCATCCCATACAATGCCCGGGTGATCATGCACATGCATATCATTGGAGGTCTTGCCGCACAGGTAAGGCCCCACTGCAATCACCGCAGCAGTTACCGCCAAATACCCCCATAGTGGCAGCTGGGCACACAGCCACCAGATGGGCATCGCCGCCACCGTACCAAAAGTGCCAGGCGCAATCGGCGCCAGCCCGGAGCCAAAGCCAAAGGCCAGAAAGTGCACCGGATTACTCATTTTGGGGCGCTTTAATTCCATTTCATTCCTCGTGGGCTCTGTCTCGGCAACTTCTTTGGATTGTATGTTTTTTCGCGTGTAGCTATGCGTGTGTTACGCGCAGGCATCTCTTGTTAAAAATGCTGCCACCCGGACACCGTCAAGGCACGTACGATCCCGTCATGCTGGCGTAAACGGATACCGGGCTGCGATTCAATTCGACCCAGGCAATAACAGCCTTGCGGGATCGGCAGCGGCGACGGCAAGGTAAACAATAACAGATAGTCATCTCCACCCTGCAGCTGCAGAGCGCGCTGCTTTTCGGCGCTGCATCCGGCCAGCACGCAAGGGTCCTCCGGCAGGGATGCCTCGTCGATACAGGCGCCCAACGCCCCCGATGCTTGCAGGATATGATTCAGGTCCGCCAGCACCCCATCGGAAACATCGATACACGCACTCGCTTGGCCGCGCAGGGCCATGCCCAGCTCCCACTGCGGCCGAGGACGACGAAAGTGCTCAATGGCAGGGCCATGACGCTGCCCCGCCTGCCACTGCTCCAGCCCCAGCAGCCCGGCCCCTGTAACGCCTCCAACACATATTCGGTCCCCAGCGCAGGCGCCCTCACGACGCAACGCCTGGCCCGGCGGCACCGCCCCGGTGGCTTGAATGGAAACCGCTAACGGACCACGTGTGATATCCCCGCCCACCAGGCTAATACCGGCCTGATCGGCCAACTCGAATAACCCGTTGGAAAAACCGGCCAACCAATCTTCATCCACTCTTGGCAAGGTCAGGGAGAGCAAAAACCACAGCGGCGTCGCTCCCATGGCCGCCAGATCTGAAATATTCACTGCCAGGCAGCGATAGCCCACATCCTCTGAGGCCATATCTGGCGGAAAGTGTCGGTCCACCAGGCTGGTATCCTGGGTCATCACTAGCTGCTGCCCCGCGGGGGGCGCCAGGATGGCCGCATCGTCACCCGGCCCCAACACCACGGAATCACCCTGACGGTGATGAAAATAACGTCGAATCAGGGAAAACTCGTCCATGAAGGCAGGCACTTGCGAAGTGGGTTGCGGTGAATCGGCGGGATTAGTCATTACGGAAGCATAACGCGGCTTACCGGCAGAACGCACGGCAAGCCGACGTATTAAAGCAGATCAGTCACGGGAGCGGCGTTCAGATGCTTCTGCATAACGCAGTTGGCGTGCCAGCTTGTCGAGCACGCCATTCACGTATTTAAAGGAATCTTCGGCGCCGAAAACTTTAGCCAACTCAATGCCTTCATTAATCACCACTCGGTAAGGTACATCTTGGCGCTCTTTTAATTCAAAAGCGCCCAGCCGCAGAATCGCTTTCTCCACCTGCGACAGCTCTTCTACACGCCGATCCAGATACGGGGTGAGCTGCTCGTCCAGCGTTTTTACCTGGCCCAGCACTCCATGCAGCAAATCATGAAAGTATTCACGATCCACCTTGGCGAAGTCCTGGCTGGCCAGAAACTGGGCTTCAATATCGCTCACCGCGGCACCGGCCAACTGCCACTGGTACAGGGCCTGAAGAGTGAAACGACGTGCCTTGCGACGGGCACTGGGTGTAGATGGATTGTTCATGCGACCTCGGATAACGAAAAACGATGCCGGGGCGCTTCGCCCCTGGCATTATAGGGCGTTAAACAGCGACACCATTTCTAGTGCGCACAGGGCGGCTTCGGCCCCTTTATTACCAGCCTTGGTGCCGGAACGCTCAATGGCTTGCTCAATGGTGTCTACCGTCAGCACACCAAACGCCACCGGCGTGCCCGTGCTGTTCTGCACCGA
>Ga0115549_1002393_pt1 | contig 10645 bp, 8 predicted proteins | sample COGITO_mtgs_1004_2_FD_87176 | JGI IMG/M metagenome (GOLD analysis project Ga0115549, IMG submission 87176) | Pelagic marine microbial communities from North Sea - COGITO_mtgs_100430 | ecosystem: Environmental > Aquatic > Marine > Epipelagic | place: Germany:Helgoland, sampling site Kabeltonne...
CCTCTTAGATTAATGTTTCCTGATCCTGTTAGCGTTGCATTGAGATGAGTAACCTCTAAATTGAGTGAAAAGTCACCAGAACCTGATAAAGTGGCTTTAAAATGATCTCCGGTTAGTGGAAAAGAAGAGGAAATTTCTCCAGAGCCACTCAAGATTATTTTACTAACGTATTCAACTGGTATGGTGATATAAACGGTATCAGTATCCCAGGTATCAAACCATGATTTTTCCTTTTGTTTGATCAGTAAAGTTCCATTTTTGTTTTTGGATTCTATCTTTTCCAGATCGTCTTCGTTTCCTTTAAGATGTATAGTTCCTTCAGAACCAGAGACCAGGGTGACTTCATAACTTCCTGCTATGTGGATACCGTCATAGGTTCCAACATTTCTTGTTTCAGTATGTTGTGCAATGAGATTGATTGAATTAAGGCTTACTAGAGCCATTAGGGATATTAATTTTTTCATAGTTAGTTAATTTGAAAGGTTTAGTTTGACACCCCCAAACTCGGAAGTGATTTTTAATTTTGATAAGGCACTACTCTGATTGTATATTCCTTTATAGTATTTTTCTGTTGAATTTGTTTTTTCTACAGAATGCTCTAGTGGGAAAGTAGATTTTAAGTCAGTATACTCTAAATCGATTTCATAAGTAAAGGACCAATCTTTATCAATACCTAACTGAATACTGGTATATTCTGTATCAATATCAATATTCTTTGCCGAATGATTAATTTGTTTTATTTGTATTAATCCGAACTCATTATCTAAGGTAAGTTGTTCTGAGATAATTCCACATTTTAGTGTTAAATAGTCTCCTTTACCTTTTAAAATTGCAACATTTTCAAGATTCATTTTTCCGAAATCATTATTAAAATTTAAAACGGTTACTGAGTTAAAATAGGAATTGGTATAATCAGCATTTAATTCAATTTGACCTGCTTTTTCAATCTCGAAGTCTGAATAGTCCGCATTTATAATTCCCCCTTTTATAAAATCAATTGTTGAATTAGAAGTATAATCGAAGTCCAATTCGTTGTTGGAGGCATGTAGTTCTCCTAGAATCATTTTTCCAAAATCACAACTAATTTTAGCTTGACCCTCCAAGCTGTTCAATCGGATTGTGCCATAATCATTGGTGAGATCCACGCTACTGGTTCTGGGGAGTTTGATGGTGTAGTCGATTTTGTAGTTTAAAGAACTGGATGAAAACCATTTAAAACTCCAACTTTCATTAATTTTTGTCTCTGCCATTACCTTTTCAGGGCTCAAAGAAAAGAGTACATCAATGGAGTTGAGTTTTTCTTCAATTTTTTTTGAGTTTTTCCCAAACACACTTATCAAAACATCGATAACCACCCTGTCTTCATCCCAGCTGGTTATGTTTAAATCTCCAAAAGAATTGTTGATTTCTATGAGTGCATTTGGATTTACCTGAATTTCTTCATGGAATTTTTTTGTGTGTTCTTGCGCTTGAGAAATGGTTACAGCTCCCAAAAGAAACAGAAAAATGAGGTAACGGTTAAAGGATATCATTTTCATTTTGTAATTTTTGAATGTTCGTTATTTGTTTTTGTAATTCGTTTAAAAGATCCATTTGTATATTAAGATTGCCAAGTAAGGCTTGAACAAATTTTGACTGATTGGGATTCGATTCCCATTGACTATAGAGTTCTTCGTAGTCATTTTGAATTCGTTTCATCTGTGTTTTGTAGTCTTCAATAAAACGTTTTCCCTGCGGAAGATCAACTGATTCTATTTGCGTTAATTGATAATTGATAAGAAAGGTAAGATGGCCTTCTGCTTTTTGAAACTTAAGTACTTCTTGTGATGGTTTTTCCAATGTAGACCAAAAGGTTTGACTCAAGCCAATACATAAAAGTGCTATAGCAGCCCATTTAAAAACTAAACGACGCTTTTTAAACATATCCTGAGTTTTTAGGCGTTTTAAAAAACGTTGTTCATGATCTTTTGGAAGGATTGGGAGTTTTTGCTCCTCATCCCATACTTTAAAAGCCTCTTTTATGGTTTTGCGTTTCATACTAATAGTTTTTTCAGTTGTTCTCTTGCACGTGATAGTGTCGTGCGGCAATTGGCATTACTCCAATTCATAATTCCACTGATTTCCTGATGGTTATACCCCTCGAGGTAATAGAGTTTTAAAATGATTTGATAACGGTCGTTTAATTTATTGAGGGCTTCCTCTAGTTTTCCTTTTTCTAACTCGAAAGTGAATTCGTTATCTTCTTCTTCTTTTTCTTCTTGCTCGATACTTAGGCTAGGATTATTTTCAAGTTGTTCATCTCGAACAAAGCGTTTGTTTTTTTTATAATAATTAATGCTTTTATGAACCACAATCTTATGAAGCCAACCTTCAAAGTTACCTTCCCCTTGGTATTGATCTAGTTCTTGAAAAGCACTAATAAAGCCTTCTTGAACCGCATCTAGTGCATCGTCTGTATTCTTTACAATCCGAAAGGCACTGTAGTAAAGTTTTTGGCTAAAACGTTGATAAAGTTCCATTTGTGCTTTTTGGTCCTGCTTTTTGCAAGCAAGAATAAGGGTGTTTATATGTTGTTGTTTATAATTCAAATTGCGACGTTCATCTGTATGAGAAAAAAAAAATTGATATGTTACACTTTACTCAAAATATAATTCGTTGGCACAACTATTGCCTTTATTTAGATGCTGTTATTACCAGTGTTATAATAAAGGTTAAAACCTTTATAGACCTACCTATTTCAGGATGTTAATGACATAATGACTTAAAAAAATATAAATGGCGAAATCCTTTTTTAATGCTGTAGACAACTTGTCACTGCAAGATATAGAATCCGAAGCGGATTTAATCCCTTTAATGTCAACTGAAGATGAAGAAGCGTTAGAAAACGAAGCTTTACCTGAAGTTGTTCCTATCCTTCCACTAAGGAATACAGTTCTTTTTCCAGGTGTTGTAATTCCGATTACCGCAGGGAGAGATAAATCCATTCAATTAATCAAAGAGGCCAACAAGGCGGACAAAATAATTGGGGTGGTTGCACAGCGAAATGAAAATGAAGAAAATCCGGGTGCTAAAGATGTTTTTACCTTAGGAACTGTTGCTCAAATTTTACGCGTTCTAAAAATGCCCGATGGGAATACCACCATTATTATCCAAGGTAAAAAGCGCTTTGAAATTGATGCAATTATAGAGGAAGAACCTTATTTAAAAGCTAAAATAAAATCAGTTGATGATCAAGTTCCGACTGGTGTTGATAAAGAATTTAATGCAACGATTGATTCGATAAAAGATTTAGCGCTTCAAATTATTCAGGAGAATCCTAACATTCCTTCAGAAGCATCCTTTGCAATTAAAAATATTCAAACACCTTCTTTTCTGATTAATTTTGTTGCCTCTAACATGAATGTATCGGTAAAGCAAAAGCAAAGCATTTTATCCGAAGTAAGTTTACATCAGCGTGCATTGATGTGTTTAAAACACATGAATGAGGAGTATCAGAAACTAGCTCTCAAAAACGATATTCAATCAAGAGTTCGCTCTGAGATGGATACACAGCAGCGTGAATATTACTTGCACCAACAAATGAAGACCATTCAAGAAGAATTGGGAGGAGTTTCCTATGAGGAAGAGGTTGATGAAATGAAAGCTCGTGCAAGTGCTAAATTATGGACGGAAGAAATAGGAAAGTATTTTGACAAAGAGTTGTTGAAAATGCAACGCATGAATCCTCAAGTAGCTGAATATTCAATTCAGCGAAACTATTTGGATTTGTTTTTAGATTTACCATGGAATGAATTTTCTGAAGATAATTTTGATCTTAAACGTGCTCAGAGAATACTAGATCGGGATCATTTTGGTTTGGAAGAGGTTAAAAAGCGTGTGATTGAATATTTAGCCGTTTTGAAACTGCGTAATGACATGAAGTCTCCTATTTTGTGTCTGTATGGACCTCCAGGGGTTGGAAAAACTTCTCTTGGAAAATCTATTGCTGAAGCGTTGGGAAGAGAGTATGTTAGGATTTCATTAGGTGGTATGCGTGATGAAGCTGAAATACGAGGACATCGAAAGACTTATATAGGAGCATTGCCAGGGAGAATTATTCAAAGTTTAAAAAAGGCAGGAACTTCAAATCCTGTTTTCGTTCTAGATGAAATAGACAAATTATCTAACAGTGCTCAAGGAGATCCAGCATCTGCACTTTTAGAAGTGTTGGATCCAGAGCAGAATGAGTCGTTTTATGATAATTTTCTTGAAATGGGGTATGACCTATCTAAGGTTTTATTTGTCGCTACAGCCAACAGCCTTGGTCCCATTCATCCGGCTTTAAGGGATCGAATGGAGATTATTAATGTTAGTGGTTATACTCAAGAAGAAAAAACCGGTATTGCTCAAAAGTTCTTATTGCCAAAACAGCTTAAGGAACATGGGATGAATAAAAAACAGTTATCTCTTAAAAAGCCTGTACTTGACAAAATAGTAGAAAGCTATACTAGAGAATCTGGGGTGAGAGGATTGGAAAAGCAAGTTGCGAAAGCTGTACGTTATGCAGCAAAATCTATAGCCATGGAAGAGGAGTATAAAATTTCTCCTGATGTTTCTGATTTGACAACCATTTTAGGTCCAGCAAAAGTACATCGTGATTTGTATGAAAACAATCATGTTGCCGGAGTGGTTACTGGATTAGCTTGGACTTCAGTGGGTGGAGATATCTTGTTTATAGAGTCAGCCATTTCACAAGGAAAAGGAGGATTGACTATTACAGGAAACCTCGGAAAAATAATGAAGGAATCTGCTACCATTGCGATGGAATACATTAAAGCGAATGCAGAAATAATGGGACTTGCTGCTTTTAAGTTTGATAAATATTGTATTCATATTCATGTTCCAGAAGGGGCTACACCTAAGGATGGACCAAGTGCAGGAATTACAATGTTAACGTCATTAGTTTCTTTATTTACCCAAAAACGGGTTAAAAAGCATTTGGCCATGACAGGAGAGATTACTCTTCGAGGAAAAGTGTTGCCTGTAGGAGGTATTAAAGAAAAAATTCTAGCAGCAAAACGCTCTAAAATAAAGGAAATTATTCTTTGTGAGGATAACAGAAAAGATATTGAAGATATCAACCCTAATTATTTAAAAGGCCTTCAATTTCATTATGTAAGAGAAATGCATGAAGTTTTATCTCATGCAATTACTTCTCAAAATGTAGTAAATGCAAAGAACTTGAGTGCATCTTAAAGAAAAGTTTATTTTTATACCATGAAGAAAATCATTATTGCAATTGATGGCTTTGCTGCAACAGGAAAAAGCACAGTAGCAAAAAAGATTGCTAATTCTTTAGGTTACGTTTATATTGATACTGGAGCCATGTACCGGAGTGTCACTTATTTTGGACAAAAACAAAATGATGGAGAGGGTATTGATGTAATGCAATTGGTGGATTCTCTTTCACAATTAAAGATCCATTTTGAAAATAGTGAGCAAGGGCAACAAACATTTTTAAATGATGAAAATGTCACTGTTAAAATTCGTGAAGCAAAAGTAAATAATGCTGTTAGCGACATTGCAAGTGTCAAAGAAATAAGAGATTTCTTGGTAACTCAACAGCGACAAATGGGTAAAGACAAAGGGATAGTTATGGATGGTAGAGACATTGGGACTGTTGTTTTTCCGGAAGCCGAAAGCAAATTTTTTCTTACTGCTTCACCAGAAATTAGGGCTAAGCGTCGCCATAAAGAGCAACTGGAGGCAGGAAACCTTGAACCCTATGAAGCTGTTTTAGAGAATGTTAAAGCAAGAGATCACCAAGATTCCACACGTCTTATAAATCCATTGCGAAAAGCTGAGTCAGCCGTTGAGATAGAGGTAAGTAATCTTTCTATTGATGAGGTATATGAACAAATGATGAATCAGATAAAGGGTGTAATCGGGGTGTAATTTACCACAGAAAAAAACCATATAATGTTTGTTTATCAATTGATTAGAGCTATATTTGCACGCTTTTAATTGGAAGGAAGAACCGAAAGCGACAAAATTTTTTAGAAACAACTTCTGTATCTGCAACTAAGGTTTTCCCATATATAGAATACAAAAACCCATCGGAAATGGCCAAAAAACCAACCGAAAAGGCTGAAGCCAAAAGCGCTGAGCCTACGAAAGCAGTTAAAGCTAAAAAAACAACTGCTAAAAAAACCACTACTAAAAAAAGCACAAAAAAAGAAGTAGCTCCTGAGGTTATAGAAACAGAATCTGTTCCTGTAGCTCAAGAAACTGCTGCTGTAGTTGAAGAAACAGCTCCTGTAGCTGAAGCAACTGTAGATGTAGCAGTAGTAGAAGAAGTAAAAGAACCTAAAGTTGATGTAAAAGCAGCTCAGGCTGAATTTTTAGATAGCTTTAACTGGCACAACTATCAAGAAGGAATTGATCTTATTGAAGACAAGCAACTTGATGAATTTGAAAAATTAGTAAAAGAAAATTTCGTTGATACTTCTGATGAGGATGTGATTGAAGGAGAGGTGGTTTACATGACTGAACGTGAAGCCATTATTGATATCAATGCAAAATCTGAAGGTGTTATATCTCTCAACGAGTTTCGTTATAACCCAGACCTAAAAGTAGGGGATAAGGTAGAAGTTATCGTTGACATTCGCGAAGACCGAACAGGTCAATTGGTTCTTTCTCACCGTAAGGCTCGTGTAATCAAAGCTTGGGATCGTGTAAACAATGCTCATGACAATGCTGAGATTGTAAGTGGTTTCGTAAAATGTAGAACCAAAGGAGGTATGATTGTCGATGTATTTGGCATTGAAGCTTTCTTACCAGGATCTCAAATTGATGTTAAACCCATTCGTGATTACGATCAATATGTAAATAAAACAATGGAATTTAAAGTTGTGAAAATTAATCACGAATTTAAAAACGTTGTTGTTTCACATAAAGCTTTAATTGAAGCGGATATTGAAGAACAGAAAAAAGAGATTATTGGCCAACTAGAAAAAGGACAAGTATTAGAAGGTACTGTTAAAAATATTACTTCCTATGGTGTCTTTATCGATCTTGGAGGTGTGGATGGATTAATTCATATTACTGACCTTTCTTGGAGTCGTATTAATCACCCAAGTGAGATTTTAGAATTGGATCAAAAATTAAATGTTGTAATTCTTGATTTTGATGACAACAAGTCTCGTATTCAATTAGGATTAAAACAACTGAGTAAGCATCCATGGGATGCGATTTCTGAAACACTTAAAGAAGGTGAAAAAGTTAAAGGTAAAGTAGTTGTTATAGCTGACTACGGTGCTTTTGTTGAAATCGAAGAAGGTGTTGAGGGATTAGTTCATGTTTCTGAAATGTCTTGGTCTACACATTTACGTTCTGCACAAGATTTCGTAAAAGTAGGTGATGAAGTAGAAGCAGTAATTTTATCTATCGACCGTGAGTCAAGAAAGATGTCTCTTGGGATTAAGCAAATTACACCAGATCCATGGACAGATATTACTTCTAAATATCCAATTGGTTCAAAACATTCAGGTTTGGTAAGAAACTTCACCAATTTTGGAGTTTTTATTGAATTAGAAGAAGGAATTGACGGATTGGTTTATATTTCTGACTTGTCTTGGACTAAAAAGGTAAAGCACCCTTCTGAGGTTCTTGCTTTAGGAGACAAGATCGATGTAATTGTTCTCGAGTTAGATGTTGAGGGACGTAAATTAAGTTTAGGTCACAAACAAACCAAAGATAATCCTTGGGATAAATACGAAAAGGAATTTGGTTTAGATTCTGAGCATACCGCAAAGATTACAGAAATGGTTGACAAAGGGGCTACGATTCATTTTAATGAAGATATTATCGCTTTTGTACCTTCTCGTCACTTAGAAAAAGAAGATGGGTCTAAATTAGGTAAAGGAGATGAAGCCGTCTTTAAAATCATTGAATTTAATAAAGAATTCAAAAGAGTTGTAGCTTCTCATACTGTTCTTTTCAAAGAACAAGAAGTTAAAAACCTAAAGCGTGCTTCAAAGAATGTAGCTGCTTCGAACTCTGAGAAAGCAACTCTTGGAGATTTGGATGCACTTGCAAATTTGAAAGAACAGATGGATAATGACAAATAATTATCCTTTGTAATATATTTTCAAAAACCCTCCATTAGGAGGGTTTTTTTTATACTCAATAAAATAATACTTTTGTAAAATATTCCAATTATGACACCTAAAGTCCTTCTTAGCGAAAAAAGGGTAAACATTATGCTAAATAGGCTTTGTTGTCAATTGATTGAGCGCCATGGGGATTTTTCTAATACTGTTTTGGTTGGCCTTCAACCTCGAGGTGTTTTACTTCTAGATCAACTTATTCTCCTTCTTAATGAAAATGGTGTCTCCTCCATTCAAAAAGGAAAATTAGATACTACCTTTTTTAGAGATGATTTTAGAAGAAGTGAAGTTCCTCATAATGCAAAAGCAACAGAGATGGAAGTTAGCATAGAAGGAAAAAATGTTGTCTTAATTGATGATGTTTTATTTACGGGAAGAAGTATACGATCAGCGCTTACAGCCATTGATAGTTATGGGCGTCCAGAATCAATAGAATTATTGGTTTTGGTTGATCGTCGTTTTAGCCGCCACTTACCCATTCAGCCGGATTATTTAGGTGCACAGATTGATGCACTACAGGGAGATAAAGTTAAAGTTGTTTGGTCAGAGGGTACAGCAAACAATATTGTTTATTTAGAAAAGCAAAACCAATGAAAACATTAAGTGTTTCTCATCTTTTAGGAATAAAATATCTCAAGCCAGAGGATTTACACTTAATTTTTGAAACTGCTACCCATTTTAAAGAGGTTATCAACCGACCGATTAAAAAAGTTCCAAGCCTGCGAGATATAACCATAGCGAACTTATTTTTTGAGAATAGTACACGAACAAAACTATCTTTTGAATTAGCAGAGAAACGACTAAGCGCAGACGTACTCAATTTTTCTGCAGCACAGTCTTCGGTAAAAAAAGGGGAAACCTTAGTAGATACAGTCAACAATATATTGGCAATGAAAGTGGATATGATTGTATTAAGACATCCCCATCCAGGAGCGGCTCATTTTTTATCCCAAAATGTGAATTCATGTATTATCAATGCAGGTGATGGCACCCATGAGCATCCGTCTCAAGCTTTGCTTGACGCATTTTCACTACAAGAAAAACTGGGAGACCTACGGGGAAGACGTATTGCTATAGTGGGTGATATTCTTCACTCAAGAGTTGCTTTATCAAACATTTATGCTTTAAAAATGTTGGGAGCTGAGGTACGTCTATGTGCACCAAAATCTTTACTTCCTAAGCATATTGAATCCCTAGGTGTAAGTGTTTCATCAGAATTAATGGAAGTTTTGAATTGGTGTGATGCTGCAAATATGCTTCGAGTTCAGAACGAACGCATGGAGTTAAGTTATTTTCCAACAATACGCGAGTATAGTCAGCGTTTTGGACTCACAGGGGAGCGCTTAAAACAATTGCGAAAAGAGATTGTAGTTCTTCATCCAGGACCAATCAATAGAGGAGTTGAGATTACAAGTGATGTTGCCGATTCTGATCAGGCAATAATTTTAGATCAAGTGGAAAATGGAGTGGCTATTCGTATGGCAATAATTTATCTTTTGGCTTCAAAAATGAATATTCCTTTGAAATGATACAATGGGAAGAAAATAACTTAGCCTACCTCGCGAGTGAGGATTTTATTGGAAATAATGAAGTACTCTTTTCCTTCTTTAAAGAAAAAGAAGGCTTTGATTTAATTTTAGATTGTAATACGATTCTTCCCAATATATCAGATTTGATGGAGATTTTTAACCATCAGCAAAAAGTGGGTTATTGCTTTGTGCTAATTCTTTCCCCAGAACAACCCCATAATTTTCCATCAGAATGGATTATAGTTCCTACAAAAACAGAGGCATTGGATTTCATTTCCTTTGAACAAATGCAACGCGATTTAGGCTTTTAAATAATGAAATTAACCATATTAGGCTGTCATTCAGCAACACCAAGAGAAAATAAACACACCACCTCACAATTATTAGAAGTAGGCGGGAATTTATTTTTAATTGATTGTGGAGAGGGAACTCAAATTCAATTACGTAAAATAAAAGTAAAGTTTTCGCGTATACAGCATATATTCATTTCTCATCTCCATGGGGATCATTTTTACGGACTTATTGGATTAATAAGCACTTTTAGGTTATTAGGAAGAACAGCGATGCTCCATATCTATGGCCCTAAAGGGATAAAGGAAATTATTACATTGCAATTGAAACTGGCAAAGTCTTGGACCGATTATCCACTTCATTTCCATGAATTAGAACAGGATTCTAGTCAGGTTGTTTTTGAGGATGAAACAGTGCGGGTTGAAACATTACCCTTAGATCATAGAATCTATACTAATGGATTTTTATTTACAACACAAGCTAGTAAACGTAAAATGAATGTAGACGCGATTAAGGACTTTGATCTTCTTCCTTTCCATTTTAAACAACTACAGCAAGGAGCTGATGTTACCCTAGAGGATGGTCGCATCCTAGAAAATGAGGTGTATACACTACCTCCTAGTAAATCTAAAAAATATGCTTATTGTAGTGATACTGCTTATTTTGAACCATTAGTTC
>Ga0115549_1002409_pt1 | contig 10601 bp, 8 predicted proteins | sample COGITO_mtgs_1004_2_FD_87176 | JGI IMG/M metagenome (GOLD analysis project Ga0115549, IMG submission 87176) | Pelagic marine microbial communities from North Sea - COGITO_mtgs_100430 | ecosystem: Environmental > Aquatic > Marine > Epipelagic | place: Germany:Helgoland, sampling site Kabeltonne...
CCAAGAGGGTCCGATGAAACTTCCGCCTTAGCAGGAATAAAGGTTCTCTGATCTGCAGGCAATTCTCCAAGAACAAATTTTAGAGTAATCTCTTCTCCATCCCGAATAACCTTAGCATTTGCTTTAGATTTTGGTTGAATTCTGCCAACAACATGAGGTAAATCTGATCCAAATTTAATTTCTCGGCCATTGAATTCTAAAATCACATCACCTGGAAGAAGACCTGCCTCTGAGCCAGACTCACCTTTTTCAACATCCGTTATTAGTGCGCCGTAGGGTTTATCCATACTCAAAGCTTCTGCCAGATCATTATCTACTTCACCCACCCTAACTCCTAGGTACCCTCTAGCAACGCTGCCTTTGTCTATTATTTGATCTGCGACTTCCATAGCCACATCAATCGGAATTGCAAAAGCAAGACCTTGGTAGCCGCCACTGCGTGAATAAATTTGAGAATTTATGCCAACCACATTTCCATCTAGGTCAAACAGCGGACCGCCAGAATTACCTGGATTGATTGCAACATCTGTTTGAATAAAAGGCACATAGTTTCCAATGTTTTGATTTTGAATACTTCTGCCCTTCGCACTAACAATTCCAGCTGTGACCGAAAAATCAAATGAAAAAGGTGACCCAATCGCAACCACCCAATCACCTACCTTTAAATCTTCGCTACTGCCGATTGAGACTTTTGGTAGATTTTTTCCGGTAATTTTCAAAACTGCTAAGTCAGACAAAGGATCAATGCCAACCACTTCAGCCGAAAATTCTCGCCTATCATTTAAAGACACTGTGATTTCTTCCGCCTCATCTATGACATGAAAATTTGTGAGCAGGTAGCCTTCTTTAAAAATAAAACCAGATCCGTAAGCAACGGCCTCTCGAGTCTGGGGCTCTTGAGGTTGTGGATAGCCTCTGGGAATCCCAAAAAATCGTTCAAACTCATCAAATCCTCTGGGGTTTTGTCGCATCTTTACTTCTTTTCTAGAAGTTATGTTCACCACAGCAGGAGCAGCTGACTCCACTAAGGTAGAAATATTGCTTGGTAATGCAGCCAATGCTGTAATGCTGGCAAACAATCCGGCCACCAATAAAGTAGTGAGAGTAAGGGTTTTAAATTTCATTATATTTTCCATATTTTCCTAATGTATATATTCTACTTAATTGCTTGAATCATCTTGCTAGCCAAAGCAGGCGGGACATCCCCATAAGCGGTTAGAAGTCTACCATCTCCCAGAGGAATTAAATAAATCCAGCTATTGCTTGCTTGAAAGTACTTAACCTTTGTGAGGTTAAGTTTATTATTTTCAATATGGAAAAATAAATTATTTCGTCCATTAGAAAATTGCGCAGGGTTTTGTTGAGACTGCTTAAAGCCAACTGGTATCCAGTCTTGAGATATGTTTTGAGACCCATGAGGCTGGTTTGATGCCATGATGTGTATCAGATGATCCATGACATTTTGGTCCGCGCTCAGAAGCTGGCTCCTTGCTTCCGAGCTCTCAAGAGCTGTCGCTAACTGCATTTGATTTTCATCATCAACTCCAAAGCGGTTTGTATCAAACTGATACAGGATAGTAATTGTTACAAGAACGGTAGCTGCTGCAGTAATAATATTTGAGAGCCAAGGGTTATTTCCAGGAAAGTAATCTTTGATCATCTGGACCTTCGAACTAGATTTCTGCTGTCGCTGCATTACTTCAGAAAGCAGGGCAAATTGATGTAATGTTTTTTTAGTTTCAGTAGAAGCATTAAGCTCATCAAGACCGCTGTCAAATTCTTGCTGGGTAACCTCACCATCATACCAAGCTGATATTTTTTCCATTTCCTTTGTCATTAGATAATATTCTCCTGATTCATAAATTCTAAAATAAGTTGTCGTGCCCGAAAAATTCTAGAGCGCACCGTTCCAATTGGACACTTCATGATTGAGGCTATCTCTTCGTAAGATCGACCTTCAAGCTCTCTAAGAGAAAAGGCAGTTTTTAATTCCATCTCTAGACTTGCAATAAAATTAAAAATGGTAGATTCAGACTCTTTATCTATTAGGTCAGTTTCTGGAGAAATATGATTTGAAAAATCGTGCTCTGAAATATCCAGAGAAGTTGTGTTTGATGAATTCTTGGAGTAGCTGCTTGCAAAATTATTTTTTGCTAAATTGATTCCAATTCTGTAAATCCAAGTAAACAAGGCGCTGTCGCCTCGGAAAGACTCTATCTTTTGCCACACCCTGATAAATGTTTGTTGGCAAATCTCTTCGGCTTGTTCGTAAGACTTTGTATAGGCAATCATTGAAGAGAGAAGTTTGGGCTGGTGTTGAATGACCATGGCTTCAAAAGCTTTGGTATTTCCAGCTTTAATTTGCTCCACCATCATTTGCTCTCCATGTCTTGTACTCATAAGGTTCCTTTAATTATTGGACAGGAAAATGTTGCAATAGTTTCACTGTTGTATAAATTTCTTAATATGCAGCAAAATAAAATCTTCTTGGGCCTGGCTCCCAATAGAAGTACCTTTAAAAATAAAATCGTACAAAGGTTGGTCTTCAAGATCTAAAATACTATTGAACATATCAAAATCTGCTTTACTTAGCGTCTCAAGATGATCTCCGCTGAACTTCCTGAACAACAAATCAAGCTCTCTCAGGCCTCTGCGGCACTTCCATTTAGTTTTGTTAATTTGGGTATTCATGTTCGTAGGTTAATATATTACCTTTAATAAAACTCTTTGGATTTAGCAATTGAAAAATATTGAATATCTTACATTTGGATCACACCATCTTCACGTTCTATGTGCGCTGCACCTTAAAGGTGATTTTGATGCTGTGATGCAATTGTTACAAGGTCAAGTCACCTCAGATTGCAAACTATTATCTACTGGGCATGGCCAGCCCTCCGCCCTTTGTAACGAGAAAGGTTATATTTTATGCAATTTTGACATTGTTATTCACAATGACTTGGTGCTAGTAATAATTGAGAATAATTCACAGGATATATTCATTAAAGAAATTACTAAATTTGCTCCATTCTTCAAGGTTTCAGTTGAGCCATTTCACACTGATATCGTGGGCTGGATTCGCCGCCCTGAAGAAGAAAGAGTGACCGGTGAGCATGCAATCATAGAATCAGCAGCTGCTATACTCTCTCTAGTTTTATTAGATAGTAGTCAAAATGAAGTCTCAGATATAGATCAATTACCTCACTGGGATATTGGCAGGAAAGTTCTGGGAGATCACACAATTAGATCAAATGACCAGGGGATGTTCAGGCCTCATGATCTTAACCAGACTGCTCATCGTGTTAGTTTTTCAAAGGGGTGTTTTAGAGGTCAAGAAATAATTGCCAGAATGGAGTATTTGGGCAAGCAAAAAAAACAAACGCAATTAATTATCCATCCAGAAAGAAAGGCTCCCAGTATCTTTCAAGTAATTGGTGCAACCTTAGAGGCTCACGAGCTATTCTTCTCCTCATGTATGGGATTGAACGATCAGTTTTAAAATAATATTTACTTAATCTCCCAATTTATAGGCGCTAAATTTTTTTTTGCTAAGATAGAATTGATCCTTGAAAAGGGTTTGGAGCCAAAAAAACCCCTGTAAGATGATAGCGGAGAAGGATGAGGTGAACATATTACATGATTGACTTGATTATCTATTAATGAAGTTTTTGCTTGTGCAAAATTTCCCCACAAAACAAAAACTATTCCGCCCTTATTGCTTAGCGTAGAAATAATTGCATCTGTGATTTCACTCCAACCGAAACTCTTGTGAGAATTAGGGTACCCCTCTTCTACCGTTAGCACAGAATTTAAAAGTAGCACTCCTTGATTGGACCAAGGGGTTAAATCTCCATGCGTCGGAATACTTAATCCTAAATCTGAATGCAGCTCTTTATAAATATTTTGTAATGAGGGAGGTACGCTGGAGCCAGTGTCAACTGAGAAGGCTAATCCATTCGCCTGGCCGGACTGATAATAAGGATCTTGACCTAAAATTAACACTTTTACTTTACTATAATTTGTCAGTTGCAGGGCGCGAAAAACTTTATTTATAGGGGGAAAAAAATTAATATTTTCCTGCTCGAGCTTGGATAATTTCTTCCCTAATTTCTCTAGAAAAATCTTATCAAAGCTTGGACCTAAAGCCTTAAGCCAAGAGGCAGGAAGTTGAAAATCTTGCATAAATATTGGTTGAAAAAAGTGCCTAAATTTTATCCACAGATTCTGTGGATAAAGTTTGGGATAACTTAGTATTCCGTTAGTTTAGTCCTATTTAAAAGGGATTCATTCAAATTGATCAAAAAGTAACCAAAAAGTAATTAAAGTGCCGTAAATCAGATATTTATACAAAATAATCAACATAAGCTCCCGTGATGTTATAAATTTTATTGGCTGCTCAATACCACTATTTTTTGCTGTGGGCAAGTATTTTTTTAAAAAAAAATAAATTAGAATAGTCACCCTATTTAAATACCATTACAAATACTTATGAATCATTTAAAAGATGCCCTTTTTTCGGAATATACCTTAAACGGTTTACGCCTAAAAAATAGAATTGTAATGGCTCCAATGACCAGAAATTTCTCTCCAGGTGGCGTGCCAAATGAGTATGCTCCTACTTACTATTCCAAAAGAGCCTCCGGGGGTGTTGGGCTAATAATGACAGAGGGCGTTGAGGTCAGTCATCCTGCTGCAAGTGGTTACCCTGATTGCCCAAACTTAGAGTCTGATGCAGCAAAAAAAATGTGGGAAAAGGTTGTTTCTGAGGTTCATGCAAATGGCTCCTCAATCTTCTGTCAGCTCTGGCATGTTGGCGGAATTAGAAAACTTGGGATGCCTCCTCTTCCTGAAGTTCCAGGCTTCACTCCATCAGGTTGTGTGAAACCTGGAAAAAAGGTTGCCTATGAGATGACGCTCGATGATATTCAGGAATTGGTTCAAACCTATGCCCGTGATGCAAAAATATGTGAAGAGCTAGGTTTTGATGGAGTGGAGATTCATGGTGCGCATGGCTACCTTATTGATCAATTTTTTTGGGATGCCATCAACACTAGATCGGATGAATATGGGGGCTCTCTAGAAAATAGAGCCAGATTTGCCACAGAGATTCTTCAGGCCTCTCAACAAAGTACATCCTCAGGATTTCAGGTTGGTATTAGAGTTTCACAGTGGAAGCAACAAGATTATGAAGCAAAAATTACTGAGGATAAGAAAGAGCTAGATGTATTCTTTAATTTGCTCAAAAATGCTGGGGCAGATTTCTTGCATTGCAGCAATCGAAGATTTTGGGAGGGTGAATTTACCGAAGATGGATTAAATCTAGCTGGTATAGCTAAAAAAGCCACCGGCCTTCCATCGATCAGTGTAGGCAGCGTTGGGGTTGATAAGGATTTTATTAAGCTCTATGCCGGTGATCATCAAACCCAAACCACAGACCTGGGCAAGCTACATGACAAGCTAGGTCAGAATGAATTTGATTTAATAGCAGTGGGACGAGCCTTGCTTGCAGATCCGGAGTGGGCAAACAAAGTGCAAAATGGTAAAGAGCGGGAGATTATTCCATTCGACAAGAGCTTCGTAGAGAACTACTTATAGGCTCTTTAAGAGGCTAGGTTAAGAGTCCTTACACTTAGGACATGGTCAATGGCTTTGAGCTGCTTGATCAATTCCTCACTAGCCTCTAATTCAAGGTCTATAAGATTAATTGCGATGCCATCTCGACTTTTGTTTGTCATATCAGCAATATTAAGATTAAGAGCCGCTATACAATCAGTGACCTTGCTAATCATCCCGGGTTCGTTTTTATTAATAATGACTAGTCGATAGGGAGTAGATCGCTCCTGAAAGATATTTGGAAAATTGACTGAATTGATAATTGTTCCATCTTCCAAAAAGTTTGCTAGCTGGCTAGCCGCCATAACTGCACAGTTAACCTCAGCTTCTTTTGTGCTTGCTCCTAGGTGAGGAAGTAAAATTACATCATTGCAGCCCGAAGATCTCGCAATCAATTCTGGGGTTGGAAAATCTGTAACAAATTTAGCTAAACGCCCACTTTCCAAGGCATCAATTACATCATTGCTGTTGACGATGCCCCCTCTTGAAAGATTGATTAGTCGAGCGTCCGGCTTAAAATATTTTAAATTCTCAGCATTGATCAGATGCTTGGTTGCCTCAATCAGTGGTACGTGCAGTGAAATATAATCTGAGTTCTTAAGCAGATCTTCTAAGGTCTCAGCTTTTTTTACCTCTCGCGGTAATCTCCAGGCTGCATCAATGGATATGTGAGGATCGAACCCAATTAACTTCATGCCAAGTGCTTGAGAAGCCTGCGCTAGCATTGACCCTATAGCACCTAATCCAACAATGCCTAGTGTTTTTCCTGCTAACTCATTACCAGCAAAGGTTTTTTTCTGAGCTTCAAGCATTTTATTGACGGTGTCGGCATCATTAGAACTAAGTGTTTGAGAAAAGTTAATGCCCTCAACAATGCCTCGCGAAGAAAGCAACATCCCGCAAATCACAAGCTCCTTTACAGCATTGGCATTAGCTCCAGGCGTGTTAACCACAACAATTCCAGCGTTTGTTGCATCAGCAATAGGTATATTATTGACCCCGGCACCTGCCCTAGCTATACATGACAGCGCATTACCAAACTCCTCTTTCACTAATTTATGGCTTCTTAAAATCAAGCCCTCAGGGTTGTCTGTAACCTCTAAAAATTTACGGTCAGCCAATATAGTTATTCCTTCTGAAGCAATATTATTAAAAGTTTTATAGGTAGACATAATGAAGTGAGCTTATTAAATTGAGTGTGAATAAAAAAATTTAGTTTAGTACAGAAAGATTCAAACCAACATAGTTAAAAAAAATTTAATTTAATTATTTAAGATTTAGTGATCGAATTTTCTAACTTAGTTATAAGCTCCCATTAACAGCTGCATAAACTCTCTCCATTTAGCAAGATCCTCAACATCTTTAAAGTCCTCTCTTGGGGAGTATATTGTTATGAGCTCGGGTGATTGCTGAACCTCTGCTTGGGATGAGAAGATGCCGTGACCAAATCCAGCTGTGATAGCGGCACCCAAAGCAGTCGACTCAGTGCTGGCAGGTACGTTAAGGTTTAATTCTAGGTAATCAGCGAGGAGTTGACAAAACTTTTGATTGTTAGCCATGCCGCCATCTACAGCAAGGCTTTGAATGGTAATGCCATCATCTTTTAACGCCTCTTTAATATCAATAACTTGATAGATAAGCGCTTTAAATGCTGCAGTAACCATGTCTTGCTTGGATGTATCCCTTGTAATTCCATAAAATGCAGCTCTAACCTCGGCATTCCAATGGGGGGCACCAATACCTGTGAACGCAGGCACAAATAGCGCTCCATTCGACTGGCCTGAGCTTGATAGTAGCTCAATGCTGGACTTGGAGTCTTCAAAAAACTCCATCCTATCTCTTAGCCACTGGATAATTGTTCCAGCAGAAAAAATACTGCCTTCCAGCGCGTAATGTAAGTCTCCATTTAGCTGATACCCTATGGTGCTGAGCAATCTAGAGCTAGAAATCTGAGGCTTAGACCCAGAATTAACCATCAAAAAGCACCCTGTCCCGAAGGTAGCCTTCATATCACCACCATCAAAACAACTTTGGCCTACCAGTGCACTCTGCTGATCTCCAATCATGCCGGTAATTGGTATGGTCTGGCCATTACGATATAAAGAACCAAAGATTGCATCAGAGTTACAGACTTCAGGCAGCATAGACAAGGGAATATTAAAAATCTCAAGCAGCTCATTATCCCACTGCAATGTATGGATATTAAACAGACTAGTTCTAGATGCATTTGTCACATCAGTTTTATGATTTTTGCCATCCGAAAGATGCCAGAGCAAAAAGGTATCCACCGTACCAAACCGTAAATTCCCAGCTTGTGCGTTAGCCCTAGCACCATCAACATTATCTAAAATCCAAGCAATCTTGCTTGCAGAAAAATACGGGTCTAGCAAGAGACCAGTTTTTTCTTGAATAACAGACTCTAAGCCTTGATCTTTAAATGAGTTGCAGTAGTCAGCCGTTCTCCTATCCTGCCACACGATTCCATTAAAAATGGTTTCTCCAGATTTCGCGTCCCACACCAAAGTTGTTTCTCTTTGATTGGTAATGCCAGCGCAAACAATATCAAGTGATTGGCTAAGTATTGAATCTAGTGACTTGTACACAGAGTGAAGAAGCACCCTTGGGTTTACTTCTACCCAGCCATCGTCTGGATAGATTAATGGGTACTCTTGCTGAGTCGAACTAATAACATTTAACTCATGATCGTACACAACACATCGAGTACTTGTAGTACCTTGATCTATTGCTAATAAATAAGACATATTTCCTCCCTGTAATGTTGGCTTATCCACAATTTATGCACCTCTTTCTCACAAGCCATAAACACCATTTATACAGCATCTAGTGAATATTTTAAAAGAATTCACAATATATTGTGTTTTTTACTTGATTATTTATCCACAATGTACGAATATTGTCTTTGGTTTTAAAGATTCAAAAACAAGAAGATTTGGCCCCACCCATTGGTACATTATTGCAATAAAACCAAAGAAAGAAACAAATTAATTAGAGTAGAGGTAGAGCATGGCATTACAGGAGTATGGTACTCAAGAGGGTTCGGGGCAGCAAACAGCAACAACAACCTCCTCAGAGGATTTGAACATCACAGCGCCAGGAAAATTGCGCGTGATCAAGAGAAACGGCAAGGTAGTATCATTTGAAGAAGATAAAATTAAGATTGCAGTTACCAAAGCCTTCTTGGCTAATGAATCTGGCAATGCAGCAGCCAGCGAAAGAATTCATAGAAAAGTTGAAGATATTACAAAGGAAGTAGAGGACATTTTCAGCAGAAGAATGCCTTCAGGCGGAACTTTGCACATTGAAGAAATCCAAGATCAAGTAGAGCTTCAGCTGATGCGAAGCGAAGAGTACATTGTGGCAAGGAAATACATTCTGTATAGGGACGAAAGAGCAAGTCAAAGAACCAAAGGCAAGCCTGCACAAACAAACATTAAAGCACCTGCAATATCTGTTACCAAGAAAGATGGATCCAAGGTACCGCTAGATATTAACAAGTTAGCTGCTCTGGTTAACCATGCATGTGAAGGTCTTGAAGATGTTAGCGCGGACTCAATTCTAGAAGAATCTGTTAAGAATTTATACGATGGTGTGTCAATTAGTGACATGAAATCATCCTTAGTGATGTCGGCTAGAACAAAGGTAGAGCAAGAGCCTAACTACAGCTTTGTGACAGCAAGAATACTGCTTGATGAACTCAGAAGTGAGGCTTTAGAATTTCTTGGGGTTGCAGAAGAGAGCTCTCATCCAGAGATGAAAGAGCATTACCCTGCTGCCTTTAAAGCATATATTGATAAGGGTATCGAGCTTGAAATGCTTGATCCAAATCTAAAAACATTTGATCTAGAGAAACTAGGCGCTGCCATTGATCATAATAGAGATTTCCAGTTCACTTATCTTGGCCTGCAAACACTGTATGACAGATACTTTATTCACTACAAGGATACTCGCTTTGAATTACCACAAATTTTCTTTATGCGCGTTGCCATGGGTCTGGCAGCAGAAGAAGAGAATCGTGAAGATAGAGCAATTGAATTCTATCGACTGCTATCAAGCTTCGATTACATGAGCTCAACACCTACGCTCTTTAACTCAGGCACTCTAAGGCCTCAGCTATCCTCTTGTTATCTCACCACCATCCCAGATGACTTGGATGGAATATTTGGCGCCATGAAAGATAATGCGCTTTTATCTAAATGGACTGGCGGACTAGGCAATGACTGGTCTCCAGTCAGAGCTCTCGGCTCGTACATCAAAGGAACAAATGGTAAAAGTCAGGGCGTGGTACCTTTCTTAAAAGTAGCCAATGATACTGCAGTGGCTGTGAACCAGGGTGGAAAAAGAAAAGGGGCCATGTGCGCGTACCTAGAAACTTGGCACTTAGATATTGAGGAGTTCTTAGACCTAAGAAAAAACACTGGTGATGATCGAAGAAGAACCCATGACATGAACACAGCAAACTGGGTTCCAGATTTATTCATGAAAAGAGTGGAGCTTGGGGCTAATTGGACCCTCTTTTCTCCTGGGGAAGCGCCTGATCTTCATGACCTAACTGGCCTTGCATTTGAAAAGCGCTATGAAGAATATGAAGCCTTGGCTGCAGAGGGAAAAATGGACCAGCATAAAACGCTGCCAGCAAAAGATCTATGGAGAAAGATGCTCACCATGCTATTTGAAACTGGCCATCCATGGATTACCTTCAAAGATGCTTGTAACCTGCGATCACCGCAACAGCATATTGGAGTAATACATTCGTCGAATTTATGCACAGAGATCACTTTGAATACTAGTCAAGATGAGATAGCAGTATGTAACCTTGGTTCAGTTAATTTACCTCAGCACATGAAAGATGGCGTTTTGGATCAAGAGAAGGTTAAGCGCACTGTAACTACTGCCCTTAGAATGCTAGATAATGTGATTGATATTAACTATTACTCTGTTGATACAGCTAAGAACTCTAATCTAAAACATCG
>Ga0115549_1002427_pt1 | contig 10555 bp, 14 predicted proteins | sample COGITO_mtgs_1004_2_FD_87176 | JGI IMG/M metagenome (GOLD analysis project Ga0115549, IMG submission 87176) | Pelagic marine microbial communities from North Sea - COGITO_mtgs_100430 | ecosystem: Environmental > Aquatic > Marine > Epipelagic | place: Germany:Helgoland, sampling site Kabeltonne...
AACCATATAACTTTTACCACATATTTGCTTAAATAGGGGGTACAAGCTAATCATATCTATTCTTTGAAAGCCCACTTGGCTTCGTTTATATTTAAATGTTTTTTGAATTTTTCTTTCTTTTTTATCCCCTCTGCGTAATAAACAATAATATCATCTATTTAAACTACTGATCTTCGAATTTCCAACCATTTTTAAGTGCTTTTTGAAATTTTTTAGTATCCATAAACCTTTTACGTTTATTTTCTTCACTAGCATAATACACAGTAATAGTCTCTCCGTTAGAATCCAACATACATACTGGATACTTGGTTGTTTCTCCAGGTCTTTTATAAATAACAGGACGTCTGTTTTTCACCTCTTCGTGAACAGCGTTACTAAGTACATACAATGTTGATATATTCTCGAACTGTATAGAGATCGGCGGTTGCATTAGATTGTGTGGTTTGTACAGAAAATACTTACCATCATCACCTTCATTAACACTAATCAGCCACCCACCACTACGGAACTTATTTGCGCTTGATCCGTACACGGCAACCTCAGTCTCATTAAGATTGATATTAATAATGTTGCGAATACCACCATCTTTTGGTTTATTGTTTGTAACATACTTGATTAGGTCTCTAGGAGAAAATTCAAAATCAAAATCCCCATCCAATTTTGGAACTTCTACCCAGCCATTATTGGTCATAAATGTCACCATTCTTTTCAATCGGGATGGGTTAATAGTTCCGTGGGCCTCACTGTTGATATAGTCTTGAACATTTGTAAAACCAAGTTTACGAACATACTCTATTGTACTCATCTTTATTTATTAATATATAGATTATAATGTTTATATTAATTAATAAATTTAAGGTAATGAAAATAATTATTTAAACGACCCATTATTTATATAAATAAAATATTGGATATTATCAATAATGACAGAACAAGTTAATTTTTATAACGACGATATAAAAAATTTATCAACTATAGAATCAAATAAATTAAATGATTTTATCATTAAATTATCTAATTTTTTATTAACAGATCCAGTAACATTAGATATTCAAATTTTCCAATACGAAGATATAAAATTAGATATAACTTATTTAGGAGGTGGTAATTTTGGAAAAGTTTATAAAATATCTAATGGGGTTTCTTCGTATGCAGCTAAAATATTAAGTTGTGACATAGACAGAAATGGGGAATTGGATACGATGGTAACATTAGAAAATAAGGGACTAACCCAAACATTTTCTAAAATTTATGCATCTTATAGTAAATTTATAAGAACAAAGAGAGATTCAACATATAATTGTGTATTTTATATGAGAATAGAATCTGGTGATATTTGTAATTTATTGATTAATTCGGATATAAAAAAATTTAAAATATATATTTGTCAATGTTTAATTAATATATACACATTTCAAAAAGAACTTGTTAAAAGACATCACGATGTAGATAAATGTGGAAATTTTCTATACAATGATAATTTATATAACAATACATTCGAATTAAATAATAAAAAATATGAAATAAATTCCGACAAAACTATAATTTTAGGAGATTTTGGTATAGTAACCTATTTTGAAATAGAATTAAAAACAGTAATGGTACCAGGTAAAGGGTTCGAAAAGGTACAAACTATATTAGATAATGATAGCGACTATTATATATTTATAACAATGGTTTTTAAACTAATTCAAAAATCAAATGAATCAACTTTATCAAAGAACGAAAAGATCACAATTTGTATGGATATTTACAAATTACGAAAATTAGAAGATATATTGGATTATTTATTAAAGTAATGAAAATAATTATTTAAACGACCCATTATTTATATAAATAAAATATATAGACGAAGAATATATAAAAGCTGGATTATTAACAATTAATGATAATAAAATATGTAATTTTTCTATAAAACCTTCTTTACCAACAAGAACTTATAAAAATACCTTTGGTTTAAGAAGTAAAAGTCGTAAAAGTCGTAAAAGTCGTAAAAGTCGTAAAAGTCGCAAAAGTCGCAAAAGTCGTAAAGAGGTTTAAGAAATAAACAGTTTTGTTATTAAGAACATATAATTGAAATGATTTATTATATCTTGTGTATATTACTTATTTCTACAACCAACGCACAGTGTGATTTTTATAATCATTCATATGATACAGTGTTACTTGAATACCAATATCCACCTGCTCACGGGGTTGATCATGTGAAACACCATACCATTCATGGACTATGGCCTTCGAGACGGGCGACTTTATCATACCCTTGTTACTGTGATGAAGATTTTGATGTAAAACGTCTCGATCCGATTCGTGATCAACTAGATGAAAACTGGATAACATTGTATCATAATCACAGTAGAGAGTGGTTATGGGAACACGAGTTCACCAAACATGGGTCGTGTATGTTTAATTACACATCCGAATTGCAGTATTTTAATACGACTTTGACACTTTATCATAGATTCTTACGCCCCGAGCATCATGCCGATTACAGTGTTTGTCTGAAACAAACGCATATCGGCGATTATGTCCCATGCCAGTATACAGAGGTATACGAATAGTATATTCTTCTTTATTTTAATACCCACTATTAAGTACGCCCTTGTTATTATACAACATTAACTTTATTTCTTCCTTGATTTGATCTAATACACCATCAGTCTCCTTTAATTCCAAATATTTCTCAAACTTTGCCATTTCTACTGGATGTTCTGTCTCTCCACTTTCCAACCAATCACTCAACGCTGTTTCATTTATCTCTATTAAATCATCTATTAACTGATCTTGTTTACACATATTCCACTTAAACCCATCATAACACATAGCCATATTATTCTTCAAATTAGATATACATATATTATGATTTTCTGGATGTTCGGGATCGAAATGAATTCTCTTAATAAGTTGAGGAACAGAATTAATTACCCTACCAATACATTGTTTATAATCACCGTCAGTAAGATGACCCGTATATGATTCATTAAATGCATTAATATTTATCGTAATATTACTATTTGTAATATTGTTATTACCATGAATTTCTGTAGAATCTTTCTTATTGTCTGTATTACGAATCTCTTCCAAATCCTGTATCTTCTTTTTCAAATAAGTAATCTCAGTAAATAACAAAAATTCAGAATTATCCTCCTTTAAAATAACATCATGATAATTAATAGGGATTATATCAAACCTAACCAACTTGCATATTTTCTTTTTATTTATGTGGTTTTTTATACTAGACCTCCTATCTGTCTCATAGTTACACCTTGGGCATTTGTAATTAACCATCTTAATATTAAATAAATATATTTCTTTAAAACAATTGCACGATTTTGCATAATTTTATAAATTTTTGCATGATTTTGCATAATTTACACAAATTTTTGCATAATTTTGCATAATTTTAACAATTTTACATTTTTTGTGATTTTATTTTGTGTAATCGCATACGGAATCGTAATTCCACAAAAATTTTTTGGTCAAAAATCACGTAAATTTTTTGTAAAAAAAAAGCAAAATTTTTATTTTTCGACATTTGCGTGTGGATTTTCTATTCCAGTTATTTTTTGATTTTGGTGATTTTTTTTTCAAAATCCGTGTGCAACGCTCGACAAAAAATTTAAAAAGTTTTTGCGAAATAGTGAATTTTGTGATTTGGTCTGCAAAAAATTTCGTTTTTTTAGCTACCCCCCTGTTAAGCAAATTTTTCCTAACCAAAATTATGCAACAATTATGCGGCATACGCATAATTTCATTTATTCTCAAATCCCGTTGCTAATAAGTTATTAGCAGTCAAAATTATGCAAGGTCTGCTCTGAACAGACGTAACTTTTTTTGGAGGGGGGGGGGAATTACTTTGAAAAACTAGTCTAAAATGAGATATTGCGTGTGGATTAATATGGCATATATTTTCCAGTGTGTCAATAAAATGAAGTACTGGAAAATACGATCCGTATGCAATCTCATTTGAAAGTAACATTATCACATCGCAACACTATCTTTATTATATACCTAATTTTAGAAAGATAGTTTGTGAAAAAAAGTTTTACACATTTCTTAAATTCTTAGGTTTTACACAACAATGTTAGTTTTGGTCACAATTTAATATTATTTGGTATTGTTTTTGCTACTAAAATGTTTATAAAAAATGTCTCGATAATTTAAAGCGCCTACATTATTCATACGCTTTTTATCAACACATTGTAATTTTTGATGTTTGCATAATTTTTATATTTTTTTTGTTGATTTTGCATAATTTCCGATATTTTATGCATGATTTGCATAATTATCCAAACTTACTAAATTATGGAAACATTTTGGTGGAATGTTCCCAATTTTGGAAATATTTCAACAAGCACTAGATGAGTGCACTAAGGATTATGATTGTTTGTGTGTTTTAAAAACATTTATAGTAAGAATTCCACAAATAAAAATCAACAAAACCTGTATGGAATATAAATAAAGAATAAGCTATAATTGCAATTGTTTTGTATGTATTGCTTTTTGCATAATCATTTATAAAATATGTTGCTGCTGCCGAGGCTCCTGTTGTTACACCTAATGATATTATTGCAATTGCTTTAAAAAAGTTTTTACGATTTTTATTTGATTTATATTTAATACTATAATAAACGGCTGGAGCCCATACTAAACTTGCTATTAAAGATATAACAATTTCTGTAAATATTTTATCATATTGTTTTTTTGTCAATTCGTCCTCTAGTTTTGATTTATAATACCACATTACATAAATAAATCCTGTTGCAGCTAATAAGGAAGTAATAGCAAACCATGTCAGAAAATTTATTCCTAAAAATTTTGTTTTATTCAATCCAAACCACCATTGGTTGTAAGAATATCCCCCATTAAATATGAATATTATATAAGTTATTATTATTAGTGCTCCTATAATACTTATTACCGTTAAATTATCCATTGTCTATATAAATTATAAATATTTTAAATTAAATTTATTAAATCTTTTTCTGAATTTATTATGTAATAAGGAGAAACATTATCATACATAGATAAAAAACTTTTTGTAATAGTATAAATAATAGAATTTTGTATTATAATAATACTTTTACTTACTACTAAACTTGTTTTTTCTTTATTAGAAGTAAATAACGTCGCCCATTCTTTTATATAAGTCAAAGGAATTAATCCTAAATTTGTTAAATTAAAAATTATAGTTATTTTTTTATTACCTTCAATTAAATAATCATAAAATTTTAACATATTATTTTTAGTAAATTCCCATTCATCTTTATTTGGTACACCTTTCTCTTTAATATATAGAGTTAAAAGAGAATCTGTAAGAAAAAATTTTATGAAATCGTTTTCTATAATGAATTTATCTTTCATTAATCAGACAATTTATTTTAAATTAATTAATTGGACTTTGAAAAAGTTTAAAGAAATGAATTACAAGTATATTATAAAAATAAGAACAAAATGAAATTCATTAATATAGTATTGATTAGCTTTATGCTTTCTCGAAATGTATTTGGGAAAGTACCTCTAACTAGGTCAGATAAAAAAAAATTAAAAAGAGGTACAAAATTGTTCGGAAAAAGTGCAGTTCCGCACCCTATGTCTGAAACAGATGCAGTTTGTTCTTGTCAAACATCATCTAATTGTTGGTTGGTGGGGGATCCTCACTTGAAATCTTTTTATAATAAATTTGAAAAAATTGCTTATCCTGTTGGTTATGAGTTTGATATCTATAGCCATGAAGATTTTCATGTTAATGCTACCACGTATGGTCCAGATATTATGGACAATATTAATTTTGGATCTACTAATTGGCACATAGATGATTGTAGAGGACAAGGGTGGATTGACAATACAATACATACACATACTTTTAAAGACAAATCTCGTATTGAAGCTAAAGTTTACTGTAGAAAATCTAATGGAGGAAAAGGAAAAATGCATATTAATCTTTTACTCACAAAATATGCAGTTTTAAAAGAAGCTATGTCTTTTGAAGATTATGAAACTATTATTGAAAGTACTGGTGAGTGTATTAAAAAAAAATAACTTGATTGAGTTACACTTATTGACCCCCTATAAGGTTAAGTAATAGCTATGTAATTGGCTTAACCAAATAAAACATAAAGGCTTAAAGCTTTAGGATTTTATATTTTATTTAAATTTGGTTAGATAATTAATTATTGACAATATTAGAACATGCTATTCTTTTCCCAGCATTCCCGGTTATAAGACTTTCAACATTATTTCCTAAACCTTTATCATCTTTATCTGCATGTATTATTAATGACCTACCAATTATATTATTTTTAGATGATTTGTATAAACTTATATTATAATCTTCGAATTCTTCTATAACTTCACCATTTTTAGAATATACATTAAAATTCAAATCACCAACATGATCACCATGTTTTGTACCATTTGGATTATCAGGGGACCATATAGGTTTTCCACCATTAAAATGTCCACCAAGCAAAGAACAACATTTAGTAGATTTTAAAATACTTGGTGTAATCTTTTTTTCATGTACGTGCATACCGTGGTATCCATCTGGCATTCCAAATAATCTTACACTAACTTCTACAGGACTATCCAAAGAATATTGATTAAATATTACCGTACCTTTTATAGATTTTATGTGAATATAATTTAAAGCTATAAAGTCTGAATGTCCAAAATAGGATATTGCTTGTTTCATATAATTAGTAATTAGATTATTTTATTTAACATAATCCGAAAACTTAAAAAAACACCGAAGTGTTATAATTGACTGTCAATAATTTAATTATCATAATAATATTCAATTAAGGTTCCTATATTAATGTAATCATCATTGTTTAAACAAGGTTTGTATTGTCTTATTTTTTTTAAAAATGTATTGTAAACATATTCACTTTTTATTACATCTTTTAACATAATCAATTGTTTTTCATTTAAGTAATGATAATAAGGATTTTCACAATCAATCATATCAAAATTGTTATGTTTGAAACATTCTACCAAATGATCTAAATCAACTTCTATAGCTTTATAAACTAAGTCTTTAACATCATATAACTCTTTTTTACAATCTAAACTAATACTCTCAAACAATTCAACTAACTCCATCTTTTTTATATATTCTATTCTATTCTTTAAACTTTTAACCTTAATTTGAGCATCCCGAAGGATTATGATTGTTTAGTTATTGACAATACTTGTCATTCAACTGTTATAATTCAAAATCATGTTAATTCTTCAAACTATAAATAGTATGAAAAATTTTGAAGTTGTAAAGAACTGAAAAAACAGGGATTAGGTAATTGAATGACACTAAATTAATTTGGTAATACTTGTAAGTTTCAATAAAGGATATAACCAAAGCCCAAACAATATACTTGTTAATCCCATCCATTCGGAGTTTGAATCCAATATTCATTGCAAATGCAGTAAATACTAGATTACTAATCTCATTAGTATGAAAACTTGTAAAAATATTAACCAAAAAACACAAAGAAATGCTTAATCCATAATAAATATGCCACGTCTTGGGTGAAATTTTAGCTTTACGTTCCAATGTCATCAAGAATGCACCCAATTGGATGGGGATACAGAACAAATAAGCCAAATCGAGATTACACAGTCCTGAAATTGTTGCTCCGAATTGAGAACTACTATAAAATTCACGCATAATATCCTTTTCCGATTGATCTGTGTCTTGGGGATAAGGCATTCTCCTAATAGTGTGGGACGCATCATCTTTATACAAGTAGGTGCACAGATCGGCCGCACCCATCGTAAGAAATATAAGAGATATAAGAATGTGTTCTTGGTATTTGTACTGATCTAAATAAATGATAACCAAAGTTGATAGAAAATGACGAAGAGAAAACACAATACTATGAGCACGATACTCTCTCCATATCATAGGTCTTTGACCCTTTACTCGACTAGACGGAATTACAAACTGTAGCGAAGAGAGTGAAAGAAAGATGTACATCCCAATAATATACCAAGCATTACTTTTGTCTAGGAAAACAGAACCATAAACTATGTGTAACAAAGACCTATATAAATAATTAAACAAACAAAAAAATCCTAAAAAAGCATGTACATGAAATTTATCATGGTGAGTAATAAGGTAAGCCATCGTTTAAGTTATTCAAATAATCTTTATTATTTAATTTTGTTTTACTCTTTAAATTCCTTTGTTGTTTCTAAAAACTAGAACGTATTAAATAAAACACCGAAGTGTTATCAGAAGGAGTAATTCAAGGCTCGGTTCATCTTGATTCCTTGGTACGCCGCCTTGCGGAGCCCGAAGGCTTTTTACAAACTACAGTAATTGTTATTATAATTTTCAGGTAGATCTCCCTTAATTAACATATCCAACTTGCTGTGAGTTAGTGGGAACAACAGTTCCTTTAATTCGTGATAGTCATTGTTGTAACAATAGATTGAATAAGAGTATTGTGAAAACCTATCATAATACTCGTGTTTAATAATACTGTCTATCTTAATATCAAACTTGCAACCATAAAAAATCAAACCAGTTATAACATCTCCCTTGCAATACAAAACCTTTTTAATTGGCTTTGGAGCGACGTACTTTACAGAAATCTTCATTTATAATTCTTTACGCCGCCTCGTAAACCCCGAAGGGTCAATTAACTGTTATGTATTTATTTGTCCATCTTCGTTGCGTACAACTTCGTATTCCAATTATATTCAACCCTCACCCGCTTGTTGGACTCAGGTGACTTACGCTCATACCTTTCACTCAAGATAGGAGAGTTAGTCACCTTGAAACCAAAAAAACACTTGGATTTCTTGATTGGGGGTGAACTCATTTTTTACACCATTTAATAAGTCTCGAAAGACTAAAGTGTTTCTTATTTTGAATAAATTCCGTAACAGATACAAACCATGAATACCTTTAACATACAAAAAAGAACTGAATTGTAATCACCATTGGTAAGGCATACACCTGCTTCTAGATAAAACCAAATAAACAATCCGAAGGATGTGTACTTGGTGATTGTAAAGCGGTCCATTATAATTGTTTTACTAAACCTTATCTGCACCGAAGTGCAAGGTTTAAAATTGTTTATTCTTATTTATTCCCATTCCATAATAAGTAAAATCGCGTTGATCTCGTACTCCTCCAACTGATCTACCACACAGTCGTTGCCGTCTTCCATCCACAAGATACTCCTAGTCTCATCCTCTTCGTTGTCACAACGCTGAATGAAAATATCTGCCGGACTGTTCCACAAATTTTCTGGAAAGTTGTTAAAACTCTCGTTAACCGCTTCATAGAAAATCTCGTAGACTTCACTTTCGTTGTATTCGGTAATTACAAACATTGGTCGTTATTTTCTTTTTTATGTACTTGACTTGACTTTGTCTTCGTAATCCGAAGGATACGTACTCACATAAGCACCAAAGTGCGTGAGTTTAAAATGTTTAATAGTTAAGTCTAATCAAAGGCAATCTCAGAAAAGCCGTCTTCGTTGTCTTGGGTCGGAGGCTCAAGTTCGTCAAGAGGGGTGTCATCTTCGCTGTCAGATTCACTTTCAACCTTCTTGGGAACCTGTTTGCGAACCTTGCGAGCCTTGCGGACACGAACCTGTTTCACCTTAGCCTTGACAACAACCTTGTCAGATTCACTGTCGCTGCTAATCTCACTGACCTCGCTGTCAGATTCACTGTCGTCCCCGTCTTTCTTGGAAGCCTTCTTTGCTGCTTTCTTTGCCGCCTTCGCTGCTTTCTTTGCTTCCTTCTTCTCTTCCTTCTCTGCCTTCTTCGCCTCGATCTTGGCAACCTTCTCTGCATCCTCAGCAACCTCAATATCTTCGACAACATCTTTCATAGTCCACTTGGGAGGGTGCATGTTGTGAACTTTGCACATCTCACTTCCCTCAGTCGACTCGTTCTTGCACTGAGCATGCTCCTTGAGGTTCCTAGCACAACACTGCTCTTGGGATTTGCGAGGACCTTTGGTCTTCTTCAGGATTCCAAGCGGAACACGATCCTTCGACGCCAAGAACTGCACAAGTTCGTACTTTTCGATCGACTTGGTTCCATTGGTCAGCAGTTCGTTGAACCAAACAGTCAAGTCGTCATAAGTCCCATCCAAGTTGGACATGCTGTACATAGTCTTGGATTGTTTGGGAGCCATCGTAGTTGTTGTAAGTTTAACAGTTTTTTTTAAAGTTGTTTTGGATTTGGATTTGTGATGTTCAAGCTTAATTCGTTTTACGTACCCATATAAGCCTCGAAAGGCTTGGGTGTTTTAAAATTTGAAGATTTTTTGAAGATTTTTGAATTTGCTAATTATTCATTAATGGGTGTGTTTTTGAGGAAGGGTACCCAAAACCTAAACTTAGGTTTTTTCGATTTCTTGATATTTTTTTCGATTGTGTCCTTTAGTACTTGTTCTACAAAGCAGTAGAACCCCCTGTAACTACCAAAACCCCCAACTTCGTAGAGATATTGATCCACAGATTCCTCAATTATTTGTTGTTTGTTGTTAAACATGGTTGAGTAGTACTCTACAACCCATTCTTTGGTTGGTCCC
>Ga0115549_1002435_pt1 | contig 10529 bp, 9 predicted proteins | sample COGITO_mtgs_1004_2_FD_87176 | JGI IMG/M metagenome (GOLD analysis project Ga0115549, IMG submission 87176) | Pelagic marine microbial communities from North Sea - COGITO_mtgs_100430 | ecosystem: Environmental > Aquatic > Marine > Epipelagic | place: Germany:Helgoland, sampling site Kabeltonne...
AACAGTAACAACTATAGATTCTTTAAGTCAATTATTAAGACAGGAAGGGTTTAACGTTTTTACAGCCTCAAAAAAGAACAACAAGTTTTTACGTTTGTTTGATATGTTGTTTCATGTGATTAATTACAGAAAGCAAGCGGACTATGTTTTGATTGACACGTACAGCACATTTAATTTCTATTTCGCTTATTTTGTAAGTCAGTTGTGTAGATTACTTAAATTAAAATATATTCCAATTTTACACGGAGGAGACTTGCCTAACAGACTAAAGCAATCTCCGAAATTAACAAAAGCGATATTTAAAAATGCTTTAGTAAATGTCGCTCCTTCGAAATATACTCAAGCTAGTTTTGAAAGGTTCGGATTTAGTAATATAACCTGTATTCCTAATTCCATAAAACTTAAAAATTATGCTTTCAAGAAAAGAACTTTTGATAATATAAGATTACTTTGGGTACGTTCATTTTCGAAAATTTATAACCCATTATTAGCTATTGATGTCCTGCACGCATTGAAGAATAAAAATATGGATGCCGAGCTTTGTATGGCAGGTCCAGATAGTGACGGTAGTTTGCTCGAAGCTAAAAAATACGCATATCAATTAGGTCTTGAGGTTACTTTTACAGGGAAATTATCAAAACCGGAGTGGATTAAGCTTTCAGAAGACTATAATATTTTTATAAATACTACAAATATTGATAATATGCCCGTTAGTGTCATTGAAGCTATGGCATTAGGGTTGCCAGTAGTGTCAACCAATGTTGGAGGGTTGCCTTTTTTAATAGAGCAAGATAAAACCGGATTCTTAGTGGAGCCTCATTCGGTAGTTTCATTTGTTGAATCTATAGAGGGCATTATTGATTCGCCAATTAAAACCCATAAAATAATGGCAGAGGCCCGGGATTATGTAGAAAACTTGGATTGGGAAGTTGTTAAAAAACAGTGGATTAATGTCTTAAAATAATTCACGCTTAATAGATTTTACTTCCTATATTTATACTCTCTCAATTTATCCCCTGAAAATGTCTAATAGCGGTATTCATTTCAATATTTCTGAGCGTAAAGTACTCTTGCGTATTTTTGATGTACTTTCTATACTCTTAGTGCTTTATATTGTTAGCAATTGGTTTGATTTTGATTATTTCACCATAACAAAAGTAAAATGGACTTGGGTATTAGTTCTCATTTTATACGTTTCCATTTTTGGAACCGTTTTTGAATTATATGATTTACAAAAGTCCAGTAAAATTGAAAAGATTGCAACAGGTATCGTTTTTACAGGTTCTACTACAGTTTTATTTTACCTTCTAACACCATTTTTTACACCGGCTTTACCAGATAATAGATTCCAAATACTATTCTTTTATTTTGCAATTCTAATTGCTTTGTTTTTATGGCGTACAGCGTATATAACTTTTATTGTATCTCCAAGATTTTATAAAAAAGTTTTAATTATTGGCGAAACATCTAATATAGAAGTCATTTTTGAGGCTTTTAAAGATTCAGATCCTAATTATAAAATAGTTGGTTTTATCAATTGCGAAGTAGATAAAACGGCTTCGGTAAAGTTTAATACTATAAAGGAATACGGTCCTAAGGAGATTAGAGAAGTTATTAAAAAAGAAAATTTATCTGAAATTGTTGTGGCTAGTTATAGCTCTGAAAATATTACTTCAGAAATTTATTTCACACTCATAAAATTATTAGAAGAAGGCTTTCCAATTAACGAATACACTCAGGTTTATGAAGATTTAATGCAACGTATTCCTGTACAGTTTGTTGGTAAAGATTTCTATAAATACTTTCCATTTAGTAGAAATAATCAAAATAAACTATACTTATTTTTTAACGGCCTTTTTGATGTTTTACTTTCACTAATAGGTATTTTAATAGGTTTAGTATTCCTGCCAATTATCTTATTAGGTAATTCTATCGCTAACCGTGGACCTCTTTTTTACACTCAAGATAGAATAGGGAAAAACGGAAAAATTTTTAAAATCATTAAATTCCGTACCATGAAAGAAAATGCGGAAAGATCAGGGGAGATGTGGGCGAAAAAGGGAGATGTTAGAGTAACGCCTTTCGGTAAATTTTTAAGACATTCAAGGTTAGACGAAATACCTCAATTTATAAATATCTTAAAAAGCGACATGAGCTTTATCGGTCCAAGACCGGAGCGCCCTTTTTTTGTTAAAGAATTATCGCAGATGTTGCCTTTTTACGAAACTAGACATATTGTAAAACCAGGTCTTACAGGGTGGGCACAGGTAAAAACAAGATATGCTTCTTCCGTTGATGATAGTTTGCTTAAACTGCAATATGATTTATATTATATTAAGCACAGAGGCTTCTTTCTGGACATTAATATTTTGATAAAAACGATGAGTACCGTTATTTTCTTCAGAGGTCAGTAATTGATGTAGCCTAAAGCTTATTGTAATGTTTTATTAAGAAAACATATCTAATAAATAAAGCGATTAGCAAGGGTATTAATCCAATGGCAAAAACTTGAACACCAATACTCCAGTGTAAAGTTAAAAGACAAAGTAGAATAATTAAAAATTTAATATACTTTATAAACCAACCACTTGCTTTTTTTCTTAGAAGTTGACCAATAAAAAGTATGTTGAGTGCAAAAGCCCATAGCAGATTGTAATTTTGGTGTGTGCCTTTATGATCGGTAGCAAACCATAACAATAATATCATGATACCTAGTAATCCTGTTACTATAAAAAGTGCAACATCTAGCCATTTAGTTCTTTTTTCTTTATTATAATCGTTAGAAGTAATATAAATGATTAATAAACCAATAATTCCTAAAATAAAAAGTGGGCTTGTTAAAAATTGACTAGCTTGATGAGAGGGCTTTTTAGAATATAAAATACGGCTTTCTTTAACCAATGGCTCATTGGTATTTTTAATGGTAGCATTTTCAAAGAAGCTGTAAATGTTTTCTGGTAAAAACATATGGTCTTCTGGAGTTGCTTTTTTATCAATGACAGAACCAAGAGCTAAATCGATACCCAAACTTCCCCAAGAATTTTTATTTAAGTTGTTATGAATTAATGTTCTAAACGTGGCGACTTCAAAATCTTTCGGATTGTGAAATGTAATCGTATTGTTTGAAGCTATATTTATTACATCTTTGATTTTTGTTGCGCAATTATCATAAAAAAACTCATATAAATAAGGCCTATTTTCTGGTTTATAATTATTGATTAAGTATTCATAAAGCTTTTGTTTTTCCGTTTGAGAAAGATTTAAAACTTGCTCTTTTATTGTTCTGTTAAAACGTTGGGAATAAGCATAATAAAAAATTTTAAAATCAATTTTACTTATTAAATAATTAAGTTTTCCTTGTGCAAATTTTAAATAGAAATTAGGAGCATCAAAATCGTATTCACCATAACCATAAGTAACATCAATACGAATTGAAGGGTCTTTAATTCTAAATGCACTATGCCCAAAAGCATCATTTAAAGTGGTTCCAGGCCCTACAGTGAGTACACTAATTTCGGCTTGTTCAGACAACCTGATTTGCTGAGCATGAGATACTTTAATAAATAAAAAGAGACCTAAGAGGAGTAATGTTTTTTGCATGTAATTAAGATTACCTAAAGATACTAAAATCAAGTTTTAGAGAAAATACGTTGGAATAAAGTGCTACACTTTGGTCTCCAATATCAGTAAAGGCGTAATCGATTTGAATACCGTTATATTTAAACCCTAAACCAAAACTTGGTTGAAAACTAAGTTGTTCACTATTGTCAAATTGTGTTTCATTTTGAAAATTACCCATGCCAGCACGTAAATAAACCATATCGATATAACCAAATTCAAAACCTAAAGCAGGATTTATACTAGCAAAAGATGTTGAAATGACATCGTTATTTTCTTCAAAACGAACATTTAAGTTAACCGATGTCAAAAGTGTGTAATCAAAGTTAAAATCAACTAATTTAGAAATCCCAATTTGTAATTTTGGGATGGTAATTTCAGTACTTTCAGGCAGTTCTTGATTTTGACCTTCAACAGCATCACTAATGGTAGCAAATTCATCTTCATCAATATCCCATGCGTTAAAAGTGGTTGTAATGTCTCTGGCCATGATTCCAAACTTCCAATTGTTGTTAGTTTCAAACTGAACGCCAACATCTAAACCAAAACCCCATGAGGAAGCAAAATCACCAATTATTCTTCTAACAACTTTAGCATTCACACCATAGTTTAAACCTTGAACAGGTAATTGCCGTGCATAAGAAAAGGTTAATCCATAATCGGCAGTAGAAAACAAGCTGATTCTATCGTAATTTATGTTGCCTTCAGCATCAATAAGTTGTGTGGTGTTTAAAATATCATCAACAGCAAAACGAATTAAAGATATTCCAACGGCACTTTTATCATCTAGAGGCATTCCAAAAGCAGCATAATCGTAGTTTGCAATGTTTGCAAAATAACTAGAGTGCATTAAAGCAAGTTGATTGTCTTCAAGCTTTAATAGTCCAGCAGGATTCCAATATCCAGAGTCCACATCGGAAGAGTGAGATGTTACGGCACTACTCATGCCCAATGCAGCAGCGTCCACACCAATATTCATAAACTCATTAGAATATTTCCTAACAGTTTGACTAAATAAAGAAGCAGATACGACACAAAATAATGTGGTGATGTAAACTCTCAATCGCAATTTTTTTACAAAGATGCACATAATTTATATTCTTTAAAACTTCAAAATATAATAGATATTGCTTTAGACTGAAATTGTTTGTTATTTTTACAAAATCAAAACAAATCGATATGAAAAAATACGTACCCAATGCACTGACACTTTTAAATCTATTGTGCGGAAGTATTGCTGTGATTCTTGCTGTTAATAGCAATTTTGTTACGGCAGCTTTATTTGTGTTTTTAGGCATATTTTTTGATTTCTTTGATGGTTTTGCAGCTAGAAAACTAAAGGTCCAAAGTGAATTAGGATTGCAATTAGATTCGTTGGCAGATGTGGTTACTAGCGGGTTAGTCCCAGGAATTATCATGTATAAGTTATTGGCATTAACCGTTGAGTCAGAAATGGTATCAGTGACTAGTTGGGCGTCAAACCCAAGCGGAATAGAATTTAATTTGCTAACACTCCCGCTTTTAGGATTGTTAATTACTTTAGCTTCAGCTTACAGGTTAGCAAAGTTCAATTTAGACGAAGACCAACAAACCTATTTTAAAGGGTTGCCAACACCAGCAAATACGTTGCTAATTATATCATTACCCTTAATTATCGAATTTCAGAATAACGATGCTATAAACACCATCATTCTTAATAAATGGTTTTTAATTGGGTTGACGTTTTTAAGTTGTTATCTGCTGAATTCAGGGATTAAATTATTCGCATTAAAATTTAAAAATTATAGTTTTAAAGGGAATGCAACCCGTTACATTTTTATCATTTTATGTTTGGTGTTACTTATCGTATTAAAGTTCGCTGCCATTCCAATTATCATATTACTTTATATTAGCATGTCTGTTTTAGATAATTTAACTTCAAAATAAATATAATGGCTTCAGGTTTTTTTGCGCTTTTAGACGATATAGCCAGCTTAATGGACGACGTGGTCGTGATGAGTAAAATTTCCACCAAAAAAACAGCAGGTATTTTAGGTGATGATTTAGCTGTAAATGCAGAAAAAGCTACGGGTTTTTTAGCCTCAAGGGAACTTCCAGTTTTATGGGCAATAAGCAAAGGATCTGCGCTTAATAAATTAATTATTTTACCAGTTGCTTTTTTGCTCAGCGCTTTTGCGCCATGGGGAGTTACTTTAGCTTTAATTTTAGGAGGTGTTTATTTAGCCTTTGAAGGATTTGAAAAAGTGTATCATTTTTTCTTTCCACATAAAGATGAAGGCTTTGAAATAGACCATTCTGAGGAGGATGTTATTTTATCTGATGAAGATATGCGTTTAACTGAAAAAATGAAGGTTAAATCAGCAATTTTTACTGATTTTATACTGTCTGTAGAAATAGTAATCATTGCGCTTGGAACAGTGATTGGTAAACCCATTTTGTTTCAAATTTTAGTTGTTTCTGTGGTGGCCGTTATAGCTACAATTGGAGTCTACGGTATTGTAGCTCTTATTGTTAGAATGGATGATTTTGGTTTGAAATTAGTTGGTTTAAGTGATAATAAAAAAAGCATATCGAATATCGTTGGAAATCTCTTGATAAAAACCTTACCATGGGTTATAAAAAGTTTGTCTGTTATTGGTACGATAGCATTATTGATGGTTGCAGGAGGCATTTTTGTTCATAACATAGATTTTTTGCATCATTTTTTAGAAATACTCCCAAGTTTTATTAAAGATTTTGTTGTAGGTTTAATTGTTGGGTCTCTGGCATTTTTTCTAGTAAAAGCCTTTATTTTTATTAAGACTAAGTTATTGAAGAAGAAACAGTAGGAAAAGAAGTGAAACCTGTTTTTAAAAGTGGATCCTTACTTTTTAGGAATGACAAACCAAAAACAATAATAAAATAATCAAATGACGCTTAGCGTCTAATCGCGAATCTTCTTTTTACGAAGTTCAAAGTTTTGTCCTAAATACACTTTACGTACCATTTCATCATTAGCTAATTCTTCAGGAGTACCATGTTTTAAAATACCTCCTTCGAACATTAAGTAAGTTCTGTCAGTAATAGCTAGTGTTTCTTGTACATTATGATCAGTAATAAGAATACCAATATTCTTTTTGGTAAGTTGCGCTACTATGCGCTGAATATCTTCAACAGCAACTGGATCTACACCTGCAAAAGGTTCATCTAAAAGTATAAAACTAGGGTCGGTAGCTAAAGCACGAGCAATTTCAGTACGACGACGTTCACCACCAGATAATAAATCCCCACGGCTTTTTCGAATATGACCTAAACCAAATTCTTCAATTAAGGATTCCATTTTGTCTATCTGCTCCTTCTTACTCAATTTAGTAAGTTGAAGTACACTCAAAATATTATCTTCTATACTTAATTTTCTAAATACCGAAGCTTCTTGAGCTAAATATCCAATACCATTTTGCGCACGTTTGTACATCGGGTATTTTGTGATTTCGGTATTATCTAAATAAATATGACCGCCGTTAGGCTTTATTAAACCTACAATCATATAGAAAGACGTTGTTTTTCCGGCACCATTAGGTCCTAAAAGTCCAACAATTTCACCCTGATTTACTTCAAGAGAAACATCCTTTACTACTTTTCGTCCGCTATAGGACTTCATTAAATTTTCGGCTCTTAAAATCATAATTTTATATACTGAACGCTAAAAATAGTAAAATTATATACACTATTATAGCAGAATTTTTAATTTATGTTTACTCTTGAGATTCTAAAGCATCCCAAAATTCGTAGGCACGACGTAAATGCGGAATAACAATAGTGCCGCCAACTAAAGTAGCAATGCTTAAAGCTTCAACAACTTCTTCTTTTTTTAATCCAACCTTATAACTCGCCTCTAAATGATATTTAACACAATCATCACATCTTAAAACGGTTGATGCGACTAATCCTAAAAGTTCTTTTGTTTTAACATCTAAGGCGCCTTCCGAAAAAGCGTTAGTATCTAAATTAAAAATACGTTTAATCACCTTATTGTTATCAGCTAAAATGTTATTATTCATTTTAGCACGATAGTCGTTGAATTCTTTAACAATATCAGACATGTTGTTCTTTTTCTTTTCTTTTTTGGTTTTTAATGACAACTTTAGAAATATAGATACTTACTTGGTATAATATTAAAATTGGGATGGCTACTATGACTTGACTTGCAATATCTGGTGGTGTAATAATGGCTGATAGAATAAGCACAACTACCAAAGCATATTTTCTATATTTTCTTAATATTTGTGGCGTTACCAATCCTATTTTAGTTAAAAAATAAATAATAATTGGTAACTCAAAAATTAACCCTGAAGCCAAAGCAGAAGATCTTACCAACGCTATATAAGAACTTATATCTATTTGATTGTCCACTTTTGTAGAAATGCTATAATTAGCTAAAAAGTTTAAAGACAGGGGCGTTACTATATAATATCCGAATAGTACACCTATGAAAAATAAAAGCGATGAAATAATAATAAAACCACGCGAATGTTTACGCTCATTACCATGTAAACCAGGACTAATAAACTTCCATAGTTGATAGATGACGTATGGAAAGGAAATAATAAATCCACCTAAAATGGCTGTCCAAATATCAGCAGAAAACTGTCCTGCCATAGTTCTGTTTTGTAATATCATTGGCATTTCTTCAGCACAGAATGTCGTGTTTAAGCCAATAAAATTTGCGGTTCGACATAACATATCATAAGTTGGAAAACCCATGTCTAGTGGTGCGAAAATTATTTCGTCAAAAACAAATCGGCTAAAAATAAAGGCAAATGTGCCTACGATAACAACAGCCGTTATGATTCTAATCAAATGCCAGCGTAAATCTTCAAGATGATCTAAAAAAGACATCTCATTAATTTCTTTTTTTGCCATTATATAATGCCTTCTTTTATTAAATCGTGTAAATGTACCACGCCTGCATATGTACCATTTTCTTCAACTAGTAGTTGAGATATCTCATTAGTTTCCATAACCTCCAAAGCATCAATAGCCATAGCTTCAGTTTCAATACGTTTTGGGTTGGCACTCATTATATCTTTTGCGGTTAATCCAGAAAAATCATCAACTTGACTTAACATTCTACGTAAATCACCATCTGTAATAATACCAATAATTTTATCCTGTTCAATAACCGCAGTAACACCTAACATTTTCTCAGTAATTTCGATAATCACATCTTTAATACTGGTGTTTGCCAACACTTTTGGTTTTTCGTTTACCGAGGAAATATCTAGAACACGCAAATATAATTTCTTCCCTAAAGCTCCACCTGGATGGTATTTAGCAAAATCGTTGCTAGAAAAACCACGTAATTCTAACAAACATACAGCAAGTGCATCACCAATAACAAGTTGGGCAGTGGTGCTTGTAGTAGGCGCTAGGTTATTTGGACAAGCTTCTTTTTCAACATAGGCATTTAAAACAAAATCGGCATGCAGTCCTAAAAAAGATTCTGTATTACCAGTAATGGCAATCATTTTATTTTTTGCACTTTTTATAAGAGGAACAAGTACCTTAATTTCTGGTGTGTTTCCACTTTTAGAAATACAAATGACCACATCATCTTCAAGAATTAAACCTAAATCACCATGAATAGCATCTGCCGCGTGCATAAAAATAGCAGGTGTTCCAGTAGAATTTAGTGTCGCTACAATTTTGTTAGCAATAATGGCGCTTTTTCCAATACCTGTTATAATAACTCGTCCTTTAGAGTTGTAAATGAGTTGTGTAGCATCTGCAAAATCATCTGTTATCAAGCTAGACAAGTTTAAAATGGCTTGACCTTCCATTTCGATAGTATGCTTCGCAATGTCAATAATGGATTTTTTGTCTTTCAAAGTTTGTTTTTTTGAGTTGATATTTAAAGATTTTGTTATCTTTAGTGTTAATCAAATTGAATTTTGTTGTAATTTGAAAATTCGTTACAAAACTAACGAAAAAAAATATGAGGGTTCTCTAAATGCTAAACGAAATTAATCAAACAAAATTTTTGCATGTCTAGAGATTTAATCAAACAATAATTTTATACAATTCATGTCAATAACAAAAAGCGACTTGCATGCTTCGCTAAAAAAATATTTTGGATTTGGTAAATTCAAAGGACTTCAAGAAAGTGTCGTAGAAAGTTTATTATTAGGAAGACACACGTTCGTAATAATGCCAACAGGCGGAGGTAAATCGTTATGTTATCAATTACCTGCACTTATGCAAGAAGGAACAGCTATTGTAGTTTCTCCTTTAATTGCTTTGATGAAAAATCAAGTAGATGCCATAAGAGGTATTTCTAAGGAGCATGGTGTTGCGCATGTCTTAAACTCTTCATTAAACAAAACAGAAATAAAACAGGTTAAAGAGGATATTGTTAACGGCATTACAAAATTACTTTATGTAGCTCCAGAATCATTAACTAAAGAAGAGAATGTTGAATTCTTAAGGTCTGTAAAGGTATCCTTTATGGCCATTGATGAGGCGCATTGTATAAGCGAATGGGGACATGATTTTAGACCAGAATACAGAAACTTACGTCATATTATAAAACGTATAGGTGATAACATTCCAATTATTGGTTTAACTGCTACAGCAACACCTAAAGTTCAAGAAGATATTATTAAGAATTTGGGTATTGGAGATGCTAAAACATTTAAAGCATCTTTTAACAGACCTAATTTATATTATGAAGTACGTCCAAAAACTACAAATGTAGATGTTGATATCATTCGTTTTATAAAGCAGAATGATGGGAAATCTGGTATTGTTTATTGTTTGAGTAGAAAACGAGTTACAGAGTTAGCACAAGTACTTCAGGTAAACGGCATAAATGCAGTGCCTTATCATGCTGGGTTAGATGCCAAAACACGCTCAAGTCATCAAGATAAATTCTT
>Ga0115549_1002438_pt1 | contig 10528 bp, 7 predicted proteins | sample COGITO_mtgs_1004_2_FD_87176 | JGI IMG/M metagenome (GOLD analysis project Ga0115549, IMG submission 87176) | Pelagic marine microbial communities from North Sea - COGITO_mtgs_100430 | ecosystem: Environmental > Aquatic > Marine > Epipelagic | place: Germany:Helgoland, sampling site Kabeltonne...
ATAGCCGAGCAGCAGTTTGGGGTGCTTTCTGACGACAAATTTTATCAATGGATCGCTGAGGTAAACCGTCGATTGAGCGGTCAGCTCAGTATGATCGCCCTCGATAAGCTCAAGCTCACATCATCGGCACGGCAAAAGCTCGATAACAACCAGCGGGTTGTTGTATACAGTGCACGATATGATCAAGTGAGTGCGTACTTGCTCTTGCCAGAGCAAAGCTTTGTCGTTCGCATTGTTTTAAAAACCAATGCAAAAGAATACCTTGCGACCATGGCAGACGTTATTTTTGATTTTCTTGAACACCGCTCATTTGCCCAACTCACAAATGCCGATGCAAAGTATGATTTGCCAAGTCTTGCTGGGGAAGATCTCAAGGTCAATTTACTGACCGCTCAACAGAGCAAACCACTGCTCGATTCGCTCACACCGATACAACGAGCCTATTTAGCCCGTGGCGATGTAGTCGAACTTATCGCAAACGATGGTACTGATCAGGATTTTACTGCTGGGCCAGGCTTGAGCTATACCCGTCGAGCTCAAAATGGAGCGGTATTCTTGTGGGGACCAGTTGAGCCGTTCAATGCTTATCCGTCTTGGCTACTAATACTGTTTGGTGGCACCAGTATTTTGCTGGTTGGCTGCACCGGGTATATGCTAGTTCGGCCACTTGAAAGTGGTATGAAACAAATGGAATCGGCAATTGATGAAATCCGCTGCGGCAATCTCGATGCTCGGGTTTATATCGACACTAACGATGCCATTGGCGATTTAGCAACAACGATCAACCAAATGGCCGAACACATCCAGCGCTTGATCAAATCCCAGCGGGAAATGACTAACGCTGTGTCTCATGAGTTGCGCACTCCGGTTGCACGGATTCGGTTTGGTTTGCAAATTATTCAAGACTTTGTGGATCAGCCATCGGTTGATGATCAGATCGACAAGATCGATGAAGACATCGTTGAACTTGAAAAACTAATCGATGAGATCTTAACCTATGCCACCCTTGAAGAAGGTCGGCCAGCGCTGGACCTAGAAAAAATCGATATCAATAAAATTGCTCAAGAAGTGCGCTCTCAGAGCCTGGCAGCAGGGCATTCTATTGAGATTGAAGTGCATGAAGTCGGGACCGAGCTACAGCAACATTTGGTTGAATGTGAGCGGCGCTACATTCATCGCGCTTTGCAAAATTTGGTCAACAATGCGGTTCGCTATGCAAAGACTAAAGTACGTATAACCTGTCGGATTGAAGGCGCTATGAGTAGAATCGATGTCGAAGACGATGGACCAGGCATTCCTCAGCAGGATTGGGAAAAAGTTTTCACGCCATTTGCTCGTTTAGACTCAAGCCGCAATCGTCGCTCAGGCGGCTATGGCCTAGGGCTTTCGATTGTTAAGAGCATTGCCTATTGGCACGGCGGTCTCGCTGCTGTGTATCCAGGTGATTTAGGCGGTGCCAAATTTACAATCATCTGGCCACGCTCTCAAAACCTTCGCAAAAGTGTTGAGGCGCAGCAAAACGGTAGTGCCGAGTCCATCGATAAGGCCTAGTTTATTTTGAGCTAATTTGAGCTAATTTGAGCTAATTTGAGCTAAGAAGTATAACCATTCAAACCCGAAGGGCTGGACTCTTTTTTGCCTCAACTGCGTTGACCTATTCTTGCTGAGATGCTTTTAAGATGCACTCAACGGTAATCAGTTCTCCTAATTAGTCGCTGGCGCGAAATGGCTGCGCTCGCAATATCTTTGTTGAAAATGACCTCAAAATGATAAAAGTATACTTTTACTTACCTCAAGTAAACTCCGCTTTTTCGAACATTTTCGCCTCGATCTTGCGTCGCTCGACTATTTCGCGCCAGCGACTAATTAAAAAAAAAAGCGTCAGTAGAGTCGCGCGTTTAATTGCTAACACTTTCTAATCGCTAATCGACGTCTAATCAATCGCCATCTAAAAAGTCACCTAACCCGCCGAGCAAAGAGCCTTCACCAGTGCGTTTTCCACCTGCTGAAGGTGCGTTCGCAAGAATTCGATCGGCGAGGCGCGAGAAGGGCAGGCTTTGAATCCACACAGTACCTGTGCCCGTTAGCGTTGTTAAAAATAAACCTTCACCACCGAAAAACATGCTTTTTAAGCCGGATACCATTTGAATGTCGTATTCGATGCCTTTGGTGAACGCGACTAAACAGCCGGTATCGAGGCGCAGAGTTTCGTTATTGAGCTGTTTGCGAACGACAGTACCGCCAGCGTGGACAAATGCCATGCCATCACCACGAATACGTTGTAAAATAAAGCCTTCACCACCAAAAAATCCACTTCCTAAGCGTTTGTTGAAAGCCATATCGATTTGAGTGCCAAAGGCTGCACATAAAAACGAGTCTTTTTGGCATAAGATCTCGCTGTCGTATTCAGCCATGTTCAAAGGTATTATTTTGCCAGGAAACGGCGCTGCAAAACTAACTCGCTGTTTACCTTGGCCCTGGTTGCTAAAATGGGTCATAAACAACGACTCGCCAGTCACCATTCGTTTACCTGCGGAGAATACTTTGGAAAAAAAACCTTGATTTGGTTGCGAGCCATCACCCATTTTAGTTTCGAAATTTATGCCTGCTTCCATATAATTCATGGCACCAGCCTCAGCAACCACTACTTCTTGCGGATCGAGTTCTATTTCAACGATTTGTAGATCGTCACCGATTATCTCGTAATCAACTTCATGACAACGCATAAGTATTCTCCGTAAAAAAACAATGGATTATTAATAGCATGCACTTAGATTGCTGTGAAGTATATTTTAACACTGCTTGACACTTGTAGAAACCGGAATCTAAAGCAACGCCTGCCAAGCAAACGACACTCTTGTTGTGTCGCAACAGAAAGCGCGTGAGAGTAATCAAAAAATTGATACGGTTTTGCCCGATTGAGCAATAAAATTTGATACATAATCTAGATTCTGCCACTAATATGCGCGAAAAATTAAAGCTTTGCTGTGTCAACGCATGTGGTTCTACTATTAGTATAAAAAAACGGATATACCGCTTAAAAAAATTAATTCCTAAGGCTAGCATAGAGTTCTGATTGGTAAAGACTACGCGATCGTATCAACGAGTTAAATCCGAGCTCTATTTTTTCCGACACTTTGCCTAACCTTATGTTGCCGAAACACAAGTTATCTTCAATGTAGGCGAAACGAATAAGGTACAAAGATGTACAGTAGTGAAAACAAGTATCGATTCTAATCAACTTAGAGATAAAGGTAAAAAACGATTACTAGTGCCAGAATTAAGCTTTACAATGCTTACGTCAACTGCGTTCGCAGGTAGTGGAAATTTGCACGAAAAACCTCATAACAAGATGGCGTTTTTTAATTCAAAAACTTGCATTAACTTCCGAGCAAGAGGCTGAAGTAGTGCGACTTCGTGAAACTACCCGTAAGCACGAGAAGAAATGCGAGCACAACGACGCGTACCCGTGAACAGTTGCAAGCACTTGATGTGAGCGCTGCTGACTTTGGTGAACAAGTTGATTAGCTTGCAGCTACCGCTGGAAAAGCTGCAGGCGAAGCAGCTTCAAATTAAGTCTTGTTTGAAGGTAAATTAATGGATTGCCATTGAAGGTGTCGCCCTGATCCCGAGGTTCAAAGCAATCTACATTTTTTTGGGCCATTAGTGTCGAGACGGGAACACCGCCACCCAAGCTTTTACCCAGTGCCATAAGGTACTAATGGACAGCGAACGATCTGGCTTCGAAAATTATTGATTTTTCATAGTTTGTGCAGAAAAGCTGTTAAGCATGTTTGCGCAGAACACCTCTTGAAAACTGGCCGATTCTAAATAAAAAAATGATGTGCATAAAAAAGCCAGGTGATTAACCTGGCTTTTTATTAACAACATATCATTAGCTGTAAATGCTCACAGACTTATAGATTACTCAGCGCCTGGTAGACCCTGGTTACCTTCGCCCATTGATGGCTTGGTCATTTGCTCTTGCTTCATTTGACGCATATCTTGATGATGCGATTGCATTTCTTCAGCAGAAACGGATGAATCGCCGTTGCTGTCAAGCATTTTAAACTGCTCTTCGGCATAGCCCATGAACTCATCTTGGCTGATTTTGCCGTCTTGGTCTTTATCGATACCCATCATTTTGCTTTGCATATGTTGCTTTTGCATTTCAGCTGAAGGCGCTTTGGCCCCGTCCATAGTGCCCATCTCGCCACCATGCTTGCCCTCGTGGTCCATAGCAAAGCTTGTAGCTGCAAGAGCGGTACCAAGGGTAAAAGCGACGACTTTCATGAACTGAGACATAGAAAACTCCTAGATTGTATAAAATAAGCAGCAGATATCATTGTTGAATGTGCTACTTCGTTTGGATAGCAAATGTTGCTATAAAGTTCCACCAAAAAACCACTTTAAAGCGGGTAAACCATGACGAACTTCCAGGTGTTGCTTACAAATTGCATTCGCTTGCACTCGTTGGTTCGGCTTCACGTAAATAGTCACTGGCGCGAAATGACTGCGCTCGCACTCTCGGTGTTAAGAGGCATTGTTGAAAATGGCCTCGAAATGGAAAAAGTACACTTTTACTTACCTCAAGTAAATTGCGCTTTCTCGAACATTTTCGCCTCGATCTTGAGTCGCTCACCTATTTCGCGCCATCGACTAAAATAAGCCTAACAGTTTTGCTTGTAGTCAGAGTGTCATCACTTGGTTGTTTTTGCATCTTTAGCGATCATGGCGTATTCTCCTCAATTCTATAGAAGTTTGCGTCGATCGCTGCATTGACAGTCGGCGTGCTGTAGATCGAAAGAGCAGTCATTTGATTCGAATACACTCGAACTTAAGTATTCGAAAAAAACTGTTCTGGCAATCACTCAATGCTTCAAGCATTGCAAACCTTAAGGAGCCGCGCTATGGCTGTAATCGAAAAAGATCGTGTCGTAAAGATGCATTACACGTTAAAAAATGATGAAGGCAAAACGCTTGATTCTTCACAGGACAGTGCGCCACTTGAATATTTACACGGTCAAAACGGAATTATTCCTGGCTTAGAGCAAGCGTTAGCTGGCAAGCAAGCTGGTGATCAGGTGCAAGTTCGAGTTGAGCCAGCCCTTGCCTATGGCGAGCGAATTCCTGAGTTAGTTCAAGCTGTCGATATTAAAGCGTTCAGTGGTGTCGATAAGGTTGAGCCAGGCATGGTGTTTCAAGTGCAGTCCGAACAGGGACAGCCTCAGCAGCTTGTAGTCGAAAAAATCGAAGGTGATCAGGTGACTGTCGATGGCAATCATATGCTTGCAGGTCAAGCCCTAAACTTTGATGTTGAAATCGTAGAGGTGCGCTCGGCAACTGAAGAAGAACTTGCTCATGGCCATGCCCATGGTGAAGGTGGTCATGCGCATTGATGCTCTACCATATTAGCCTTACCTTTAAACCAAGCGCTAAGAGGTAGCTATGACTTGGCAGGACGATAGTAGTAGTGGCTCATATGATATGTTGCTCAGCAGCTTAGGGTGCGGTGAAACAGCCCTTGCAGCACCAGCTTTTATCCTCGCTGCGAGTAATGGTCGTTTTCAACTCGTGCAAGATTCTAAACGAGTGCTCGAATTGTCCTTCGATACAGCTGAACGAGTAACGCTACTGCTACCGACTGGATCAACTGCTATATGCGATGCCTGTCTAACGCTAGTGCGTCAGCAAGAGCGCCAGTTGCTCGCGATTGGTTGGCAGCCAGGCTCACCGTATGTGCTCCAACTTTCGATTCGTAATCGATCTGAGCCGTTGAGCAGTGATGAGTGGCTTGCTTGGCTCAAATTAGCCGAGCGGTTCAAGGCCGATATCGGCTGGCAGCCACCAGGGGATGTTAGACGAGTTAGACTCGCATGCTTCGATATGGACTCTACTTTGATTCAGGTCGAAGTTATTGATGAATTGGCAGCTCAAGCCGGTTGCGCTACCCAAGTACGAGCAATTACCGAGCTAGCCATGGCTGGTGAGCTCGACTTTCAACAAAGCTTTGAAAGACGACTTAGATTGTTAGCTGGTATGCCAAGCGCTGCAGTGGACAAAGTATTAGCGCAATTACCGTTGATGACTGGTGCCCAAGCGCTATTTGGCTGGTTGACTGCTATTGGAGTTAAAACTTGCATCGTCTCAGGTGGTTTTGATGTCTTTGCCAGGCAAGTGCAACAATGGCTTGGTATTGACCAAGTATTTGCAAATCAACTGAGCTTTGAAAATGAGCAATTGACTGGTCGTGCTACTGCACCCATCGTCGATGCCCAATTTAAAGCTGCTAAATTGCGCGAACTTGCAGCGCAATTCCAAGTGCCTATGTCCCAAACCTTAGCAGTTGGTGATGGCGCAAATGATCTTCCCATGCTGGCGAGTGCTGGCACAGGTATAGCTTTTCGAGCCAAGCCATTCGTTGCACGGTCGGCGCGAATTGCGATCAATTATGGCGGCCTCGAGCGAGTACCATATTTTCTTGGTTATTGTGGCGTTGATAGCGATCTCGAAATCAAGCGCTAACTCGTGATTCTGATTCTTTATAGCCTTAAAAAACTTTCCCCTATTGACCCAAATTAGCTATCATAGAACTTAGCTTCACCAGCGTTTGTGCAGGCCGCATCAACTTTAAACTCCGAACCCTGTTTTCGCTTAAAAACGTGTCAGCCGAGGCGCTTTGAGCGACGTTTGACTTGACCCAAACGAGCGAAAAGCAACAAAGGATGACGAGTTTTGAAGTAAAACCCGTAGGGCTGGGCTCATTGTTCCCTCAAATGCGTCGATCTACTCTTGTAAAGAAGCTGTTGAGATGGACGGGGCTTTGATCAGCTCTTCTTTTTGAAAAAAAATGAACGCCAGCAGGGTGGCGCGTTTAAATGACCACGCGCCCTAACAAACAGCGACGACCTAAAAGGATTAGGGTATGGATTCTATCGTTATCGTCAACGGCGCTCGTACGCCTTTTGGAAGTTTTTTAGGCGAGTTGTCCTCGTTGCCAGCACCAATACTGGGTGCTACTGCTATCAAAGCAACTCTCGACCGAGCAGGCCTTGATCCTGAGTTATTAAATGAAGTGATTATGGGTAATGTGCTATCTGCAGGGGTCGGCCAGGGTCCGGCACGCCAGGCGAGCTTATTGGCCGGAGTGCCAAAAACGGTTGGCTGCACCACTGTTAACAAGCTCTGCGGTTCTGGTTTGAAAGCGCTTATGTTCGCCCACGACACCTTGAAAGCCGGCAGCGCCCAGGCAATTATTGCTGGTGGTATGGAATCTATGTCCCTGGCGCCACATTTACTGCTCACTGGTCGACAAGGTCAAAAAATGGGCCATCAGAAATTGCTTGATCATATGCTTAAAGATGGCCTTGAAGATGCGCAGTCGGGCCGACTCATGGGCGAGTTTGCTCAAGATACTGCTGATCAGCATACTCTTAGTCGCGAGCAAATGGATGAATTCGCTATCGAGTCCCTCAAGCGAGCACAAACCGCTCAGCAGCAAGGTCTATTCGCGAAGGAAATCGTTGCAGTGAGCTATGATAAGCGGGGCACGACTATAACGGTAGAGCACGACGAGCAGCCTCGAGCTGCTGATGCTGCTAAGATTCCACGGCTGCGACCGGTCTTCAAAGCGGATGGCGGTACCATTACCGCAGCTAATGCAAGTTCAATTTCCGATGGCGCGGCAGCGCTACTGCTGACAACTGAGTCGTTTGCTCGCGCTAATAATTTGACAATTCAAGCACGTATTCTCGGTCATAGCTCAGCGGCGCGCGAGCCTGCGGAATTTACTCTGGCGCCATGTAATGCAATTGAGCAACTGCTTAAACAGTTGAATTGGCAAGTTGGTGATGTCGACTTGTATGAAATTAACGAAGCATTTGCAATGGTCGCAATGCTGCCATTGCAACAATTTGGTATCGATCATAGCAAGGTAAATGTCTATGGCGGCGCGTGTGCTTTGGGGCATCCAATTGGTGCTACTGGGGCACGCCTAATATTAACACTGATCAACGCGCTCCAAGAGCGCGGTTTACGGCGTGGTCTTGCAACTTTGTGCATTGGCGGTGGTGAAGCAACGGCTATGGCCATTGAATTGGCGAGTTAGCAACAAAATTACCAATGATTACGGTTCTGACGACCTCGTAATTTTGGAATCAGCAGCGCAAGGATCACGCCAGTGATCACTGCCGCCAGGCCGTGTAAAATACCTTTGTTGTATCGATCCTTTTGCATAACACTGAGCGCTGTTTGCAACTCGTGGCTTTGGCTCTGAGCCAGAGCGACATCCTCGCGAAGTTTTTGGTTGAGATTGTAGTGGTCAAGGGCGTCGGTTGAGATCGTTTTGAGCTGGTTGTAGTCAGCATTGACCTGCTCAAAACGCTGCTCGAGTTGGGCCAGATTAGTAGCACCTGAGGACGCCGCTGCGGCTTGCATGCTGAGTTCACTTTGTAAGGTATTGCTTTGCTCGCGCTCGGCCGCTAACTGGGCCTGCAAAGCAGCGAGACGCTTGGCAGCAATCGGCTTACTTTGGGTATAGCTTTGTTTGACCCAGCCCTGTTTTTTAGTCGCAATATCGACAACTTCAAGCCAGTCGTCTTGCTGTTGCAGTGGTTTGAGGGTCGAGCCACTGACTAAAAAGTCCAAAATTCGGTGGCGATCGCTCGGTCCTGTGCGCAGGGCAATTTGAAGTTCATCGCTGACATAGACCGACTGGGCGTTAGCCACGTTGATCGGACCAAAGGCCACAAGCGCAGCGCTTGTACAAAATGCTGCTAAACGCAGCGAGCGTATCGTTCCATTCATACTGTACTCACAGAGCTTACTCGAGAAGGCGTGTTGCTATCGGTTTACCTTCTGAAAGCATAGTCTGATCTAAAGCGCAATGCCCAGCAGGGCAAGGCTTTAGCCGGGTTGGCTAAAGCTGGTATGAATCATGTATGCGGGTTTGATAATTCGGTTGCTCGTTTAAAGGACGAATTTTACTCGATATCACGCTTGTTAGGTTCTTCTTTGACCGGTTCCACTGCTTTGTTTAGCACTAGATAAGTCACAATAATTGCTGGTAATACGACTAAAGAAACCACAAACAAGATAGATCTAAACCATACCCAAGCGCCAAAGTCCATATAGAGCGTAATGTAAGCATTCACTAGGGCTACCCCCAAGAAAAAGCCAACATAAAGCAAAGTGACTTGCCGCCAAGCCTTGAGAGGCATAAGCACTTTGGCATCCTGCTTAGCCATTGAAGCTTCGATCAGAGCTTTGATAGGCGATTTACCAAGTTGCTCCATGACAAGTAACGCAATTGCAAAGCCTGTATTGACGACGGTCACTTTCCATTGGATAAAATCGGGATTTTGAAAGGCGATGGTGAGACCACCACCGATAAACACTGCCACAAACAAGCCCTTTTGCATGTTGCTAATGGGCATTTTGAGCAAGTACATGAGTGCCATCTGAATAGCGGTGCCAAGGGTCAGCACTTTCGTTGCAAAAATTGCGTCTTTGGATGTGATCCAGGCGATTAGAAAAGCGACCAACACCAACAGTTCGAGAGGCTGATTTTTGAATTTCGCTTTATTCTCAGGGACTGGCTCATTGTACATCGACGCTCTCCGCAAATTTCAAGCAAAACCAAGCGGTTTGCTATACTTAGTCCTGGTTATACCATAGTTTAGTCATCGGCGCTAAATGGCGGCGCTCTCAAAATCTTTGACAATTTCACCATCAAAATTGAGCTCAAAATGCTTACTTGGCTGCAGTAAACTACGCTTTCTCGAACAATTCTTCTTTGATCTTGAATCTCCCGCCTAGTTGGCGCCGGTTTTCTGCTCCTTGTTAGAATAGTGATCTAGTTCAAAATCTGATGAAACTCAGTCTATTTCACGCTTCTATGCCAGCCGACGTTTCTAAAGATCTATAGCTTCGATGCTCTGGTTGAGCTTGGCTTATGCCCCTTTTAATCAGCCACGCCGTTTTGAGCAACCGCAGTGTCAAAATTCGTAAGGGCGTGAGTTCCGGCGCTACATGAATTACAATAAGGCACGACGAAAGTGAGTCGTCTCGATTTTGAGAAGATTGCTTTGCTGAAAATCTATTGATCTTATAGGAGAGCAGTCATGCTGCGAATTGACCCAGAGCGCCGAGTGCTGTCGGGAATGCGAGTATCTGGTCGGCTTCATCTAGGGCATTATCACGGTGTGCTGCAAAACTGGATTCAGTTGCAACGTGAGTACGAATGCTTTTTTTTCGCGGCTGATTGGCACGGGCTCACGACTGCCTATGAGTCGCCACAAGACTTGAATGAGCTTACCTTAGAAATGGTCATCGATTGGTTGGCAGCTGGTGTAAACCCTGGCTTGAGCCCGATCTTCTTGCAATCACTGGTACCTCAGCATGCAGAACTACATTTGCTGCTATCAATGCTAACGCCGCTCAGTTGGCTCGAGCGCAGTCCGACTTATAAAGAGCAGCAAGAAAAGCTACAAGACAAAGATCTATCTACTTATGGATTTTTAGGGTATCC
>Ga0115549_1002452_pt1 | contig 10500 bp, 13 predicted proteins | sample COGITO_mtgs_1004_2_FD_87176 | JGI IMG/M metagenome (GOLD analysis project Ga0115549, IMG submission 87176) | Pelagic marine microbial communities from North Sea - COGITO_mtgs_100430 | ecosystem: Environmental > Aquatic > Marine > Epipelagic | place: Germany:Helgoland, sampling site Kabeltonne...
ACGCTTACCTAAATAACGTACCTAACAATAGCCTTTCGCTGTATTGCTGCGCTTTAGCCCTACCGAAAGAGCTAATATATATATTAATAAGTATATTAAATGCATCTAACATACTTAAACTGAGCAATGACAGGTATAATAGGTATATTGAGCTTAAGCGCATTCCCTTCACCAGCAAATAAGCCGTTGTCGCTACACAAACAACAAACATGAATCAACTATCTTTCGCAGAACTCATAACAACAATTCTGGGTGTTCAGCCTAGTAGAGGAAAAAAGCTAGCTCAGCGTCTATGTCTTGAAGACTCTGCTGCTACTACCGTAGGAACCACTGCCTCTGTATTACGAAGATTCTCCAGAGAATCGGTTCAGTCCACCGGCTTGACGGAGAAGCAAGCAAACAAGCTCATGGCAGCGCTGACGTTGGGGAAACTGGCGTATGTACCCGAATCTAGTGCTCAGAAAGGCGTCACAGTCATAGACGATCCTTCAGTCGCCGCAGGGTTGCTGATACCAAAACTGGCTTACAAAGAGAAAGAGCACGCAGCAGTCGTCGTAATGAACGTGCAGCACCAGTGGCTAGCAACAGAGGTCATCAGTATAGGAACAAAGAATGAATGCCTATTTCATCCAGATGAGGCGTTCAAAGCAGCGCTCAAGCACGACGGAAAGAGAATCATCATTGCTCACAATCACCCAAGCGGTGAGCTGTCGCCAAGCCCTGAGGATATAGAGCTTACAAAGCAAATGGTCAGAGGTGGATATCTTCTAAATGTTCCAGTTCTAGACCACTTGATTATCGGAAATGGAGACTTCAAAAGTATTCGCCAAGCGACAAGCATCTGGGAAGAAATTGAGCAGGAAAGAAAGAACCGTTAAGCCTTCCAAACAGCTAGCGATCGCACCCCTTCAAACCTGCATCGCTAGCGACTTGTACCACACTCCCCGACTTAAGATGAAAGCGATCGCACCTAGAAACCAACAACTATCTCTATTTTCACCGGCTGCACCCACACAAGGCGATGCCAGCGTTCCAGCAGCAGTGCAGCAAGCTCTAGACCTGGGCGCAGCACTGGCTGTCTCTGTCAGTGGCGGAAAGGACTCAGACGCCATGCTCAGACACCTGACGACGCTACACCAGTCGCAGGGCTGGACGGGGCAGCTATTCGCCATCACCGCCGATTTGGGGCGGATTGAATGGCCGGGAACGCTCGAACATATTCAAAGTATTTGCGCTGAGTTGGGCGTCATGCTTATTATCGTTCGGAGGAAAAAGGGCAGCATGATTGACCGCTGGGACGAACGGCGACAGGTATTGGTAAAACAACAAGCAGAGCAGGAAGCGATCGCACCCTGTAGAGAAGGCAGTGACCTACTGGATATCGCGCCTTTGAAAGAGGGCAGTAAACCCTTCTGGAGTAGTAGCACAGCTCGCTACTGTACCAAAGAAATGAAAACCGCTGAGGTTGATCGATATCTGCGACGATTTAGCGCCATCGTATGCGCTGTAGGCATCCGAGCTGAGGAATCTAGCAGCAGAGCCAAAAAGCCTCATTTTCAAGTGCGTAACGACATCACAACGGTCGCACTGAAAGCTTCTAAAGGTTTGGATGCAGAACAGCATGAAGAATGGGCTGCTACAGCGATCGCACGTTGGGTGGAAAGCAACTTCAAAGGCCGCTTAGCTTTAACCTGGAATGCGGTGTTGGATTGGCCGATAGAGAAGGTCTGGGAGAGCCTTGGAACATCTGTAGAGGCACTAGAGCAAAGATGCACACTTTACCAGTCTGGAAACCTCACAGCAGCGTTAAAGGGATGGCCTGCGCACTGGGCTTATGTGAGTGGGAATAGTCGGCTATCTTGCTCAATGTGCATATTGGCATCGGCTCACGATGTTCAGAATGGCGCAAAGCACAATTTGACGACTTGGCTAGAGCTAGCGCTCATGGAAAAGCAAAGCGGCTGGAGCTTTCAGCAAGGTAAATGGTTAAGCGCGTTAGACATTGACCTATTGAAACAAGTTCAAGCCTCAAAGCGACTCTCTGAGGCACTATACGAGCTACGCCTAGTAAAGCGATGGGGTCTGTTGTTTACAATCGCACTACTGAGAACCACACCATTGGCTGTGTCCATGCTGTGGCAAAACCAGGCATTGGGGGCGATCGCAACTATCGTCAGCGGCAGAGGCATCTATGGGTTCGGGCAGCACATATAATATCGCCTGAAGAGATAGAGAAGCATCTAAACAACTTGAACAGAAAGGCGCGGTCGAACAAGCATTATCTTTCAAACCTTTATACTTAAATTCATCATATATACTTAATATACTTAATTTTATATATTTATTTTTGAAATTATTTTACTGAAATAGCCTTATATACTAAAATTTCGTGTATATTGTGTATAGATAGATAATAGACTCGGTTGAAAACGATGTCCTCACTTTCCCCATTAGCAGAGAAAGCACTTGAGCAGTGCTCTACCCAGTGGTTGAAAACATTGCTTCGGGAGTTCTTACCTCAAATCATTGGCTTACCTAACACGCCAGCAGGTCAGCAGCAGGCAAAGCAATGGGACGCTTTAATCAAAGAAAGAATGGCTCTGAGAGGGCTGGAAACTCCTACACAGCAAAAGAATCCAATAACTGATGTACGGCAAGTCATCAAAACCATCGATCCTCAGCATCCGGCTCTAGATGAGGTGGGCTTTACGAAGGAGGAGTGGACGGAGATCAACATGCCCTCTGAGCAGGCTGTAGCTCGCCGGACGGCAAAGCCTATTGCGAATCCAGAAGAGATTGTTAGGCGAGCAGAAGGGCTGCTGAAGTCGGACTCATGGAGCGAAATTGCAGCGGGCTTGGCAGTTGTCACAGGGCGGCGGGCGGCAGAAGTGATGCAGACGGCTCAGTTTGAGCAAGCTTCTCAATGGTCGGTCTGGTTTACAGGGGCTTTGAAGCGACGAGGAGAAGAGGTAGAACTGCGATTTGAGATTCCAACACTGGTCAAGGCTGCGAGCGTTATCTCTGCAACAAAGCGGTTACGACGGGCTGTAGATACATCAGAAAGGAGCAATCGGGAAATTAACCGAGCGTATAGTCATGCCATTGCTCAGGCTTGCGATCGCACCTTTGCTGACTTGGTGCCCAGCAGAGAAGGGAAGGACAATCTCTATACTCATCTGTTTAGAGCGGTGTATAGCACTATCGCGACCTTTTGGTACTGCCCGACTGAAGTACCTGAGCTGGAGTTCAGGGCTGCTATTCAGGGCCATTATCAAATACTCGAAGAGGGGCAGACAGAGCTGAGGCGATCACTCGCGGCCAGCCGTCACTACTTCGACTACGAAATTGCTGACAAGGTAATCGCAGCGCACAAGGGTCAGCGTAAGGGTATCAAGCTCGAACAGCGTGGCGTTGAAGTGATATCAACATTTAAACCACCGGCAGAGGTCAAACCACAGGAGGACATTGTTATGAGTCGTATTGGCATTACTGAAGATGATAAGCAGCGGGTGTTGGCTATTCAGGAGGAGATGAGTATTGGCACTCAGCAAGACACAATGCAGGCGATTTTGAACGCTGCTGATGCAGCGATCACACTGGCTGGGGTGTTGGAATGCCAGCCTACGGAGGTAGCTGAGCGGGTGGAAGAACTCAGGGAAGCGTTGGAGCAGGGGAGGCGGCAGAATCGTGAGCTTCAGGCAAAACTGGCAGAAGCAGAGCAGATGGTGGGTGTTGCGGGCGGTGGTACTGGCACAAATAAAGTAATTGAGCAGTCGTTGGCGATGGCTCATGAGTTTAATACTCATCTGAAAGGTGAGAATGAGCGGGTTAGGCAGCAGTTGGGTGCGGCGAATGCCGAGGTCGAGACTTTGCGATCTCAGCTCAGCCGATTTGAAGCTTCGCAGCAGCAACTGACGCAGCTTCAGCAGTTACTGGCTGGGGGGCTGGGGGGAGTGGTTGGGCAGGCTCAGCCAGTAGCTCAGGCAGTGGCTAGGCCGGTGGCACAGCAGCGGAGTGTGCAGCCGGTAGCGGCTACGCAGGCGCAGCCTACTGTGCAGGAGAAGCAGCACTCTGAAGAGGAGAGTCACACGGACAAGACTGAGCGGGAAATTGCTAATCTGATTCGAGAAATCATGCAGTACAACGACCAGCAGGCTACTGATGATAATGAGCGTTGGTTGATTAATCAGTCTACGCTTAAGCAGCTTTCGACCCGCTCTCAGACAATTATTAAAAGAGTGCTGGAAGGGGAGATGGCTGAGGAATTACAGGCGCATCATGACAAGTATGGGCTCTATGGCAGAAGGGCCAATGTTGGCAAAGATATTGAAACGCTTAAGGCTGCGTTGGGCATTCAACGGTAGAAGGAGGCCGCAGAGTAGGGTGCGATCGCACGATGAAGCCTCTCCTGGGAGAGAATCGCACCCGAAGACGATGGTTTTGCGAATATTAAGGGAATAGAATGGCGGACATAGAAAGGACTCGACGCATACGAGGCGATCTTACAAGGCGGCGGGATAACAACGAACCTCGCCGCAGCTCGCATACGTCAAGCAGCTTAGAATAAATAGCTTTTATGATAGAATTGTGTACCGGCGTGTACGCAATCGGCAAAAGGTGAGCCAATGGTCGAGAAAGTAGGGGTTCGAGAGTTCAGAAGTAATATCGGCAAATATATCGACTCGGCTGAGCCAATTGAGGTGTCGCGGCACGGTCAAACGGTGGGCTATTTTGTACCCGTTCGGAAGAAATCAGATAAAGCTGACCTGGAAGCATTTATGACTGCCGCTCGTAAGGTGGAGGCTCTATTATCAGACCGTGAAATAGATGAAGAAGAACTCATGCAAGAGTTTAAGCGGTTGCGTAATAGCAAGGCATAGTTGACAGTGCAATGAAAACTAACAAACGGATTGTGTTAGATGCAAACATACTAATGCGGGCTGTTTTAGGCAAAAAAGTAAAGCCGTTATTAGAAAAGCATTATGCGAATGTGCAGTTCTTCACACCGGAGGTTTGTTATCAAGATGCAAGACAGTACTTGCCTCCGCTGTTCAAAAAGAAAAATCTGGAAGTAGTCGATGCGATCGATGCGCTAGGCAAGTTGATGCTTTTAGTTAACACGGTGGAAAGTAGTGCTTACGGCTCATACGAGGTAGAAGCAAAACAGCGTATTGCGGTTAGAGATATTGATGACTGGCCAGTTGTAGCGGTTGCTCTGATGCTGAACTGTCCTGTATGGACGGAAGATGCTGACTTTTTTGGGACTGGTGTCGCAACCTGGACAAGTGACCGCGTTCATTTATATCTAGCACCCAAGAACGGCAACTAAACCTGAGATAGCAGCAGGAAAAACATGGCGATTATCTCAGGAGAGGCTTTGCCAACTCACCTGAGAAGAGGTGGCAGCAGGTAGAGTGACAGGCATCGCAGTGACGGGAAAAAGGGCGCTCTCAAGCAGCGACAGCGGCTCGGGCAAGAGTAGGGGTAAGCCATGGCACAGATGAGAGCAGCAGGGCCGGAGGAATTGCCACTGACATGAGTAAAGTCATTGAGCAACCGTTGGCGATGGCTCATGAGTTCAACACTCATCTGAAAGGGGAGAATGAGCGGATTAGGCAGCAGTTGACCGCCGCGAATAGTGAGATCGAGACTTGGCGATCTCAGCTCACTCGATTTGAAGCTTCGCAGCAGCAACTGACACAGCTTCAGCAGTTACTGGCTGGGGGGCTGGGGGGAGTGGTTGGGCAGGCTCAGCCAGTAGCTCAGGTACAGCCTGTGGCTAGGCCGGTGGCACAGCAGCAGAGCGTGCAGCCGGTAGCAACTACGCAGACGCAGCCTACTGTGCAGGAAAAGCACTCTGAGGAGGAGAGTCACACGGACAAGACTCAGCGGGAAATTGCTAATCTCATTCGAGAAATCATGCAGTACAACGATCAGCAGGCCACTGATGACAGTGAGCGTTGGTTGATTAATCAATCTACACTCAAGCAGCTTTCGACGCGATCGCAGACAATTATCAAAAGAGTGCTGGAAGGGGAGATGGCTGAGGAGTTACAGGCACATCACGACAAGTATGGGCTCTATGGCAGAAGGGCTAATGTTGGCAAAGACATTGAGGTGCTGAAGGCTGCGTTGGGCATTCAACGGTAGAAGGGAAGCTAAAGAGTAAGAGGCGTTGGCGGAGCCTCTCTGAAAGAGAATCGCACCCGAAGAAGCCTCTCCTTGGAGAATGCCTCAGCTATCCATTTACTACAGTACAGACAATATCTTAGGGGCTTCAGCAGGGATGTCATCAGCCTCACAGTCGGCCAAATACTCATCCACTGAATTGACAAAGTCGGCAGCTAGCTCAGCAACATTGTTACCGTCATATACGATGACGCTGTTTTCTAGACCCTCTACAGAGCCCTGCAAGTAGCCCGTAGTGTCGCGTTCCGCACCTCCCACATAACCCTTATGCTCCAGACGGATGGCCGTTCTAGTCCATTCATCGCTAATCGCCATACTCGTAAGCTCCCTGTGCCGTTACACCATGTCTAATCATGTAGTCATAAATGGATTTGGCAACCCCTGGTGAAATTTTACCGCGTGGCACCATCGTTCGATATCTAGTTGTAGGTAAGCGCGCTTTATCGTGTTTGCCTCCAGCACTGATCTCAGCTTCAAGCTTTTTCAGCAAAGCAATCACTTCAGCAGGACTGACACTACGTCTCTCACCCATCGATAAGAAAGTTTTAAGGTGCTTGCCCTTCAACTGTATTTCAGGCATGATTTTGACTCTTCACAGCTCTCTCGTCCCCTTCGAGAATCACCTAACACCCTATCATCTTCAAATCGTGAAATTGTCCCAGCACCCATCACTCGCCATCTCCCAGAGCAAACACTGGCTATTCAAGATTGGCATCCTGCTTTCACAGGTCGGTGCCCCAACTGCAAAAGTCTCATGCAGCAAACAAATCCACCACGAGTATATTGGGACTGCCTATGCGGATGGCGAGATCCCTTCGCAGAGAGACGCTCCGGTTACGTCAACGTCCATTAAGCATGAAGAGGTCAGCTTTCGAGGACTCACAGGCCTTTGATTGTGTGTTTTCACACCTATCAATATCCAGTACAATTAAATCAGTTAAGTACATTTGTACTATCGTTTGTGGTGCAGAGGTAGATTATCCTAATGTTCGCGGAATATCAGTCATCTTGGCAGAACCTCATCAGCCCTGTACAGGAGATTGCTGCTTATGAATATCTTTGGACTCAGTACCCTAGTGTGCCTAAGCTAGCCAAGCTTTTTTCCGCATCTAACCATGAGTTGCCTTCTGTCATTGCGCGAGAGCAAAACGCATCACTTGGAATAATCGAGGCGGTTAAGTGCAAGATAGCTAACCTACTTCCTTTTAGACGTTTTTCCGCTCTGTTTTATGGAGATCTGGAGTATCCGACGACGCTTCAAGATGCGAAAAACCCTATAGAAGTTCTCTACTATCAGGGAAATTTAGATCTGCTCTCTTCTGAAGCTATTTCCGTTGTTGGTAGCAGGAAGCCAACGGACGAGGGCCGCAGACGGGCGAGGAAGATTGCTCGGTTGCTCGTCGAGAACGACTTTACTGTGATGTCAGGGCTAGCAACTGGCATTAATACTGAAGCTCATCAAGCAGCAATTGAGGCAGGCGGCAGGACTATCTCTGTCATTGGGACTGCACTTAATGAGGTTTATCCCAAAGAAAATGCTGAGCTTCAAAAACGAATCTCAAAAGAGTTTTTACTCGTTACTCAGGTGCCTTTCTATCAGTATTCGATGCAGGACTATCGCCGTAATCGAGGCTTCTTCCCAGAGCGCAATAAAACAATGTCGGCGCTGAGTCAGACTACTATCATCGTTGAAGCTTCCGAGACGAGCGGCACTCTGATTCAGGCTAGAGCAGCGCTGCAACAGGGCAGAAAGCTCTTCATATTGAAGTCGTGCTTTGACAAAGGGTTGGAATGGCCAGAACGGTTTCTCAAACGGGGCGCTGTCAAAATTGAAGACGGCTCTGAAATACTGGAGCAATTGCGATAGATATGGCCAGTCTCTTCGGTGACGCCAGATGGCAACAGACTGATGATTCTGTTTGGCTCTACAACTGCCTTGAACACAAAGACCTGAATCTCATGTACGGGCGCATTTACACAGAGGAAAAACTTAGAATCACTTATTCTAATACACAGAGCCCAACTATAGGCAGCGGTAGGTAGTTACGCTTCCACCAGTCATTTCCTGGCAGTAGCCGCGCAAGATAGCTGCCGCTTTTCGTTTTGCAGCACACGTACAAGCCATCTCCATTTGCCAGGATATCTACCGGCTCATTCTGCATGAACGCATTTTTCGTTTCATAGCGCAGCCCAACCGCCGTTTTGAGCGTTTGGTAAGCCAACGGTGTCACTTCTCGCCATCGCATCTGGCCGTCATTCCAATCTTGATCTATTTGAGGGTGGGGCCATTCGTAAATCTGAGCCGTCAGCATGAGCTATATCAACACGCACTACTCTCAACGTGCCCACGTTTGCAATGCGTTTCGATGACTACGGCGGGAGCTTGACCAGTAAATCCTTTATGCGATCTTCCAGCGGAAGGACTCCGCGATCGCACAAGCAGAAGAACAAGAACTTCTTCTTCAAAAATAAGTATTTATACTTACCTTCTCTGACTGAATTTTCACACCAGAATCGCCCAGAGTTTTACCAAACTCTCACATATTTTCTCTCTTTTACTTCTGATTCCATCTCTTCTAATTCTTCACTTTTACCACAAACTTTCCCACATCTCCCCACGTTTATCGCTTCACTGGCATAAGCTACGACCCTGTCATATACTGCACTACAGCGGCATAGTTAAGAAGCAGCAAGCTGTGACTACAGCATCTCTCAAAGGTCTAAATAGCGATTCTCCCAGGAGAGGCTACGCCATCGCTCTTTTGGTTTTCAGTCAATATTTTTATGGTCTCTCAAGCTTCTGATTCAGGATTGCGCAATCGGCTGGTTACGGTTCGGTTCACCACAGCTGAGTATCAGCAGGTCATCAGTAGAGCGGCGGCAGTGGGACAGCAGCAACCAGCTGTCTACTGTCGGCAGCGATTATTAGCAAATAGGCGCAATCAGCCTACGCTCCTTTCGCCGACGATGCTATCTGAGGTGCGATCTCTCAGAATGACACTGGGGCACCTGGGCAATGCACTCAACCAAATCGCCCACCGGCTCAATCAAGGTGAAGCGGCCAGTTCTGCAATGATGAAAGATACCCGTAGGTTACTAGAGGCAGTTCGCACTGAAGTCGGGGGGTTCCACAAGACTCTAAAATGATTGGAAAGTCTACGACTGGCAACGATTTCTATGGCTGTGTGCGATATGCACTAGATGAAGAGAAAGGTCTCAAGCAGGCACACATCATTGGGGGCAATACGATCGGCAGCAGCGCCGCTGAACTGTCTGCGGAATTTTCTCAAAATCAGCGGGCAAAACCCTACATCAAAAATCCGGTCTGGCACATTGCGTTGAGTTCACCGATACACGAACAGTTGAATGATGCTCAGTGGCAGCAGGTGGCGATCGCCTATCTAGACTTCATGGGGTGCGATCTCAGCAATCATCAGTATGTAGTCATTCGGCATCACGATGAGCCTCAGGGCCACGTCCACATTGTGGCAAATCGCATCGGCGAAGATGGTAGCGTTCATCATCTTCGATGGGACAGGTTAAAAACCATTCAGGCGACCCGAGCATTAGAGGAGAAATTTGGCTTCCTGTCTGCAAAGCCAGGGGAAAACCTTCGGCAGCACGTGCGATCTCTCATTGATAGAGCCGCTTACGATCAACCGAGCTTATTGACCTTCTGCCAGCGGCTAGAGAGGCAAGGTCTGGTGCCTGAGCTGTATCAGCGTCGGGGAGTGATAACGGGCATTTCCTATCTCTACCAAAATCAGCGGATAGCAGGGTCGGTGCTGGGGAAAAGCTATAGTCTGCCAGGGCTTCAGAAGATTCAGCAGGTTAGCTATCAACCTGAGGAGGACGTTAGCTCGCTGGTGCAGATGGGCTATACCCGGCAACATGGGGGGAAGGTGCCTTGGCCGTCACGAGCGCAGATTGCCTGGATGCTACGCACTGGGCAGCTCACGCCACGCATTCAACAATGGATGAAGGAGAAAGGCACTGACCCAGAGCAATTTGAAAATTCAGGATTCACTTACGAGCAGCTGCGCGATGAGCTTCAGCAGCTCTCCCATCGGGCGATTTCTCAGCACAGCAGGTCGTACAGACTCTCGCATAATCAACAGAATTCAGAATTTGAGCTTTGACCTATTTACTCTCCTGCTCGGCGGGTGATCCCGCAGCGGAGCGGAGGGTGAGGCCGCTGAGTAGGTTGTTCAAAGTATTTGGATAAAACGGACTTTCATCAAAGCTGCTGATAGGCTCGGTGTAGAAGCTCAAGGCTAAGAGACCTAGTCGTTATCTAAGGACTGCGCGGCG